>JGI24158J21664_10010958_pt1 | contig 12068 bp, 13 predicted proteins | sample Ectturendosymbi3_FD_21664 | JGI IMG/M metagenome (IMG submission 21664) | reverse complement strand
TTGCCAAAGTGAAATGGAGTAATTCGATAAAAATTAACACTCCAGTTGCGGTACAATAAACTATGCAGAATTTCCATGCTAAAAAATTTCAAGCAACAATTTGTAAGTCATTCCCCTTGTCTCTCAAAATTAAGGGTAGGCCTATTCGACCTGTTTGGGTGGGTTTTTGGAAAGTAGCATAGAAATTTACTTTCCAGTCAATTTTTCATTGCTACGAATAGGCTCTGAATTTCTAAGTTCGGTCTTTGAAATGGCAGGGAGCATCAAATGCAGTGTTACGTTGACTTTATTTGTGTTGATTTCGAAACTTCTAGGTGGTACGAACCAAGTTGGTTGTCCAAAAAAGCTTGGCGTTGTGCAGTCCCGAAATGTGGTGCGTGTTTTTGTAAAATCATAGTGTTGCTCACATTTTCCTGCGTTGTCGAACTTCGTGTGCTACGGGAATTCCGGTGTCAAACCGGATTTTTCCTGTGCGCTGGCAGTCCCTTCGCCACGGGGGGCTTTGGTGGGCTTAGCCCCCTCAAACAAAGTTCCTAGCCCCCCAAATTGAAACGCGAAACACTAAATAAGTGGAATTTTGGTTTATTTTATAATGTCAAGCCCCCCTATTGAAAACTTTCTGGCGACGGTTCTGTGCGCTGGATAGTCGTCTTAATATTCTTTCCACCGACCTCTCAACATATTCGGACGTTTGCTCACTGCTGTAAATCACACTGCAGGTAAACCGGCGTAAAACTTACGAGTAGCGCTTATAGTCAAACTTGTGAGCTGCAAAAGTGGCTGTATTCCAAAATGAATCTGTTTTAGCCGCTGACGCTGACCTTGTTTACCGCAAAATTGCTGGAACGTGTACTAAAGTCGAAAGCCTTGCATCGCGTGCTGTCAAAATTACAAAACAAATTTATTCCTGAAAACACCGAGCACTGCAGTTTTTTACCGGTTTTCGTACCTTGGATTGACGAACTGTTAAGCAAACACGCACCCCGGTGTCTGAAAGGTTCTGTTATGGCATTTGCTTTGCAGCTTCAAAGCCAGCAACCTGCTGTAATCACTGCCGTTCAGCAACAAGCAACCGACATTCTCCACAGCGTCCAACAACAGGGCACCATTCAAACGCAACCGCTAGCTCATTTAGCGCCTGTCACTTTGCATGATCCACAGCAAGTTCAGCAGGTAGTTGTTGCGCTGTAATGCAGCGATTAATATTGACGCAGTGTCGAAGTCAGTGTGTGAAAGCCACGTTTTGCTAACTTCTGGCCAGATCGTGGTCTCAGTAAAATTGCGTAATGTCTTAAACCTCGAATTTGCAAGCTTTGTTTTGTTTTTACAGTGTTTTTCGCTGTTAATTTCTCAGTGTTGTAATGTTATGAGCTCCCGTCAGACGTCTTGGTCACGACGTCACCGCTAGTTGTGACGGACGAGTTAAGTCCTGCGCACTGGGACACCAACCAACCACCTTATTCGACGCTGCAAATAATAGGTCTGCCACAAATGTTTTTCTCGCTCAGGTCATCGTGCAAGACCCTCAGCAATACCAACATCACCAGCAGATGCAGCAGCAGCAACGAGCCCAGTTTCAGAATCATCACCAGGGCAATGGGTGCTAGCCGTCACTGCTGCTTTGCTGAGTTCCAGACTGCGTTATCCCAATCGTCCTGCCGCGAATGTTCTTAACGCGCAAATCATGTGCCTAATTTTTGCGCAAACTTCTATTTTGCCTTTCTCGCTTGTTTGATACGTCGCCTGCAATGAGCAGCTTGCGTGCGTGCGTATCTAACTTGCAGTGTCTGGGCACGTGTGGTAGCTATTTGATGCTCGTTCTGAAAATGCGTCCTGTGCAATGGATCGGGCTGAATTCTTTCGCTACCCACAGTGTCGGACGGCTACTTCATCGCTAATAAATTTGGTCAGCGCAGGCGTTTGTTTCTTGCATAGGGGTGATTTTCGTAAATGATAGATTTCCGCGAATGGAAAATTCGCGTAATGCGCGTAAACTACGTCAGTTCACTCGTGCTGGTAGCGTTTTTAAGTTTTTTTTTCATGAAAATAATTCCTGTTTTTCTTCAAGTTCGGCTTTTCCAGGACTTCACAAAATTTGCGTGCGTCGTGTTTCAGGCTGCGGGTGAGAACACCACATGTGAAAACAATTTCATAAAAGGGAATATACTCACTGAGCAAGTAAAAGGAATGCTTTCTGTAACAATTAGCTCCCTGATTAAAATGACACAATAGTTTACTGGCTTGAAATGGCTGTACGTAGGATACTCAAGTATTTCCTAATGTGAATCGCAAACACACCTGGCAAATACGATTGTTGTCGAAACAAACATCTAAATGACTACTTCATTTAGAATTACAGACGTACATTTTGAAATGATCGACACCTACGTAATGATAACTAATTGTATGATTACCAAACATTAAATGCAACCAATGCTGAAATGCATGCTCACCATACAGATATAATGTGCCTCTAAGTCAATGTTGTACAACCTTTTGCCACTGTCGGCCGCATTACTCTTATTTATATGAAGTACGGCCGCCAATGAGTTCGAGTTATATTTATGCGATGCGTTTAATTAAGAAAAGGTTACTGCCAAGCAGGGCCGGCCTTGAGCCGATTGCTTCCAATCGGGCTACGCCTACGCAATCTACGTCGAAGCCTGCTTGTGTAGCACCGGAGTGGGGCCCACAATTTTTAAGCGTGGAGCCCGTTGCTAACGAAAATCAAAGTGAATTGCGCGTTTTTTTTTAATTTTCATTAGTAATCATAATTCGTTCTGGAATCGTAACAGTGGACTGGTTATTGTCTTCGATATGTGGTCTAGTCTTTGCAATAGCAGCTAGTTAAGGCAGAAAGGGCTTAAGTTTTGAAGCTGTTTTAGTTGCAAGCGTTTCGTAGCCTACTTGAAACAGAAGTAGCCTATATTGCTGTTTGAACAGTTACTGCTACTTGTCTCGCGAAAGTATAGGTCGTAATTGCAAATGTTTGTTGCTTAGCGTTATGCATTTTCCTTATTTGTTTATTGCCCTGATAATTTATAACTGACCATCCCAGTGACCGTGGCTTCCGGAGAAAGGAGTTTTCTAAGCCAACGTTAATTAAACCCTATTTGAGATCATCAATCCAGCAAAAGCACCTAAATAGTTTGACGATTGTCTATTTAATCCGAAATTAACAGAATCTTAAACATGGATAAAGTTCTGAAGAGCAATGCTAAAGCACGAAAAATACGTTTCTCTTAGCAAATGGATTTTTTGTATTGTAGGCTACAATAACCTAAAGCAGGGCTGCGGAGCCAGATCTAAAATTTCAAGCTCCAGCTCCTAGCATATAAGTTTTTGGCTCGAGTTCCGACTCCAAAATGCTTTAGTGCATTGAAAACTGAAAACAATTGTCTTGATTCTACAATTGTATTATTACACCAGCATAGATAAAACGTGTCGCGAAATGGCATATTTAATAGACAGTGGAACATGCTCAAAAACGTTTGAGAACCCTTGATCTACACACAAACGAACTTGGGCGTAATGAAGGATTTTTTCCAGGGAGGGGGCAATTGTGGATTTTTACAGGTGGTGGCCAAAAGCATTTTTCAAGCGGGCGAACAACAGTTAATTTTTTATTTTACAAACTCTACACTAAGAGAAAATATTTTAAAATTTCAAAATCCGGAGGGTCCAAGGACCCCATGCACCCCCTTTGGGTGACCATGAACTCGAGGATATTATGTGCACGTGCGGCAAACCACGATCACCCCGCAATAAGTTAACTCGCTAACCCCCAAGGACTGTGTAACATGAACCCAAATTTCAGGCTTCACCATGCAAAAGCTTTCGACTTCGGCTCCAGCTACAACCGTCCAAAGTTGCTCGGGCTCCATTCCCACAGCCCATTTATTTATTTCATTTGGTTTTGCCATTATTATAATACAAATGTTGCATTGTAGTTTTTGTGTATTGACCTGTTCCCACAATTTTTCGTTTGTTGATGTTTTGTTGCTAAGGTGTTATATCTTATCTTTGCTGGCTGAATATAGCCTATCAAACAGTGTTGCTAATTTTATTTAACACATGGCCAATTGGCCTGACGTTCACCGCGGTAGGTCCTAGCGAGGCAGATGAGTGTAGCAACTCATGGATTTATTGGGTGAACCTCAGGCAAAGATGTAGATGTTCGTGGAACGGACATGGAAAGTCACCGCTGCAGAAGTGAAACTAGGGGATACGCCCCAGACACCCCGCGCTCGGCATTGCCGTTTTCGGACCTCGCTGTTTCACATAACTCATGATTTCTATGATTATGACTTGATGCCCTGCGGGGCAACCGAACAGCACTCCAGCCGTCATGCTCATGCGTTCCGCTGGCTTAAGTGCTGTGTAGGTCCAGAGGGGAACGTTTGTCCTGGGCAAGCATTCGGTCCCGAATTTCGCTCGGCGCTTTTGCAATCTCATGATGTACAATAAAAATAGAAAACAGACACTGGCAGATCGGGGGCTTTTTTCTTCTGAGAAAGCCATTGCTGCTCGGCTGCATGCGTGTACTGGGAAACGGGCATGCTCAGGTCGTTATCCTGCTACCGTCTCCCCTTCTGTATTAACTGGAATATTAGACACCTACGAATCCAAACAGACGAAGATGGAAGTACGCCCAGGAAAACTAGCATTATTGACCTGGAGCTAAATCGATTAAACATAGTCATGGCAACCTTAGTGAAACCTGGCTCACTGGCAGTGGATCCATTCGTGAAGAGCACTACACCTTCTTCTGGAGCGGACATACTGAAGGCGAAAGGATGAGGCATGGTGTCGGCGTTGCTGTCCGTAACTGCTTGATGACATGCATTGAGCACCCAAGAAACCTCTCCCCACGCCTTATGTCCATACGAGTTCGCATCTCCACCCAAAGACTGCACTGTCAGCATACGCCCCTACGCTTATGGCGTGTAGCAAGGAAAAGAATGAGTTCTATCAGCTTCTCAGTGAGTCACTCTCTACCATTCCCAAAGGCGATGATTTGGTTCTTGCCGGAGACTTTAACGCTCTGGTTGGAGTGGAATACGATCAGTGGAATCGCGCTCGGGCCTCATGACTTGGGTAAAATGAACGAAAATGGTCAACGACTTCTTGAACTCTGCACCAACTACAACCTTGCACTTACTAACACCTTCTTTGCTGGCTCCATCAACTCCAAAGTAACCTGGATGCATCCACGGTCTCGCCGCTGGCACCAATGAGACCATATCGTTGTTCGGGGTAGACAGTTGAATAGTGTAAAAAAGCATACCCGCAGCATGCACTCAGCAGACTGGGGCATGGATCATGCTTTAGTCCGCAACAAGTTGCTTGTTGCCCCTCGCAAATTTTTTCGCAACAGTTTAAAATGCAGTCCGTCTATCAACACCGCAAAAATGACAAACGACTCAAACACCTCGCTATTCAAATCTCTTCTCTCAGTTAAAGCAATGCCAGATTACCTCGGAACCAACGTTGAGGACACCTGGTCGAAGTTTAGGTCTCTTGTCATGGGCAGCGCAGTGTCAGCTTTCGGTCTTCGACAGAGGAAGCAATCTGATTGGTTTCGTGAAAGCGCCATTGTGTTAATTCCTGCTGTGGAAGCAAGACGTGAGGCCAGACTGCAGCTGAAGACACGAAACACAAGAGCTGCTAAAGCCATACTACTCACAGCCAAAGCTAATGTTCAATGACTGGACCAGTCAAATGACTGGTCTGCGGACAAAGATCAGCAGAGGTGCAGAGATGCTCTGAGGTTGGTGACCTTCGAGGGGTATACAACGGCATTAAATCCGCCATAGAACCACACCCAGTAAGGACCGCATCTCTTATTTCAGCGCAAGGTTCATTGATTCAAGACCAGTCTCTCCAGCTTGATCGCTGGGTCGAACACTACAGTTCGATCTATTCACAAGAGCATTTCACGACGGACGCGCTTTCCCACGTACCACAACTTCCGGTTCTGCACGACCTCGATGCAGTTCTGCACGACCTCGATGAAATTTCCTTTTCCTCAGTTGAACAAGTTGTTCGATCATTAAAGAACTTCAAGTCTCCTGGTGCTGATGGAATCACGGCAGAAATTCTACGTTGTGGGGGCGACATCCTTGCAGCTCATTTATACAATTTGTTGTTTGCTGGCGCTCACAATGCATCTCCCAAGACCTGAAAAATGCTGTCACTGTTACTTTATATAAAAATAAAGGCAGCTAACAAGATTGCAATAATTACAAAGGGATTGCCCTCCTCTCAGTGGTGGGCAAAGTCCTAGCACGCGGCATTCTCCCAAGGCTTCGCCTGTGAGGTTCATGCTGATCTTATTCTTCCCGAGAGCCAACATGGGTTTCGCCCCATCGTTCAACCATTGACATGATTTTTACACTTCGACAGCTTCAAGAAAAATGCTTGGAACAGCGCAAACGACTAACTGTTGTATTTATTGACCTGGCAAAGGCGTTCGATATGGTGTGTCGAGGACTGTTTGCCATCCTGTAACGACTTGGCTACCCAGACACATTGTTCTCTATCATCAGCGGTTTCCACAACTATATGCAAGCCTCCGTTCGTTACAATGGCTCTACCTCGAAAGTATTCCGGTTACACGTGGCGTTAAACGGGAGTGCGTTCTCGCAACAACCCTGTTTGCAATTTATTTCTCAGCATTTCTGGTTCGTACCTTTCCATCCACTTCCGGTGTTTTGCTCCACTCATTATCTCTGTGAAGCTGTTCCATCTATCTCGCTTCCGGGCCCACTCCAAGACTCGTCGGGTGTTTATACGTGAACTGCTCTACGCCGACGATGCGGCCTTTGTTGCCCACAGTATTGCAGATGCACAAGTACTGTGTAATTCTTTCGCACCAGCGTGCATTGACTTTGGAATGAAGATAAGTTTGAGCAAGTCAGTTGTCCTTGTTCAGGGCGTCTCGGACCCCGTAACCATCAATGATGTTGTCTTATAAGTTGTTGAAAAGTTCTGCTACCTTGGATCAATCGTCACTGCATCTGTTCCTCGTTTCTGAGCTAGATGCACGCATTCGCAAAGCTGCCTCTACGTTTAGAAAACTTCGCTGTCGAGTCTGGGCAAACCAGCACCTCTCGCTTCACGTCAAGATTCGTGTCTATGTGGCTTGCGCGCTCAACATGCTGCTCTGCGGCTGTGAAACCTGGCCAACATACCGATACCAGGAAAAAAGGCTCAACGCAAGGGCTACGCAAGGGGGGGGTTGGGGTTAAAAACCCCCCCTTGAGCTTGATATTTTACAAAAACTTTATGCACAAAGAGATTATTGTTTTCGCATACTTTCTGCTTGTTTATTTCTCGACTTAATGCAAATACCACGGAATGAATTTGCATGCAAATTTCAAGGAACATTGTAAATGGGCCAAAAAGTAATAATTATAGGCTTTGGTGAATATCTGGGTTATCGTCTGCATCCAGAACCATCTCACCACTTTTTGCAGACCTTTTGTTCACTACGCATGTTTAAGATTGTGTTCCGCGATAGTTCACTTTATCCGAAACAATTGTCTTTATTTTGTCTGCTATGGCTGATCAGCGCATGCTCTGACCGCATTGGCTACATCACCGATTTATGGCTACATCACCGAGTTTAGCAATATTCGATCTTGCAAACCGGGGTGTGCGTCAGGCAGACCAGTCGCACACTTTCTATGCTCGACTGCTCGTATTCGACAAGACATAAGAGAAGCCTCATGTTTCAGTTGTAAATTGCTCTGACGCATTGATGAGTGTGTTTTACTCCCCTGTTTTAAAGCGCAGCTTGATATGTTTGTAGTTATGAACTGTTGTGTCGTACCATTTAGTTTATTTTCCTCCGATATCCTAACCTGGACCGCTAATAGTTATATTCAGTGCAATGACACATAAGACATAAATTAAGGGGAGTGCGTGTAGAAGAATATTCATATTATGTCAACAAACGTCGCCAAAACGTTGTTTGGAAACATGAATATGACGTCAAATTGTGACATCACAAACAGCGTACACCAAATGCAAATGACCAACATATGTCACTGAATGAACCCCACCCCATGAAAATTTTCTGCGTACGCCACTGGCTCAACGCGTTCCATTTTCACTGCCTACGATCCATCCTCGGTGTCTCTTGGCGTGACCGTATACCAAATACTACAATATGGAGAGAACTGTTGCTCCCGATATATTATCTCTCCTTAGAATATATCGACTACGCTGGAGTGGCCATGTGTATACAGAATGGAAGATGGTCGGCTTCCGAAGGACATCTTGTATGGGAAACTACCCTCTGCTCCCCGACCTGTCGGTCGCCCCAAACTCCGCTTCAAGGACGTACTAAAAAGAGATTTAAAGGCACTCAACATAAATACGGAAAACTGGGAACAGCTGACACTGGAGCGTGCTCCCTGGCGCTCCCTTCTACAAGACAGACGAGCATATTCGATCCAAATGTACATCACAGACTGCAATTGTCGCCGAACTGATCGTCGGACACGGCGGGAAAGGTCATTGAGAGAGACTTGATACCCTCCCAAAATTTTTTCTGCACAAGCCACTGAGTGGGGCCCCGCAAAAGTGCTTCCAAACGGGCCCGCACTTGCTAACTTACCACATTCATAACAGATCACGTTCATAGCAGACCACGTTCGTAACACACTACATTCATAACAGACCCATTATGAAGGTTGTCTGTTGTGAACGGGTCTGTTATGAACGTGGTCTGTTATGAACGTGGTCTGTTAGGAACTGGTCTATTATGAACGTGGTCTGTTATGAACGGGTCTGTTATGAACAGGTCTGTTATGAACAGGTCTGTTATGAACAGGTCTGTTTTGAAAGGGAACCACTTTGTGGTAGTTTGTTCAACTTTCTTTAAAGCAAAAGGCCTCTTTAGCTACTGAGTTTCAGCCAGGAGCTTCATATAACCTTAAATCACCACTGGCATTTCCGATAGACAATATGCTTTCAACAAAGTTGAACAAACTACCACAAAGTATGTTCTTAACATAGATACATGAGTAATAATGGTAAAGGCTTCATTTTTTGACACGAATCTATCCCCATTTCAAGAGAACACCTCGTCCTACAGTTAATTAAATCACTTTTTTGAGCTAACACCTCAACAGAATTGAAGGACGAGCCCACCCTTGTCAAAAACAGCATTGTAATAAAATTGATAAATTACATAATTTAATACTGGCTAACATACCTTGTTATTTATTTAATTTTTCCATCAAATTGCAATGAGAAGATTTTACCTTTGATACGACTTTTGTATCGACTTAAAAATAACATAGCTTTTACAGCGCAATTGAGTTCCAAATTTCTCAAATCAGTTGTAGAAGATTAGTGCTACGGTCATCGGCCACCATTTGGTCATTAATCCTGTCAAGAGCACAGACCAATGAAGGTGACTAGAGCAAACCTGCCAACACTGGGACAGATACTCTTCAATTCACCGTTATGTGGCAACAGGGCCACTTGTGAATAAAGCGGTCGCAGGTAGTAGTGCCCAAGGCCAACAACTAACTGATATTCACCACAAACCATTGGCGGATCCAGACCAGGCGCTTGGAGGGGAATTTGTACATGGGGGAGCCAGAGCGTCTTCACTTGTTTAAATGCCCATATTCTCTGTGACAATCGTTGGATATCACACAAAAATGGTTACCTTTTTTAGGACAAGGAAGTTGCTATTTTTGCTGCTTGAAATACGCGATCTTTCAGGAAATTTTCACCTTCCACAGCTTAGACCTTCTACCGCACATTTTAAAAGCACCTTCTTATATCATTAATTCACAAAACCTTTGAAGCGGGTCAAAAAATATGGGACCCCAATTTTCACAACCTGCACAGGAAATAAGAACATTGTTGGTGTTCCAAACAATCTCTTATATCTACAAAAAGTATTTAAATAGACTCCCCTACAGTATTCTGCCCGCTAATCAGTGGCGTGAAGAGAGGGGGCGAATGGGGCGGCGGCCCAGGGCATCCAAAATGAAATATATTATGACAGTGCATTGCTTTGAATTCTGTTTTGGTTTGTAGACTAGCATTGCTATGTAGTTACGTTTGGTCAAAGTCAGTGCCGGATTAAGGTAGCGCGGGGCCCGTAGCATTTCAAGAGCGCGGGGCCCCAAGTTTAAAAAAAACAATATCTCAACACCTGCTAAATCATAAAGTGTGTGGACAAGGCATCCGTGTTTCTAGTTTTACTCTCTATATGCTCTATCCAGTTCGCATCGTGACATGGCAGTCTGAGTGTATCTTGCTGACCGCCAGTGTTGCCAGATGGTTGCGACCTAAATCTGCTAAATAGTGCCCCAAAAAACTACTAGATTGTGCTAAAGGTCTTGTCACAATTTTCAGCTAAAATCTGCTAAAAGCAGTGAAATTCTTTAAAAAAAACTGTCATTTTTAATATGATTAAAAAAAACCTATAAAGTTACACAATATACTAATTTTTCGTCTTGCACTCGCTCTCAATAAGCATGGGCTGAAAATGCCGGTCTTGGCCAATACACTTTTCGGCCCACAATTTTCTATCAGTCAACATTTTGACTTTCTGAGCAACGTACTGCAGCTTGCCTCTTTTTTGTATGACACACCGTTCTTGACGATCTCTTTCAAATGGTTGCATGTTTTTATACAGTAGAATAATGCTCAGCGATAAACAATCTGAGCATAGCTTCAGCCCTACAACCTTCTTAGTCTGGTCTTCATAACTTTGTGTTACATTAGGGAGCATACAAAAAGTTCTTTAGTCTTGTCTGAGCAGGCCCGTAGCCAGGTTTCAAGATTTGGTGGGGCACAATAAATTTTTAGAGGCAAGATTTTTGCTTTTACTATATGTTTAAAACAAATTTTTCTGGGCGCAACAAAATTTGGGAGGGAACAAAAGAAATTTAGGGGAGCACTGCCCCCAAATGCCCCCCCGGCTACGGGCCTGTATCTGAGTGCTTTTGCTACCAGTTATGCCTTTTAAGCTCATAGTACTACGCTATGATTGCATTGTTGCAAACTTCGCAAAAGGCTTTTGTTGAATCAGCAGGACAGGCAGCAGGCATTCAGCCAACTTTTGCAGTAAGTTCTGAATCTTGCAACCACATATGTCGAAACTTTTGGCAGCTTCGGTTTACCAGGAAGTTTTTTACCAGACAGTACTACTTACTAGCGTAACTGAATCACTTGGAAATATCGTGTCCTGGGATAAAAACATATTCTACCAATGCTGCCTTTCAACCTAACGCCCTCACTAACCACACAAGCAAATAATTTAGGCTTCACCGTGCTATCTAATTAACTACTTGTTATCATGATACAATCATCTCCTTGAAGAAGCTTCTTTGCATCATAATAAAAATTCCAAATAATTGCAGGCAGCTGGTTGTGCTTTGTCCTGGCGTTACCCAGTGGCGGTTCTATGGGGGGCCTAGGTGGGCCATGGCCCAACAGATTTTTGGCTGGTCCCCCAGTTTTGTGCTGAATTTCATGTCCAAGTTCGTTTGATTGATATACACAGCAAATAACTTTCAGCCAGCAAAATTTTAAACGATTTGAGGACTTTCTGACGACGGTTCTGACGATATTCACAAGCCAATGTTGGGTTTGATAGGGTTAATCATAGCAAATCAATCTTCATTACAACGGAAAATCACCATGCAGGAGAGACATTTTGTTGGCCCCCACTTTTTCCTTGGCCCCGCAGTGCCCCCCCCCAGTTTTTCCATTCTGGAATCGCCACTGGTGTTACCCAGTTAAAAATGTCATGAAGAAGATAAGTATATTTTTTGATGAAGGTGTAAAGTTTTCATCTTGAAAAACTCTTAGAATAGGTTTTTGGTTAGGAATTTGTTACCTGCTAAACCTGCCAAACAGTTGGTAAAATCCTGCTAGAAAATTAACTAACTGGTAAATTGAAAATTTGAAAATTTTGCAGCTAACACTGAAAAAATTCTCCAAGATTTAACAGCAAATCAGCTAAAATGGCAACACTGCTGACCGCAATCTTATGCCTTTTGTTACGTAACTGTACAAAAAGAATCAAACAAGAA
>JGI24158J21664_10010957_pt1 | contig 12069 bp, 7 predicted proteins | sample Ectturendosymbi3_FD_21664 | JGI IMG/M metagenome (IMG submission 21664) | reverse complement strand
TTTTGATAAGAAACTTACGTATGTTAAACCGAGATCCTATCTACCTTTCTTTCCCATGAAACGTGAGAAATGGATCACAAAAAGAATTAAGTTTTATCGAATTTTGTAAATAATGGCAAAGTTGCATTTCATTGATTTCATAAAATGGAAATCAAGAAACGCACCATAATAAGGTTTGGTGACCTGAGACAATAATATTTGTTCATGTCCCATTGGTCCCACCCTATCATCCCAAACGTCCCTATAGGTGGAGACCAATGGGACGTTTTAATGGAAATTTTTGAATGCAAATACANCTGTCGAGACATGTCTGACGATTCAACTTTTTTATGTAGATTTATGCAGAATAACCCAAACTACAAGAAAACCATAACCTGACTTNGAACNTAGCAGCCAGTTTTCTGAAANAAGCAAAATTTCAAAATTGTCTCATTGGTCCCACATTTCCCCTATATCATAAATTTAAAGGGTTGGTAAAACCATGGCAAAAAGTGGTGACATTCTTACTGTTTCTTTCATAAACCTTCTGTACACTCGAACCAGTACAGTATAAACTCAATCTATCATATTGCCTGAAAGGATTGTAACTTGTGCTTTTAGGAGAGCGGTAGTTTTGAAGTCCCTTGTAACAAACATCGTTCAGACTTCCGTAACAATTGTTTAAGAAAAGCACTGACACCACACGTTTTTGACAACAATCATAAAATGGGCTGGACCAAATCTAACATTTTGGAATGGGAGACTGGCTTCTAAACAACGTATTTGTGAAGTGTTTCATGTTAACGACAGTTGGAACCGCAAAACATACTTGCATGCAACCATATGCTGCTTCGCACAGGAGCTGTAGCCAAAGAACTGAAACGTAAAATGCGGTATTTTCAAACAAAGCATGAATTTGAGATAGACAATTATCTTTGAAAGGTTGCACGAAATATCAAGTCTAACATTAACGTAAGATGTTAATTTTCCAAGTGGCATTTACGTCTAGGTTTTACCATAGTAGCAAAGTATTTATTGGACGAGGGCTAGGCATTTCTTTAAACTTAAGTTAATCTGAGATTACGACATTATTACACTTTCCATATTATCATTGTTAATTTTGCGTAAATCTGAATGTCAACTTAAAAAATGGAAGTGTATGTTCTTCTTTTCATTTGGACTGTCGTATTTTTCTGCAAAAAGGCGATGTTTCAATTATTCTTTTTTTGAGCCAGTTGTCCTAGCCGCTGCTTGGCCGCACTAGTTCTCGGGGCAGGTGTTGAGCAGCTATTTGACTGTCTCATCGTCAAGAACCGTCAGGCCGTGCAGTCCATGAGGAGGTCGATAGATTGGACGTTGAAGGACAACATGGTCCACGGTTTGTTCTTCTGCGCCACACTCACAGACCGCAGAAAGGGCCATACCGCCATTTGTACAAACATGAGCGGAAACGCCCGACGCTGGCGTGGAGGCGGTTAAGGCGGACATAGGCTCTTATTGGGAGGGTCATTCGGGAGGGGGGATGCCGGTGTCGGGGATGAAAATGCGGAATCTTGTAGGGTTGTCCACCCACTCCGCATTCCACTGGTGATCCGCCCAATGCGCCGCACGTATGTTGTTGTCGTCAGATGATGAGTTGTTGTGCGGTGAGTTGTTGTGCGGCGGGTACAAATGGTGTCTCGATTTGAGGCGCCGTACATTTGCACTCAATGGACGGGTGAGCGTTGAGTTGAGCAGATGTCCAGGCTCCAAGGCACTGCGTGCTAGAGACAGTGTGGCACCATTGCGACGAAGCTCTCAGCAGGTTGGATGCCCGCGAGGATAGGAGGGTTGTCCGTTTGTGTAGGACGCAAAGATACTCCGAGGGATTTAGGCTCGAAGTAGAAGGGCAGGGTGTCGTTAATGAAGTTGATTTTGAGCTCACGTTTAGCTTCCTTGTTGTTAAGGTGGCAGGCTGCCGACACCATTTTTGTAGTGCTGAGCTTTAGCTTCCAAGTCTGGTATTCACCTACAGTTGCCATGTCCTTGCTCAGCACCCCTTCCACTGCCTGCCAATCTCCACCAGCATGCACGATTGCTAGATAGGCAGCATAACAATACTTTCTGGAGACGGTGGTTGGCAGGTCAGAGATGCAGATGTTGAAGAGGTGGGGCGCCAGGGCAGATCCGTATGGCACGCCGTTCTTGAGGCATCGTAACCTGCTCTATTTACCGTTTCCAGTTGTAAGTCTGAAGCTGCGATTGTAAACAATTTCCATGATCATGCAGAACATGTGTCTATCTGACAGCAGTTGCACTAGTTTGCAGGCAAGCACGCGGTGCCATACGGTGTCGTAGGCTGCTGTGATGTCGACAGACACAGCTCCGGCCTTCTTAGCCGAAAAGCTATCCTCGATGTCCTATGTTAACAGGGTGACATGGTCTATGGCCGACCTCCCGTTTCGAAAGTCCGCCTGCTCCTGTGGGAGCAATGTGTCAAAATTGATTCGACAAGAGCGTAGATGAGCCTTTCGAGGATTTTGAAGGGGAGACACAGCGGAAACTAGAGACGGTAACTATTTGTGTAACCCAGTGGCTTTTTTGGCTTAGGGATCGCAACTATTAGTGCTCTTCTCCAGATTTTTGGAATTTTGAGTTGGTGCATGCAAGAACTGAGGTGTCGCAAAGCCATGGTTTGAGAGCCGACCCGGCGTGGAGCATAAACTCCGGGAAAATGGAATCCAATCCCAGAGAGTTTCCTGGCTTCAAGCGTCTGAGGGCAGCAGCAAGCTCCTCTGGGTTTAGAGATACTGTGACCTTCTGGTGTTGTAATCTTCCATGGGTCGGACAGCTCCTTGTTGACGAGCCTGGTGGACTCGCGATCCCCAGTTCTCTGTTCCCCATTCGTCGCGAGTTGTGACGTGATGGAGTTCGTCGAGATGGGGCACAGGCAAGAGGAGTGTCCAGACCTGCTAGTAAGTTTGTTGATGGTTATCCACGCCCTGCGGCTAGAGTGCGAGAGGTCGATGGAATTGACTGCTTCCTCCCATCACTCCTGCCTCTGCTGCTCAAGCCGAGATAGTAGGGACAAGGCGGCTCTGTCAGAGTCAGTCTCCACTGGGTCTCGGATGAAGGAACGATAGAGGGTCTCGCACTCGTTGTCTCAGCATGGCACATATTTCTTCTGGCGGCCACGTCCGATACGTTGTTTGGTCGCGGATAGTAGGCTCTCGCAAAAATCCCAGCATGCCCTGTCAATATTTGATGTGTCCGGAGGTGGAAATCTCTCAACGGATTCACCAGTGACAAAGCAAATGCGCTTCCAATCTGCCTTGTGAAATGTGTTCCAATAACCAACATAGAAGTCTTACCTCAGAAGCTTTCTGATGCAGCATTTTATGCTCTCTTTGTTTCTAACAAGTGTTTTCTGTTATCATGCTGCTTTTTGATAGTTAAAAATATTAGTTTTCATCCGTGTTTTTGAGAGCTTTTATTTTCGTTTGTTGCATCGGTTTGAAACTAAAAATTTGTAAAACTGCAACCCACAAAACAATCTTTTATGAACATGTATCTACCAAACTGAAACGAAGATATGAATAAATTTTCGTGAAAACTAAGATTCTTAATCTCGATAATTTTTTAGATTCTTAAAAAATCTGTTTTGGTAAAACAAACTAATTTTTGCAAATAACTGTAAACTTTACCAGATGTGAGCATTCAGAGAAAATCGCAGAGACCTGCCGCTTAAAAAGTTAAAAATGTGATTTCAAGTCTTGACATTTATATATGTTCAAGCCCACCTCAGATAATACTATTCGTCATTTCGTTGTTTTACAGTTCTACTGGGCAGCTGACATCATGACCACCTACGCAACTGCGCTCCACATACTCTCTTTCGCCATCATCCGGTACATTTCAATTAAGTATCCAACCACGTTTAACAAAATGACATTTGTGCACACCAAGGTGAGGGTAATTGAGAGTGAAATCCAATGAAGTGATGAGCGCTGCCTCCCTTCGCATGAAAATACGAAGATGTTTGTTTTGAAATTATGTTGCTTTGTCATATGAACTAAGGCCGCATTGAGAATCGGTGGCAGCATTTGTTTTTCTGATGCCAAATGCAAATTGATTCCGTCATAGTTTAAATTGTACTGTTTCGGATAACGTTCCCAGAAAATGAGTAAAACTTGGAAAGTAGAGTGAAACTTGGAAGGTTTGCGTATCAGAAAATAATCGTGTCAGAAACAGAGAAAAAATTACCAATAAATTGAACGCTCTCATTCTGGGTGTTTTAAAAGCCGGTATTTCTCACCTTCGGCAAAACTCCAATAATTTTGCTGTTGAATTTTGAAACGGCAAACGTTGACTAACAAAGATGCTGGTGTTGCGGTTTATGCAAACATGGGGGCAATCAGTACGTTTTGTAATCGAGACTTCAATGTCGACTTCATTGTTCATTTTCAACAGCACAAGCCTCCGACGACTGATTCAAACGTGCACTGATGATTTTAAAAGTTTGCAAATTCTGAATCGCTTTCATTACATTTATTATCATGTTAAGGATTCATGAGGTTTTGCTGGGAATGGAAACAAATATTTTCGAAACGTCCAGCATAATTTTGTTCATATCACTGACTGTTGGGTCTTCTGCTTCTAGTCGTAAAAATATTTTCGGAACTTGGTGGGAATCCGAGCATGCTGTTGATGGGTTTCAATTTTTCACAGTGAAATATGTTTCTTGCATTCAAACTTCAACTGATGTTTTTAAAAGAAAGTACAGGAAATGCTAAATAGCAAGCGCTTGATGGAAAAGCGCAGTGATGTATTGTATTCTTCGTCGTTTGAGTGAGTTGTTACAATCCACTGCTTGGCCGCACTCGATCTAGTGGCAAGTGTTGTGCAGCAAATCGATTGTCTCATTATCTAGAACTTTCAGGCAGGGCAATCCATGTGGAGGCCAATGACAGACACACAGGCAGACATACACGTATTTTTATTCAATATCTGAAAAAAATCAGATGTCATGGAGAGGGTGTTGAGCGCAAGGTCTTCGAGGCATCCTCCCCCGAGGAATACAAAGCCAAACAGCAATTGAAAACGAGTCACATTTCACAGAATTTTAGACATATATCTGCATTGACGGTAGCATCAGGAAAAACAAGACGCGATGCAACACAATTACAGGCAAGCGGAAAAAATAATTTTTAGAATGTATTTTAGAAGCAGTCAGCAAACGCAAGGAGCACAGGCAGAAGGCATTCACAAGCATAAATCTCTGCAAAGCAAACATATTACGAGACCCCAATCCTAATTAATGAGAGGATGTTCAATTAAGTAGTTTTTGTATAACTGACAGAATCGAAAATAAATGACTACTTTGAAACCTTTTCCAATAACATTCCATGTTATGGATCCCCTAAAAGATGTGTGACGTTGTTCGTTAAGTGTCTTGGTTGGGGGAATTTTGTATGTTAATTTGGAAGATTGTCTAGTTTCTCTGAATTAACTATTATCAGAAATGTTGAAACCGTTTAGGATTTAATCAGGAACGATATTGCGATAATTTTTGTACGAACGTTTTGCCAATTCATAATTGTAGATTCCATTGATCTGCAGTTGCTGTGATGAATAAAATAGATCCCTGAGTGGAATACGCTCTCTATGATCAGCTTTGAATAGACTACGGATAGCTCTATTATTCAACTTTACTAGATCAGCAATACTTGACCAATTGGCTGTAGCCCAAATAAAAATACCGTAATTTAGATGAGAGTAGACCAGAGCGAAATAAACCATTCTCAACGAATGCACATCGGCAAAAGTTTCTGGTAAAACGCTGGCTCCACTAGCGATTTTTTACCTAGTTTTTTGTGGAAGGTCTACGTAAGTTTAGAGTCATTAAAGATCCCTAAGTTCTCAACAGAATCTACTTGGGAGATAGTTTGCTAAAAACAGGATATATTTGTACTGTGTCTTTGGCGTTTATCATCGAATAGAATAAAATTGGTCTTTTTAAAGTTGATGGATAATTTGTTTGCTTGCATCCAGGCTACAATATTAGTTTACTCACTGTTGACAGATTTCTCTGGTTCATGTGCATTACCACTTAATATACTGTAGTTAAGGTAGTGTCATCAGCAAATAGTAACATATTGAACTTAGTTATGGAGGGTCGGAACAGGACTTTTCCGTCTGGCCAATTCAGTCTGGGCCGTTTCAGTCTGAGCCGTTACAGTCTGAACCGTTTCGGTCAAAACCGTTTCGGTCTGAGCCGTTTCGGTCTGGGCCGTTTCGGTCTGGGGAGGACATTCCGTTCACGACATTTCTGTACATAAACAACTCAATAGCTTTGTTTATTTAATTGATTATATGGGCAGGAGAAATGTCACGCTAGCTGGTGTTATACCAAGTCCCTTTTGAGGAGTCATGATTGCGATTAAATCTGAATTGTAATTATGAGTTTGAAGTATTTGTATTTAATTGCAAGGTGTCGATAATGGTTTCATTTGCTTGATGATGATAATGAAAATCATATGTTTATGATTTATGATTATATGATTTTCCCACAAAGNTATGAGTTGATGCTGATCAACTGTTGGANCTTGGATCATTTTTGTAGTTTTTTTTTAAATAAACNCTTTCGATGATTTAAGCATGTTTGCATCAAATAGTGAAAATGTAAGATTTCTNCAAGATTTCATAGCCTGACCGATATGTCTCGAAACCGAAACGACAAGACCGAAACGTCCCGTGACCAAAACGGTTCAGACCGAAACGGCTCAGACCNAAATGNCCACACCGAATCGGCCAGACCAAANCGGCCAGATCGAAGCTGCCAGACCGGATCAGCCAGACCGAGAAGTCACGTACCCANGGAGAGTAGGTCGTTTATATGAGTAAAAAGGAATAGGGCCCAGCGTAGAACCTTGAGCAACTCCGCAGGTAACGTATCTTGTCTTTGATTTGCTATGATTAGCATACACAAACTGTTTTCTTTTGGAAAGGTAACTTTCAAGGAATTTGTCGGTAGTTCCTCTCAAGCCACATTGGCTTAGCTTTCTTAGAAATATTTTATGGTCAACAGTGTCACAGGCTTCCTTAAGATCTAGAAATAAAGCACATGTACAGTAAGCAGTTTTTTAGAATTTTTCTCGAGGACATGATAATGGATTTTCAGTAGTGCTAGAGACGTTGCAAGTCCTTGGCGAAAACCAAACTGCTGTGGACAAATAATGTTATGTTGCACTAAGAACGATAGCAAATTAATAGGTCTACAATTGTTTGGTGGTTGCGTTTTGTACCCGGATATATAGACGGGTATTACCTTTGCGAGCTTTATTTTTGTTGGAAAAATGCTATCACTGATGCAGAGGTTGTACAAGTCAGCTAAGTAGGGTGCAATTACATGTTTACTAATTTTTAAGGACGAAACGGGAAGATCGTATGTATCATTAGATTTTGAAGCATTGAGTAAATTAATTTGTAAAACAACGTCTTCTGGTAAAACTGGACTAAGAAAGAATGTAGGACAGAAGAGCCTGAGGAGTGGGGAACCTGAGCAGGTGGTGGAATACAAGAAGCTGAAGCAGGTCCTACTTCAACAAAATAATCGTTAAGAATATTAGAAGTATTTGCAATATCTGGTGGATCTGAGGCATTAGTTGATGTTACTGATGGTGGGATGGTAGTGTTGACTTTTGTCTCATTGATGATCTCATTAAAAATTTCCAAGTCNTTGAAAGATTCCCTTTATTTTCTGGGAGTTTTTGCNTATAGTACAAGATTTTGCTTTTTGATGTACGTTAAGATATTATTATATTTTTATAAGTTTGCAGATATTCAAAATTGCAATGGTGTTTAATTTTCGTTCCGAATAAACGTTTTTTTGTGTTTATAGATTTTAATACACCTTTGGTTAACCAGGATTAAAAGCTAATTTAGCTTTTCTTCCGGATAATTTCACAAAAGGGGTACATGCGTTGATTTCATCAATGAAAGTGCCCAAGAATAATGCAAATTTTGAATCAGCATCTACTGAATGAAATCGCATTAGTGAATTTAGATTAGTTGATCATCTAAATCAAATAGACATGAGTCCACATTGATATTTTTGTAACATCTTCTCCATATGGGAGCTTGCTATTTGTTTCAGGAAATTTTAATTAATAAGAAACTGGGAAGGTGATTACTTATATCCAAAGGGAAAAGATCAGGACATAAATAATGAAGGTTGTCATAGATATGATCAAAAAGATAGTGAGTGCGACTGTGCATAAATCAAGTAGTCTTATTCATTTAAAACTGAACTCCAAGAGATTTGACGGAATTTAGGTAAGCATGAGTCATACGATTGTCTGACAAGATGTTATTAAGATTCAAATCCGGTAGTTCTCGAAACATAAATTCGGATTTTATGTACAACCCCGGATTACCAGCGTTAGTGAGGGAATTTGTATGAACATAGCAATAGCCTGTAATACTAGGGAGTGTGTTTATCACCAAAAAGTTTTATTTCACTTATAGCAATGATATCTCGAAAAATAGTGACCTGTTTAACCAGCCCGTAATCTTATTGAAACTTTTAACAGGTCTTGCGGTATTAAATTGTACTAAACATAGGCCACTAATTTTGTTACGTAAACATTGTAATTGGGTTAAATTGTACATTTTACAAGGCTCACAACGCAATAGCGTATTTGAAAAATCTACAGTAATACACCTTCAGTGGCCACAGCAGTACAAGATAATTTGTAGGCGTTTCCAGAATGTGGCCTTGAACTGTTATTTAGATGGTAAAATAGATTTGATATTGGAGGACAACATGGTCGGCGGTTTGTTCTTGTACGCCACACTCACAGGCCGCAGAGTAGGAATTGCGCCATTTGTGCAAGCAGGAGCGGAAACGTCCGACGCCGTTGCGGAGGCGGTTAAGCACGACCCACGCTGTTCATAACAGGGCTATTCCAAAATGGTGGGTGCCGATGTCAGGGGTGAAAGTACAGAGTTTGTAGAGTTGTCCAACCACTCGGAATTCCATCGGTGATCCGCCCAGAGCACAGCACGTCTGTGGTTGTCGTCAGATGAACTGATGAGTTTTTGTGCGCCGTGTACAAATGAGTGTCTCGCTTTGAGACGCAATGCATTCCCACTTTGAGTTACGAGTAGAGCAGATTCCCAGGCTCCATGGCATGGCGTTCTAAAGAGAGGGTGGCTCCTTTGCGACGAACCTCAGCAGGTTGGATGTCTACAAGGATAGGAAGGTTGTTCGCTGGTGTATGACGCAGGCATCCAGTCACAGTTCGCAAGGCGTCCTTGATGGCAAGGCCCATGAGGCGGGTGTGAGCAGAAGCGCAGTACTCCGTTGTCGAATGGAGCAGGGCTAAGGTGGCTGTTGCAACGTTGCTGTTGCAGCACCCCTGGCAGAGCCAGCAAGCAACCTCAAGTGTGAGACGCGCAATGTCAACTTTTCGCGACGTGACTTGACTTAAGGTGTCGGAAATATGCGAGCGTCCTGCCCAACGTTACTCCGCGATATTTGGGCTCAAAGCAAAAGGGCAAGGTTTCGTTGTTGTGGTTGACTTTTGGCTCACGTTTAGCTTCCTTGTTGTCGAGGTGGAAGGTTGTCAACACCTTTTTCTAGTAATGAGTTTCAGCTTCCATTTCTGGAGGATTTTACATATAGTTACCATGTCTTTGCGCAGCACTCCTTGCACTGTCTGCAGTCTCTATCAGCATACGTGATTATTAGGTCTCCAGCGCATGCATGCTTTCTGGAGACGGTGGTTGGCAGATCAGAGGTGTAGATGTTGAAGAAAGGGATGCCAAGACGGATCCCTGTGTGACGCCATTCTAGACCGTCATACCCACTCCGTTTGTGTTGGCCGGTGGTAAGGGTGAAGCTGCGACTGCCAATCATCTCCATGATCATGTGGACCGCATGCCTGTCAGGTAGCAATCGCAGTAGATTGCAGGTGAGGCCATGATGCCACGTGATCCCATACAGTGTCGTAGGTTGCTGTGATATCGAAAAACACATCTCCGGGCATCTTCGTTGACGAAAAGCTCTTCTCAATATCTTGGGTCAGTCGGGTGACCTGATCGACGGTCGAACTCCCGTGTCAAAAACTCACTTAGTGCATTGACTTCAGCTAAGTGAAAACTTGTCACCAACGTAAGAATGCAAATGAAATGCTTTACTTCGAATTCAATGAGATTAAATAAGGCAAAGCTATACAGAAGTGAGATTGCAAGAAACTGTTATAGAAACAATGTTAAGTGCCGTGTTTAGAAAAATTCTGAGTTTCGAAAATTAGTCTTGGGCATGACATCAAAGTTCAACCAATGGGGTTACCGTTCAGGGGTTCTGCAGTTTCAGGAAAATTGGAATGCCCTTCAGCCATCATATTCCCGTGTCCTGTGTTGGGATTCGCCCGGTTCGCAAGAACCTCTTCTTGGAATTTCTTTCCCGAGAATCGGTTGTTGGCCTAAAACAAGGGTTCTCAATTTTTCCCCACGAGAACCTTTTACTTATAATTTATTTTGGCAAACTTCTCATAGACCCGTAACTAACTTGTAATAGTGAAAAGCGATACTAACATTTGGGAAAATAACTAAAATCAATAATTTCCTTTGCTTAACTCTACCATTTGCCAACACAAAGATCAACCTTTGTTGCACTTGCATAGGGCCAACCAGCGTGGTGTGACTCTGGAGACTGTGATAATGATGCAACTTGTTGTTGGTGAGTCGTGGAGTGAGAGAACCTGTTCTTACAAATTTTGAATCCCACTGCTGTCCATGTCCAATCTGGCCCTGAGTGGTGACGACTGGCATGTCTCCATGGATTAAGTGTACTCTATCTATGGAAGACTCAGTTCCTCAGCCATTCAAAGCAATCAGTCTAGATATTGAGAACCGATAGGCAGCAGTGGCGTACGCAGAAACTTTTCATGGTGGGCTTTTCATTCAGTGCATATGGTGGTCATTTGCATTTGGTGTGAGCTGTTTTTGACGTCACATTTTGACGTCATATTCATGTTTTCAAACCAACGTTTTGGCGAAGTTTGTTGATATAATTTGCATATTCGTCTACACGCACTCCTCTTAATTTATGTGTCATTGAACTGAATATAAACTATCAGAGCTCCAGGTTAGGATATCGGATCAAAATACACTCAACCCCACGACACAGCAGTTCATAACTGCAAAAATATCACGGTGCGCGTTGAAACAATAGAGTAAAACACATTCATCACTGCGTCAGAGCAATTTACAACTGCAAAATGAGACTGCGCTAATGTTTTGTCGAATACGAGCTGTGGAGCACAGAAAGTGTGCGGCTGGACTGTCTAACGCACACCCCGGTTTGCAAGATCGAATCTTACTAAAGTACACAAGAGTTAAGAATGCGCATAAAGTACGCAAGTGAAGTTCAATCTTTTGTTATGTATAGAAGTCCAGCAAACTTTTACAGTAATTTTCCTTTTTCCCTGCTGAGACATTATCAAATATACCTGAATGCTTCTATTTTAACAACTGCTGCATTTGAGCCAGGGCAACAGTTTTATCATGCTACAGATATTGGTAATGTGGCCACTGCGGTCAGCACTTGCGCTGCTTAGCCTTAACAGACAAAACAAAGACAACTGTTTCGGATAAAGTGAACTATCGCGGAACATAATCTTAAACATGCGTAGTGGACGAAAGGTCTGCAAAAAGTGGTGAAATGGTGTCTGGATGCAGACGATGTCCCAGATTCCCACCAAAACCTAATTATTACTTTTTGGCCCACATACAATGTTCGTTGAAATTTGCATGCAAATTAATTCCGTGCAGAGTTGTACACGGGCTTCATTTTGAAGCCCGAACCCAACCTGAGCTTGAAATCACAAATCCGAACCCGGCGCGATCCCGACATTTATTTTTGAAGCCCGTTTTAGGCCCGAAAGCTGAATTAACCGAGTGAGTCAAGAAAAGCACAACTGCAGAGTATCAAAAACGCAGTGTACGGGTCTATTGTGAAAGATACATATCAAATACCACGCATTCTCGAGTTTCAAAACAAGATGAAAGATGCAAAAATTTTTTCGACTCTTGATCTCAAATCTG
>JGI24158J21664_10010955_pt1 | contig 12072 bp, 11 predicted proteins | sample Ectturendosymbi3_FD_21664 | JGI IMG/M metagenome (IMG submission 21664) | reverse complement strand
TCAAAACGATGCTTCATGACAAGCAGGTGCTCAGACAGCAAGTCAAGAGAAGTCTCTCCCTCATAGTTAATGGTAGGCTTTGAGAATAAAACCAATTGTTTTTGCGGCCCCCGCCGACGATAATTACTCCACAGTCCATGCGACCCACGATAGCAAACAGTTCCCCCACCCCTGCGCTGACTGAAGTACCGTGTGCTCCGGTACAAATACGTTGGAAGCCGATACTTATCTGACGGAGGACGCAGCCGCATTTTGTCAACTTTTTAAAGCCGTTATCTCCAAGTCCTGCACGTTCTGCATGACACGCCACGACAATTATTCAACATAAAAACGCTCTCCGCACATTTTAAGACAAGAGAGAGAGCGCAGCTTGCCAAGGTGCGTCACTTTGGGCAGATTGTGCCCAGCTTCTTCAGCGCAGCGACAACCCGCATCAATCGAGCGCGACACATGTACAGCGCATGTATGCCATAACTAATAGCTCGGCGGTTAAAAAAACGCTGCCGCTTTTCTTTCGCAGCATTCAAAACGAATGCTGATTTTCGCGATATTTTCGCAGCGGCAGCGTAGCCGGCCCGGGAATTTTGGGGTGTCAAAATGTTGGATTTTACGCGAAAACACTATTTTGATTGAGATACCGTTTCTCAAAGCACAAAATGACTATATATTCTAAAAATTTAAGGGCACCCCTGGTTACGCCTATGATCTGCAGCCATCAGTTGTCCATGCGGTAAATGGTAAAACATAATTGGAACCAAGTATGACATTGAACTGTGACCCTTAAAATATCTTTACGCGCAACTCACGAGTTGATTCGCGACCAAGCCGGCTAAGACCTCACCACGGTTGCCACGGCGACAGTTGTTAGGTAGCAAGCTAAATTTCATTCGAACAGCCTCCACGCATTTACCTACAGAAAAGTGCACGATGCAGCATATATGAAAACATAACACTAAGCACGACTTGATTCATTTCAAGTCTGGCAAGTCGTGAGAAGGAATAGATAATATGCGATGCATATACGCAAGACAACGATCAAGGATAAGCTTCTTCGGCGCGAAAGACCATCAATAGTATTCCGTTCTGCTTTCGCAAAAACCTTGGGAACAAGTTCACACGCGGACAGGTGCTGCTTCCCTACAGGCAGCAATATTGCAACTCTTTATCTTCTTGACGCATGGCAAGAAAGGCCAAAAAGGCACCAGTCGAGCTGTTGCGCGCGCGGTGGGACTGAGCTGCAAAAAACGGGCCATTTGGCAACCGGGCCAAAACAACAAGAGAACAAGACCAGTTTTTCCCACGTTCGCCAGGTCATTTCCCCTTGTCGGGGTTTTCCCCGCATAAATCACGTTGCTATGGCAACCGGCGCGTTGCAAGGCCTGTTTGGAAAAGCGCTGGGAGGTCACATGGCCTCAGGAAGTGCCAGCGCCGCACCGTCGGCCTCCTGCGTAAAACTGTCTTGGCCCTGGGACGCTTTGCGGCCGCGGCCCGTTTTCTGGCTTGCAGTGAACCTCGCGCTCAAGCGCGAGACCAGGCCCTTCCGGATCCTGGGGGGGCTCGACTGATTGGTCGACGACCGGCTCCGGTAGCTGTCCTCGCTCAAGCGCTTGCTGAGCGCGGCGATCTTATCCGACTGTCGCTTCCTGANTGGCGAGGTTTGCTCGCCGGCGGCGGTGACNGACACGCGGGGGTGCTTTGGGCTACTTTTCCCCCCGAATATCTTGAAGCGACGTCCTTTTTTCCGGGCCGACTTGGTGCGCACGGGCGTCGCTGCGCTTTCTTCCGATTCGTGCGACGTCTCGCTGGTGGTGGCGTTCGATCGCGGGCGTCGCGGCGACAATTTATTCAGCTTCGTCTTCATCTTGTCCCTGACGGATTTCTTGCGAGGAACTTTGACCTCGAGCAGATCACGTGGTTCGTCGTCGCTTTTCTGATTGGACGTCCCGGAAACGGACGGCTCGCGGAGGTCGGAGCTCTCGCCGGAAGGTTTGTTGATGGTTACTCGCTGAGTGATGTAACTGACGACCGGGCTCAGGGGGTCCGGTTCCAAAACGCAGGGGGCGCTTTGGGTCGCAGTGGGCTGCTCAGGGTCCCATGAACTGCATCGCGGGCCAGACGGGGTCGAAGAAGCGAAGGTGTGTCGTCGCACACCGTTTTTGGGGCCTGGTTTTGTCCTGCTGGGGAGACTGGAGAAGACCGGGCCCGGTTCTTCGGCCACGGGGGACATGGCGTGGGCCACGCGATCACACGAATATAGGTGCCGGACTTCGGCGGCTCTTGAATGTCGGGAAAAAGGGACATTTTGACCTGCGACGATAAATCGTAAGTGTCAAAGGTGGATCGTTGCCAGTATATGCTGCTTGTATGCAGTGCAGTTAAGCGATTAAATGCTAACAGGTTGGCGCTAGACAGGCGAAATTTAAATATTACAACCAAAACTTTATTTTCAGGCGAAAAATTGCACAGCAAACGCAATATCTTTTTCTAGCCTAAGCGTTGAGATGAAGTAACAAAAGTTACGCGCTTCGTAAAGAGCAGGAAAACATTCCGCACAGCTAGCAGTACTGTTGTTACCGTTTTAAACGCACCGTTGACTCTTCTGGGGAAACTTCCACGAACACTATAGTGGTGTAACAATGACCTTGTCACATAACAATAACTTTGTGATATCACAAATGAGCTTGAGACGCAGTTTGACAGTGGTCAGCTATTTCCACCAAACTGCCTTCGCTGCAGTTCCAACGCGAAAGACAGTCTGCAAGTAGGTCTGTCATGCTATGTCAGTTTCTTGGTGCTTTGCGGGCATGACTGCGCTGCGGGCCTGCGCGGGACAAGGCAGTTTTTTGGATAAAAACACGCGTACAACGCTCTTCGTTGCGCAACAAGCAGAAAAAAGCAAACCAGAAGAAGGAAACGCAAACGGTACATTTCGTCAATTCGAGCATGCGTCATGCAACAAGCACAAGGGCAGCCTCGCTTCATGATCCCGGTCGGTGATTGGTCAGGAGATGCTCATGCAAAGCTCACATGCTCCGGTAATGCTCTAGGAAAAGAATAAGCGACGAGTCGGGTTATTCGGATTGGACTTCGGCAAAAAGCAAAGTCTGGCCGTGAAAGTTGCGATGGTTACGGCGTCAAAATTTAGTATTGTTAGGAAGAAAGGGTGGCGGGTGGACAAAAATGGCGACAGGAGCGCTAAAGTGTATTTTTTTCCCTTGTTTCCATGCGGTAGTGGGCGAAGAAACTCGTTTATTATAAATTACGCACCCAAGGAAACATATTTAAAGGATTATTAGAATATAGAACACTAAATCGAACGTACTCGCAAAATCTGCCCCTGATCCCACACCACGCACGTGAGAAAAGAACCAAAAATTATGACGAAACCCTAATCTTGACAGGGGTGTATCTTCAGGTAGTTTTAACTGGAACAATGACTTCAGATATGTCATTAACGGTAATCGGAACACTCACAGGAAGCAACCCATCTACTTCAAGTTTGGCTTTCCCCATAAATGTTTTTATCAGACAAGCAGACCCGCGAGCAATCGTGACCGTTTAGAAAAAACTTGAAACAAAATCGTAACCGTTTAGAAAAAACTTGAAACAAAATCGTAACCGTTTAGAAAAAACTTGAAACAATAACTTTGACTATCATTTACAGCTCCGCTAGCAAGAAACGAACTGCAGTGCCTGCAAAAGAACGACGAAAGAAACAGTCGAAGCAAGGAAAATGCAGTCTGCACTGCGTGGTTTACAGGCTATGTTAGGACTGCAGCAGAAGCAACAGAGGTTAATTCATTCATGCAAGAAACAGAAAAGCACGCGCGAGATATTTTCGCGTCGGGCGTGTTCACCAAACCTTTTGTAACTGCTGTTCTCTCCGTCCGACGAGTCTGATGAAAATCATGCCCCAAAAGTCACGAAACAGTCGTTTTTTTTTTAAACGAAAGAAACATAAAAGTGCACAGTCTCAACGCGTAATACAAGAATCAAAATAGAAAAAAAACACGGATCGACTATAAAAAGAATAAAACAAAACATTTTTTGTTTGATCATTCAAAATAAATTCCGACCGACCTCGGTTCACAATTCCAGATTTGAAAATAAAACGCGAAGTGAACATAACAGGAACATTCGCTACAATACATTCGAAATAAATTTTCACAGTTGCAATCACGACTGTGCACGGAGTCTTAATTTGACAAACTGGACTTGAACAGAAAGATGCGCACGGCAAACCGCAAGCGCACCGTCAACGTACCTCCGGGGTACCGAGCCATTGACGACGCAGGACGCTGACGAACTGTAAAAATAAACAAACTGATAAACTCCGCATGAAGGTCGTCGTCAGGGCAACACCATTTCCATAAAAATCAAAACAGGGTTTTTATCGTTGTTGAGTAACTAAATGCGATGGCGTTTGGAGCTGCTAATGATTGAAAAACACATAAACTGCACTTCAGAGCTGATGCGAAAAGGTCAGAGTCAAGCTGCAACTGAAGAAGTCACCGCAGCGTGCTTTCCCACGTAAAGTGGATCGACGCCATCTTTTTTACGTCGTCGACAGGGTGGATATGATATATCTCGAAAACATCACCATTTGATTACACCATACGCGTTTGTTCTATTTGCGCGACCAAAGCGTCACAGGCAGATGGGGTTTCCGAAAGTTTTGTCGAGGATGCGTCAATGTCCACAACAGTTGCACGCCCTGCAATGGAGAGGTCAACTCAAGCTTGCTCTACTTTTGTTTGAGGTTCAGATGAAAACCCAGAAACTGGGAATGATTTCTGGTCTGCGCCTTTCTTTTAACAACGTTGCCTTTAATTATTGAACGTGAAGCCAGTTTTTTAAGGTGTTTCATGGACCCGATCCGGGTCCCTAGAATTGAAAATCGAGTCCCTAGAATCAGAGAAAATCGGGTCCCTACAGGTCCATACCGGGTACCTAACACTTTTCTTGAAAAAAACTAGCAAAACTATCATTTACCCCGAATAAATCATACCACACAATGACAGACAGCCAGGGGACACTTCCAGCAAACGGATGTCGCCAGATTTAAGTACACGAGGGTAGTGATGCGGAACCGGAAAACCAAGACAGGAGCGTGTGACGCAACGATCGTGAACAGACTGTGGGTTCTGTGTTCAGACAAGCATGGAAATGCAGGGCGCGAAAGTAGACCAATCCTAATTTACATGCCGAGGTATGTCGCTTTCGTGCGTCACTAGAAACGAAAACTGCACGATTTCATCGAATTGCGCCAAGTTTTTTCACAGCGGACTAGTCAAACAAAAGTTATTTCCCGTTTTCGCACAATTTCGCAAGCGTAATATCGCAATTCCAACGTGTCTGACAATAGTGCCGACCCCGTTGCTTCGTCATCAAACACGGAGGGACGCTTAAAACCGACGAAGTGCGAACCGTCTGACATTGATGAAATGATAAACGACCAGAAAATCGCGCCATCGCGATGACGACAAAAACTCGGAACAGGAATGACCCCACCTGACCAACACACCTTTCCATAGAAAAACAAACATGTCTACGCCGGAGCTTTCAAAACGTTTTCTATCATGTTATCTGGAAATATGCTCCAGTCCAAGAACATCGTCATAAACGTTTTCTACGGTTTCAAAATTCTTCAGAACTTTTTCTCAGTGAGACCAGCTCGCCAAAAATAGCTTTGAAAAAACTCAAGTTTCGACCAACGGTCTGATTTTGAATATTTCCTAACTATCACTCTGAAAATCGCAAAGGCTTTTTTTTTCTACTGCGCAGAAGATAGGGATGAATCCGAGACGGTCAAAATGACACTTCTGGCAAATTCAGCGAGTGCCAGCTGTGCTACGGATTGTAAGGAGCTGCTCCGAGGAAGTTTTGAAAGCAATCACTTTGCTAAGCAACCATTCAAACGCACTCACCAGGCTTGTTTCTCGCGTCCTTGCTCTCTTCTGCGGGAAACTCCATCTCCATCTCCCTTAGCTGTAAGAATACGACAGTAGATAATGCGAAATGAATCGACGCTTGTCAGAAAATTAATCAATGTTTGCTAATGCGAAGTTCTGTATGGTCAGTAAGGGCAAAGACGTCGTTTGGAAAGCACGAGCACGGCATTTACATTTGCACTAACGAAGAATCGTTTTAAATTCAGCAATCTTACGCACAACTTGCACGAACTGCAGTTTCATTTCCTACTCGTACGAGTATATTTTGTTTAATACTCGCACGAATATATTTTGTTTCATACTCGTGCGAATATATTTCGTTTTACACTCGTACAGCAACGACAATTGGCCAAATCCATGGATTACCGGTTTCAACATCACAAACAGCGCAGGCCTTATGGTGCATTGACGTTGTGCCAGTGTTGGAAAGTGCGTTTAGCAAAAGACAGGCTGACGGCAAAAGCAATCTCACACTGAGCACCTTCTCGCGTAGGTCGGCGGTGTTTTTCTTCAGATACTGCAGCTCGTCGTCGTTGACGCCTGTATGACGTAACAATGCATGTGGGGTAAGATCAGGAAAGGTCGACGCAAAAATTAAGGTAAGCAAGCAATGTGGTCCAATCCGATATTACGCGAACATTTAACCAATGGAAGGAGACATGTTCTGAGGTTTCCATAGCAACGTTTATCGTGAACGCCAAAGAAGCACACGGTTACCTGCGGTTCTACATCAGCTGTTCCAGAGGGCAATATGAGTTTTAAGGAGGGCATTGAAGTATTGAGGTAGGCTGACGGAGCCTGGGTTCCGATTTTCAAATATCATTTTTTGGATTTATCTTCAGGATGCAGAAACGGAGCTTTAAGCTTCTCAGCCGAAACGGAGTTCACTTCATGTCATAGGATTTATATATCACGATATGATGGGCAATCAAGTTTTTAAAGGTGTTTTCGGTGGGGGCATGGGCAAGAAAAGGTTAGGAACCACTTTTCTACATAAAACAACGAAATAACCAAAAGTCTATATTGGCGGTTTGTAATCGGCGCGTGATTTTCGATTTCGCGAAGCGGTTGTTGCGTAACAATGTGCTCGGATCAGAAGAATGCAATCAAAGCATGAATTGAACAAAGCAAAAAAACATCAAAGAGCTCAGCAAACCAAGCCGACTGTCCGCCTACCGTCGCCCAATCCCTTTATGTCTTCCTGGTCCAGTTGTAGAGTGTATTGACTGCCTATGTCTTCAGCCTCTTCCACAGACGACACGAAATCGCCTGTCAATGCAACACCGGCACGATCTGGAGAATTGTTGTGGCGATAAAGCGCTAAGCTCCAAGTGGGGAGGAGGGGGGAGATATGCGATTGAAAAGGTATTCTGGGTGGCGGTTGACACCAATAATAAAGGGTTTTCCGAGATCGAGAATGCATAGCGGTTAACTGGGGCTTCAGGACGGGTGTTGTGGTCGACTTCGTTTTCGAAACCAGTTTGAAGTTGAATTTTCCAGCAGTTTCTTAAAACGGACTAGCTGTGCTATACAAAAATGCACGCCTGCAACACACGCAGACACGTTTAGAATTCTGACAACTCCGAAACGATTTTTAAAGAGAGATGTGACGCGAGGTCGTTTTATTATTTTTCCAAAATCATAACAGACCGTTCTTTTTGAGTGTATTGTAACATGGGTTTATATTTAGTTATTTAGACGAACAAAAACGCGTCTATGCAGGTGTATGTGATAGAAGACGTAGGAGGTAGTCGGTCTTACGAATGTAGAAAATGCAGAATCATGACATTCCCGATTTGAAGAATGTTCAACTTCTTGACACGAAATACCACAGCTGTGAGTTGCTTCGTCGCTTCGGGCAAACTTTGTTTTTTTGAAATTATTTTGCTCTTTTTCTCCCCGAAATTCCTTTCCTATGTCCTACATGAGTCGCATCTTACGGCAAATGCAATATTTTCGCGCCGCGCTGTCATAGCAACCGTCGCGACTTCTTTCACACAAAGTCTGCGAATCTCCACCAAAGCCATTACGTCACTAATCACGTGTTTGTGTGCGTCCGCAAGCATTGCGCAGCATGTTTTTGAAGCCAAACAACACACGAGGTCAAAAACCGTGACCACATTCCTTATGACGACGGTGAACGCAGCTGAGGTTGTAAAACAGGCGAAGTATGCGTCTTTGACACGATTATCTCTACGGCACTCGCTATTTTAAGCAAAATACAGCCATTGTTCTGCAGCGAAAAGTGAGACGGTATTGGCTTAATTGCTGCTAAAAGCACTGAAGCATGGAGCCACGGTCAGCGAAGCGTAACGAACCTGACGACGGGAGAAAGTACTTTGACGCGGGCCTCTTCGTGAACGACCAGCTCCTCCGCTTGTTTGACCTCTTCCTAAGCGGCGCAGTCAAGCGCGACTGGCTGGCACTGATCAACCTGCGAGAAAGAAGTTCGGGAATCGAATCGGAAGGGAAAACGTCGTCTGTTAACAAGGCTTCCTGTTTGTTTAGGAGGCCTTGTTCTTAACGAGAAGGAAACGTGGTTCGGTTGCGAATCGCGTCGCTCCAGGCGACGGTCATGGGCGTCCGCATGCATTTTCCCAGGGTGGGGGGGCAACGTCGGCATTTTGCTTGTTCTTTCAGGTTGCTGGCAATGCAATGCAAATGGACGTTCGCAAAACGCTCTTCCCGTCCGCGAAGACAATGGCCCGTGTTACGGCAGCATCCCGATTTCCAGGGGGGAATGCCCATTGCAAGAGCGCTGCAGTTTTGACCTCAAATCAGGTTCTTATCAAAACGAAACAAAAACGAATGAATGAAAATCGATGACTACAAATGAAATTTTGTGCAAGTAAATACGGCGCAGGCTTTCGACGTCATGGCAACCACAGCTGGAGTCACCGCTTCGGTTGACGGGAATACTTAGCTTTGCGCGGCCCGATCTAAAAATAACCTGCATGGCAGTTCCGCGTGGACACTTAAGAACAACGTTCAGCACTGTTGTTAGCGGTCTAAACATGGATTTAGGCTGTATCTGTCACCACAGGGGATTACCCGCGCAAATCCCACAAACACGAAATATGGCATAGAGAACATATTCAACCTACATGATCTTGTGTGCAAGAGCTCCTTAAATTTTCTAAGACGCACCCCCTTTGGCGTTAGTCGAGTAACCTCAAAGTCAAACACGAAGCAAGCAGAACGATTTTTTGCCATTCTTCTGCTTTTCAACAATATGCCGCCACCATACTCAGGCACCCTTGCGAATTTTTCACGCCCTCCAACGAGGCCCTCCCGTTTGAGAAGCCAATTTTTATACCAATCGTACGTGAAAAAACGTTTTTGTTGTTGGGAAGAGACGCTGCCGACGTATCCGCACAATCTTGAGCAACCTTATAAGGAAACGCTGCCACATGCAAATTCCACGCAACCGCTCTTACGTCACCGACGGTCACGTGACAACAGCACCTGCGGATCGGGTCGCCGAAGCTGCTCTTCGTCGTGGGGAAAGCTTCCTGCACCCCGGACCACTCAGCTGTGCGCATTCCGCCGTTCTCTGGAACAACCACGAGCGAAGTTTTTACTCAAATTTCGAGCAAACACAAGTCGAAATAAAGTAGAAGACGATCGATCGCCTCCAGGCGCCTGTGACTCGGTGAAAAATGAGTTTTTGTTGCGCGTGTGGCAAAATGACTGACGATGACGAAAACTGCGCGTTCGATTGTTGACAGTGCGTCTGAACCGGTGTGAATTGTTGTAGCTCGTTGTGACGAAAGCGATAACCCACCTTCGAATATGACGGGGTCGCTGGTGAAGCCATTTCCTGTCGATCCTGAAGCAAAAACACACCAGACGTCATTTTCGGAAATGGCGCGTGTCGAAGAAAACTGTTGCCTTCCGGCACAATTGTTATTATTTGAAAGATTTGCGCAACAACAATAACAACGCATTGCGGATAGTTGCGGGCGTGGAGGAAACCGCTGTGTGTCACGCGCGAAACGCTTTCAAATTTTGCTAGCGCCCGTTTTCATTGTTCGACGCACCTGTGAAAAAGGACAGCAGCAAGCCGAAAATAGCACCAAGTCAGATTAACCAGCCCTGGTAAATGCCTTGTTTCAAGCAGCTGGCTGCTTTCGAACTGTACAAGCCCTTGTGGAATTTCTTTGTAAGGTGCGCTGCATTAAATGCCACCGATCTTAGGAAAAATGATAGCAACGCCAAGTGGAGTTTGTTTACGCGTCCGCACCACAATATGAGGGGGATTTGGCGACTATTTTTGTGACTACTTCACCAGAACGCCAGACCATCAACGAACCGAAATGCAAATGCGATATATTTTCAGTGCCAGTCCAGACGTCGCGCTTCAGTTTGTACAATATCAAGCGCTTTTGTGCGAGACAGTACTATGCAAATTACATTTGAATGAGCTCGTTTTGCGATGTGAACTTTGAAAACACGATGCTAGAGGCAAAGCAGATGTTATCAAGTCCGGCGCTAACAAGCCGACCGCGTCAGCGCATGCGCAGTGTTTCAGGTGTTTACTAGACCGTGTAAAGTCACGTGTGCTGCAGAAAAGCGGGTCGGTGATGTAATAAATGCAACTTGGTTGAGCTTTCTCGCGCGTCCATGAGTGAGACAAATCGGGTTCATCGGCAAGACGGAAGGGCGGGTCCACTTTGAACCAAGCGGCAAATTTATTACCAACTGTAGTCAGGAGAAAGTGGGGTGTTCTTGACGATAGGTGTCAAATAAAATCGTCCATAGCACGTATAATATCCCACTGACAACAGGCACGCCTTATGTGGTGGTGTGACTGAGGGAAACGTCGTCCACCACTTCTTTTGAAGAGGATAAGTCGGGCGCCCGTAGTTCTTCACACGACACCAAAATATCGACACCTTTTTGTTATTTCATTCTATTCAAGTAACAGAGAAATATCGCAACTACGCCGGCTGTACAAATCACATCTTCGACACGATGGAGCGCTCCCAACGTATTTTTGGGGACACACATATCATTACCCCATCGTTTTCAGAGGATATTGGTTACACTATTCAGCTGCTCACCGGTCATGACACAAGGCATGGACTTGTAATGGCTTCCTTGCGATTTCTTCTGCTCGCGCAGCGTAGTACCTGCAAACGAGAGCGTGTCTTTACGGAAAGCTGTGATCAAAATGAAAGCAATTAAAGCCGGTTTCGGGGGGTAAATACATTTTAGGAGGACAGGATTTTTGTTTTCATTATGTGTTTAACATAAATAGAATAAAAAAAATTCTGGGCACAAAAACATTTTGGAGTGAACTACCCACGAATGCACACCCCGTGGCTACAGGTTTGAAGTATTATACATACGATAAAAGGAAAAAAAAACTTTACCTGTGTTCACGTTGAAGGAGTTTGTCCGGTCAATGGACTTGCTTCGCCTGAAAAGCAATGCAATGATTCATCGGCCTGAAGGCGTTTCTCTGAGTAGCAGAAACGAAACTTTTTGCGACAAAAAGCGTGTTTTAATGAGTGATCAGTTAACCATTGTGGAATTACTTCTCGCACTCGACATCGAAATTTCTACTCGGCCCAAGTGCGAGAGCGCGTCTTCACAGACCACAACTTTCCGTTTCGCATCACAAAGTTGCTTGACGACTGTTGGCACGCTAAAAAGCAACGTCGCCCTATTTTGCTCAATTTTTTTTTTCCGTCAACAGTCCAGTCCAGAAGAACCGCTCCAGTCGCAAGTGAAACGTCAGCGCAGCATAATTCGTGAAGTGCTTTTACTGTTTCTGTGCCGTAGTTCTGCCTGTTTAAGTCCACTTATGGTTGATACAATAACCGCAGTGAATCTTTGAGATCAGCTTTCATCGTTTGTGTCGTCACAATGAACTTGTGTGCCGTCGTCATGCGTTTGAGCACACACCAGAAACAGGTGTTTTAGGGCAGTTTAATAATAATTACAGCCCTTCATCGACAAAAGATGAAAAAGGCCACATGTTGAACGATGTGTTGCTAATCCATTTTTATAGAAAGATACACGAAACATAATCAGTATCTCGGCAATACCTTGCAGTTCTATCAGTCCCAGGCCTTGGATCAACCCAATAAGATTTTGAGCTTCAAGATATCACAAA
>JGI24158J21664_10010954_pt1 | contig 12072 bp, 7 predicted proteins | sample Ectturendosymbi3_FD_21664 | JGI IMG/M metagenome (IMG submission 21664) | reverse complement strand
CAGATTGTTACGCATCGTGTCGACTGATTTTCTTGCCTTGCGTTTGTTTTGCTTCAATATACGCCAGCACGGCCGCCAAATCTTATATTTTAAATTACATGCAGACGAAATTTCATTATCGAAGGCCGCATGCGGCCGTACAGCCGCAGGTTGTGCACCGTTGGTCTATTGATTAGTGTTGAGTTTGCGGTTTAAGTGTAGAGCATTATCCCTGAGCATATTGTACTCGGTAAGATGTCTGGCGGGCATTACCTTCCAAATGGAGTAACTGCTTTAAGGACCAGTCACAAAATCTCTGCATCAGCCCAAAATCCCACATTTTTTTGGCAGCCAAGTAATCTAAAATTATGAACATAAGATTGTTCATAACCGCCTGGATATAGCAATTACTAATCTGATGTACCATTGTAAATACATCAGTAAATTCGTTTGCTTCTGCGAAAATCTGCTGTTTTGTCGTAAATGTGTTCACTTTAAACAATTCTCTCCGATAACTCACAACTCATTCCCGAAATGACGTCAGGCTAGAAAGAACCATCTTCGGTTAATCCGGATCTTCGCCTAAACCGGATAAAATTGTCAGTCAAATCGAATCCGGATTAACCGAGGTTTGCTGTTATATAGCTGTTACTAAATTAGGAGACTTGCTTATTAAGACCCGGGTACTTACAGGCGTGGGCCCAATTAGGTGTGGGATACGGGAGAAGTGTCAGTAAATAAGTTGCATGAGTTTAAGTGTTTATAAATAGGGTGTATGAGTTCGTCAAAATATCCTTAAGGGTGCACTGTAACAAAAAAGGTTGAGCACCGAAATAAATGTCAAAGCAGCTGTGCGAGCCGTCATTATCACCTGGCAGAGGTTGTGTTGATCAGTGATTTCGGGTCTTTTCCTCTTTTGTGCTCTATGTTAGCTCATCAGCAAATGCACTTACCAAATGGGCAGTGGGCACGGTATGAGCGGGTCATGTACGAAATAGTCACTTACGGTAAATGCTTTTTAGACGTCTTCGTTTTGTCATATTCTTCGAGAAAATCTTCGTTTAAGCAACGATGCGATGCAACATTCCGCAAATCCCAGTTTTCAAACAGCACGTTGCTTGAATGTCAGCGCTCGGTCTTGAGATAATCTGTAACATCACAAATATTTTTCTGTTACATCACAAATATTTTTCATTTCCCTGAAAACTAATTGACGTCTACCTTTATTTGGTCAAAATGCTCTTTCAAACATGCCTTCATTCGTGTTTAAGAGAAAATACTAAAAAACAAAACAAACCTTTCCGGCATTCGTCTACAGACAAATAATGATAACAATGTTTGCCTCTTTGCGGGATCAAGAAAAAGCAACCTCAGAATTTGTCGCGTCCTGCGATATCGCATTGTGAGCGATGTTTTCCATTTATCACCGACAGAGAATTACAACGTTATTCAATTTCAAAAAATCCGCTGAAAAACGTCTCACAACCGTCGCAAATTATTTTAGAATCAAGCCTGTCGATGCTCCCTATACATGCAAATAATAATGCAAGCGTAATGCTAATTTTCTTTTCTGCATATGAACTGAACAACACACGCAAAACGTATGATTAGGCGAGGGTGAACACTGTTTTCTCAGAAAACATGGTATTTCTGACACTGGCCGTGGCTTAACCTTTGCCTGAGAATTGGAAGGTCGGTGCTGTATTTTCCCTGGAAATAAAAAACGAGGAGAAAATGGTTTTCTATTTCTTCACCTCAACACCTCATCTTTTTGGCGAATCAAAATTTATTTCTTGGTTTCCAAAATCGTCACTACCCAGACTTCTCGGAATTTTTAACCTCAAATAGATTTTTGCCATGAAATTATGAAAATTCAAGGACCCATACAGCTGATTTGCGTGATTTTCACAAATTTCACTTCGCTTGGGGGGGAGTACGTATACCCTTTATAACCCACCAGAGGAGTGTCTATACCATGTCTAACCCGCCATCCAATTAACTGCTGTTCATCCATATGAGAGAACAACTGACAGTGCGTTCTCTTCCTGGAAACTTAGAATTTCTCTATTCTTGGAAAGTTAAATGAACGCATGCTTCAATAATACCAATTTTTTACTTTAATCGTCCTATGTAGCATAACTGAGCATAGTATGGAAATATAAATAAAGAAAATAAATTGTAAAATTTGGTTTTAATTTCACTATGTGCAGGTCGTCGAATGTGGACCAAATCTTTGACTATATTTTACTCAAGAGTTGAAATTTCATGAGTTTGCAACTTCACATTGGTTTGTTGATTATAATTTCAGGTCACTCTTCCTCTCATGAAATCATATTTCAAAACGCAACAGCTTTATTACGTGACAGATGTTGGCAGGGTGAACGATGGTCTGTCATTCGCGTCGAATAAAGAAAAAGAAATAACAGCCGTGTAAGTTTTGCACAAAATTAATTGTTCGGGAGTGATTTAAGAGCACGATCGATTGACTGTTAACAGGGCTGAGTTAATCCTCAACAAGAAACTTTACGGCATGTTTCATGACACCAGTTGATCGGATACTGCATCAGTTTGGCTATTTTCGAAATTTACAAATTGCTGTTAATTCTACAAAAGATTGCCACAGAACATGGGGCTAAATGTTTGAATCGTCAGCAAAAATCATCTGAAATTTTTTCAACGATTTTTGTTGAAGAGAACGACATTTACTTTTGATATTCCCTAATTCTATGCATTTTGTTCATGGTGTAGTGTTCTTGTTTTATTTATATATCAACTTTTGCGAATGTTTCAAGCAGGACTCTCTTCGAAAGTCGTAGCACAGTTGAAAGTGTTTCCAATTTAACATTTTGGTGATAAAGAGCCCTTGTATTATCCCTGCCCTTAGTTCTGCCTAAATCGATGAACTGGACAGCGTGTCAGAGCTGTTATAGTCCGAGAGGGTTACATATGTAGAAACAAAGCATCTTTCGCTTTTTCTTTAAATATTTGTTTTCACCCAGGTTGTTTTGCAAGATGGCGGTGCTTGTGAGGCAGAGGACGTCGCTGTTTGGTAAGCCATGCAGGTGGAAATATATGTTGAGCAGCATCAGTGGTGTAGGAGGCGGGGGTGCAGGGGGTGCAAGCGTACCCCCAAAATTTTTGATTCGTTGAAAATTTGGGCAAAATCCCTGAAAATCCGAACAAAATCCCCAAATTTCTAGAAAAAATCCCTGAACATTTGGGCAAAAATGGCGCCCAGCGTTGCTTGACTTAAAAATATTGGCCCCAAACGTTTGCAGGAAAACAAGTGAAGACCATTTTGTAAAAGGTCACACTAAAAACGGTCGGCAAAAGTTGCACAAAAACTTTGTGGGCACGTTAGGAAACATTTGGGCAAAAATCCTTTGCACCTCCAAAAATTTGCTTGTTCCTACACCTATGAGTAGCATTCCTCCTCTGCTTGAACTTTCTGTAGTCGCTGTTCCTGGTGGTCACGATTCTGTATCGAATGAAGTTCTTTTCCAACCTTACCAAAAACTTTTCAGCAAAGATGCCGAAATGTAACTCTAACCCAAACTATCGCAATGCATTGAAATGCTTTTCTTAAATTTAAATGTTGTGCTGCGGCCTTTTTTCATCTGGTCATGGATTTGCGAAATGCAACTAATTCAACGCACTTGTTGATGGCCAGTAGTGTCTTCCAGCGACTAGTGAACGCCCACTTAGCGCTTTCGAGAATTTTTGCACAAGGCATTTTTGCACAAGATGTTTGCTGCAATAACTTGTATTTAGTTGTCCGTATTAGGTTTGACGTCTCAGAAAATTTTGCATTAATACTGTAATAGGGCAGCAGATAAACATATACTGAGCTGTTTGTTTGCTATCAGTTTATTTTGTTAATAGCCTGTTGCTTTTGATTGTGATTTTACAAGTAGTAACGGCAAAAAAATAATTTGTGAAACCTTGCGTTATATAAAATATCTCTTGAAAATGTGTTCGTGAAATGCAATGTTTTGGTATTTGAACTTTCCCTTAACATACTGTATGTACTACGATCAAGACGTAAAGCACTTTCAATACTGAAATGTTGCCGTTGTAGATCCACTTCCGTGTGATAATTTGAAAAACGTTCATTTACGAAGTACTGTACCTGTCTCTACCCTGACTTTTGCCAGTATTTAGATCGTATTATCTAGATTTGCGTGAATTTTCTGTCTGACTATTCTCACGAAACTTTACAGTCACGCACAAAAAGACGCAGAAATTCACTGAGCGTCGCACAAACACTACTTTGCTTTTCAGGGGTCGATGCCCCCGTCGCTGTGAACTGCTTGAAGGCTATCGCGGAGTGTGTGGATGCGTCGTACGTATAGTAGTGCATGATAGATAAGTCAGAGAATTGAGTTAATGCTTTGCTATCACGGGCCGCATAAATTGTGGATTATCACTGGCCGGGCGCAAATGACAATTGATTTTATTCTAAAATTCTACCTTCATCCTACCACGAGGCATAGAGGCTTCTCATGACATACTATCTAAGTACCTGCTCATCATCGAGCTTCGTTTTGACGCGATCTTGTACTCTAACTTGGATAATGAAAACACTGATGCGGGTCATATCAAATGTTCACGCGGGCCGCAGGTTCCCCCCCACCGCTGAGTTAATCAATTTATAGTAGATGCTCATTCGCTGTTGGGTTGTTTGCGAGTCGTACACTCGTTGTTTGTTTTGCAATCTTCAATTCTCTGCATTGTTATTTTGTGTTCCATGGTGAATGCAATATTGTGAATGCGAAATCGATGACTGATAACGAGTTGCTTTTTTATTGTCTAGTCTGGTAAACTCTGCTTATTTAAAATCATGTAAAGTAAAACATGGCAATTGCATACACCATGTGCTAAAATAAAAGCAAAACGCTCAGTATTTATATGTTACTGCACTACGTGGTTAATTTTTCAAAAACAGCTGATCTTGGCGTATAGAATTTTGTTGAATTTTTAATTAAGTCGCCCGTGTTTTTTGATCAAAGCGAAAACAGGCAAATTTTGATTTTCAATTAACGTATGCAGAACTGTGGCCAAGTCATGCCCGGAACACGTGAAGCAATCTCTCACTGAATTCTTCAACAACGCTGCTGAAGATTTGAAACTTCTTTTGGATTTCATCCGCAGGTTGTTTTGCACCTGGGGTTGACCCGTGGTTGACCCCCTGACAATGCATTCGAAACAAGGATATTTTATTTGCAATTTCCATTCCCAGGCAATGACATAGAACAAAAACGTAGCAAATTCTTACCTACGCTTCGTTTCCTCGTCCCTTGTGACTTTGCACATTTTCTGGCTAAACAGTATTACCGGACGTTTCAAGCTCTACTTTAGCAGAAGAGTAAATCCAACAAACCGCGAACTGTGATTTTTCTACTATAGTGTACTTTTTGGCCGAAACCTGCCAATTTCTCAGAAATAAACTTGTCCCATTTGTTGGATGAAATTGCTCAAATGCTGTTCCACGTTTGTCCGGAAATCTGTAGCAATGTATTTATCTCACATATAATTTCCGTGCAACCATCCCATAAATCATTAGAGATGATATCAGTTGGAAAACTAAGCTGCACTCTTAATTTCTTTTTAGTTATCTTCCACATACAAATTCTACTCAAACTTTCGCGCACATCTTCAAAACCATTTTTCAATCCACTTCTAATTTTTACACCATAGAACATGTTGCGGAAGCCAAAACGTTTTTGAGGCAATTGCTTTGTCTGTACCTTCGACTGACACAGGTTTAGTTACTAGCAAAAGATCAGAAAATGTTTCGCGTGCGACTGTCTTACGTTAGTGTACAGCAGTGTTTTTTAACCGGGGTTCCACGGAATCTTATGGTTCCGCGAGTGGTTGCCAGGGGTTCCGCCGAAACAGACCGAATTTGCCTGGGACGAAATTCGCAGCCACAGTTCTATGCGATTGTAGCAATATATACTTTTGGATCATTGCGTAGGGTTCCATGAGCAACGCGAACATTTGCAGAAGGTTCTACTGCAGCAAAAAGGTTGAAAAACGCTGGTTTACAGCAAATAAACCGCTGACCTCACAGCTTGTAAGTCTTTGTAGAATCTGAGAGTTGTTTGAAACATTGAAAACGTAGGAATAAGTCTGTTCCCTGTCAAAGCAAAACCTACGAAGGCAAAGCAAAAAAGATACGTGTCATTGATTGTTTAGGTGTGTTGGTAGATTTTTCCCGATAAGCTATAGATGGCAGTTTTAATGAAAATTGCAGAAGTTATGTAAAAAAGCTTCCTTCCGTCACGACTTGCAACTATTTTTTTGAAACGAAAGGCTTATTTCCAGCGCCCGAACGGATCGACTGCAAAAAATGATGACAGGTGCTAAGAACACAACATACGCCACTCACTGCTTGCTGCCTCTGCTCACCGCTTTCTTCCGCCATCTTGGAAATTATAAGTTCGGTCAAGATTTGCTGGGTAAGTTTCATCAAGAATAGCATCTTGCGTTGCTGCATACCTTTCTCACGTTCTTGGAGCAAAAAATACACCTGGTGTCAAATCACAAAAACAATATTGTTTTTTAAGTAATCTGTTCAGCCAGGATACTGTAACTTTTGAGTTTAAAAAGGTCCATTTTTGAGGAATGAGATTGAACATGCAGTTGGAACAGGTTCGGCGATTTAAGTGCGATTGACCCATTTTCACGGAGTATAATTTCAAGCTTTATTTCAAAACTTCGCCAAAAACAGTTTTGCAAAAGAAGTTGTGATACTTTTGTCACATTTTGTTGATTTACTTGCAAAGATACGATGATGTCGAAGTTACTGGAAGAAAAAAACTGCTTGAGCAAAGAAAATGAGACTCGATTCTAAGCTTTGCTGTGGTGCAAGTCATCAATACTACGGTGTAAATACTTCAAAACTCCGTTCTCAGTTCCTTGCATTCTACAGCCATCTGCTGTTTAAAAAAAAAATATTCACGCGCTTAGTGTTTATTTTGGTCATTCGATTCAAAGCATTTTTTCACTGCTGAGAGCCATGTGAGGCGCCTGAGACGAAAATATCACCGTATTTAAGTTCTTGCTTCAACTACCCAATGGGAGTGAGATATTGCCGAGATTTTAAAGCTCATTGTTTTCGCGCAGTTGATGAAGTGCAGGTGGCTTGCTACAGAATCTTGAACAGCCTGTACAGTCTGGGAACTGGCAAGGGAGCGTTTCTCGAACGGTAATTGATTTAAGTGCTTGCGGTTTTAAGTTTCGTGCATGTGGACAAACGTCTGCAAAACTTTTCATTTGCATGCAAATGTTAAACTGCAGTCTGTAGTTNACATTCATGAAGTCATTGCCGAGCTCTACATATGGTGATCGTTTGGGTGTGACGTCACACNAATGCAAAAAATCATTTCTCCTCAGCTTGGGGTGGCGTTTTCCATATATTCCTCACCTTTGTTGCATTGGGTGGACACAGCTTTTGTCAAAACAAATGTTGATCCCTGGTTTTGTGGCAAATTGACAAAGTTTACCAAATTTCATCCGTGCCATTTCACAACATCGATCACTTTGTGTAGTTGGTTAGATTTTCACTTCGTGCTCAAAATCGCTGGTGTTTCAAAGAAATTTCGAATCCCCCACGACATGACTTGCGGAGTTGTTTTCACCGGCTTTGCACTCTGCTTAAAAGCGTGAGATGCGCGGGAAAAACATATTTGGTGTTTAACCAAGTTTGCTCAACACCAAATTCTTTGGCAGAAGATTATAAAGACGCCGCAAATTAAACTTGTGTAAGAGTTTTTATTATGGCTTTTGTTGACGTTCATTATGAGCTGGCACGCGCATTTCCGTGTTTCATTTTCACTCTTTCCTTTCGCTTCCTTTGCATTCCTTCCATCCTGGATGTCGTTGCTCGCTTCAGCCTGAGAAAAGCCAACCGCCGTTTTTCTGCTCGAAACGTGGAGTCGATTTTTGACAAGTGAGTCTGTTGCTCTCCATGCACTTCACGCTCGTTGTTGCCGGTGGTTCCCATCAGATACAAACTAGGAAANCATCAGCAACAGAACCGACTCCACCACTCAGCATGTTAAATTTTAGTNTGATATAACTCCAAACGCCTGCCTTTTGAAGGTCCAGAATTGCTTTGATTACTCTTGAAATAATTCGTTTCACGTTTTTCTTTCGTTTTTTTTGTGTTTATGGTTTGAATGTTTATGGTTTTTTTTGTGTTTATGGTTTGGCCTTCTTGGGACAGCGTTTTATTAAAAAGGCTTTTGACTAAACATCCGATGAAATCTTTGTGACTAAACCAGCGTTTTTTAAGGTGGTTTAGGGACCCGATTCGGGTCCCCAGAATTGAAAATCGGGTCCCTAGAATCAGAGAAAATTATCATCGGATCCCTGAAATCAGAGTAAATTATCATCGGATCCCTAAAATCAGAGAAAATCGGGTCCCTAGAATCAGAGAAATCGGGGCCATACTGGTCCACACCGGGTATCTAACATTTTCCTTCCTTAAAAAAATCCCTGGACTAAACTGCTTTGTTCTCTTTTTCTGCTGGCGTCTGTTCATATAACCTCGTTCCTTCAAAAGTAATAATTGTCTTGCACTCCTTTCTGTCTGCACTTACTCCAAGTCACTATGCCTGTTCATCAACTGACTCCTTGCCTTATTTTGGTTTTGTAACTATACTACCATTAGTGGCGCTTGTTTTTTAATTCGTTCAACTCCTTTCCAGCCATCGCTCTTTAGTTGGAGACTGCCTCGCTGCTTTCGCATCTGCCTTCCCCGTGTCGTTCCTCGAGCCTCGTTTAAACAAGTTCAACTCCTACTCAATATTCAACATCCTGAGCATCAAAGACAGAAAAAGTGGGTAAAGTCTGAATTGTTTTTTACTAGTGATGAACCCCTCAGTTGAAACAGTCTCCGCGAAGACAATAAAGATCTCCAGGACAGCGCAGTTGGATTCTTAGAACTCTTTTCCTCTCGTGCACGCTTACGAAGTGATGCTTTGATCCTCATGCACACTTGTGATCTTTGCAACCTAATAATTACATGAAAGCATTTGGGTTCCAACTGCAGTGCATCTAACTCTGAGTAGATTTAGTTAGCTTATAGAACATTGTTGATCTGAAGGTAGGTTTACCACCGAATGACTAAATGTGTACTCTCCAATAAGGTTTATAAGCGATCGAATCATGCCGAGACTACTTCTTTCGCAAACGACACGCATACTCATTGTTTAACAGAAAATTATGTCATACAAAATGAACGATTGTTACGATGGGCAACTTACTTAATGTGTCTTTCACAAATAGCCTTTTTTAACAAAGCACTCTTCAAACGGAGCAATGCATGTTTTCAACGATGCATCCTGAAGGTAGCCATGATACATCCCTATCCCTACAAACACTTCTATCACCAGACACTTCTACATACTTTGTGCGGAACATCTATGCTCCACTTCATGCTCACGCACGTTGTGGTTGTTATGTTGAGCTGATTGCAGAGCATTGAACTAAAGAGCAAGAATGTCCAAGGGCTCCGAATTTTTTAAAAGTCTTTTGAACGCCCGGGAACTCACTGACGCACTTCCCGCCAAAAATTTGAATCCAGCAGTGACCTGATTATTTGAAGGATCTCTAGTTCCCAAAACAGCTCCCGGCGGGTTTTCCATCTGATGGATTGTTCAGCACTGTTGATATAACACAGTGTTTTTTGTAGTGAAACTATTACCAAACTGTTAATATGCTGCGTGAAGAGGATACGTTATCATGAACTCGGAAATGGCGCACGGGATGTCTCTGTGTTATAAAAGTTGATGCTAGCTCTTCAGTTTCTTTAAAGGAAAACAGTGAACAGAGCGTTACGCGAAGTTAAAAATTCATAAATGTTATCTTATATTTTATGGAATGGACTTGTTCACTGTTTTTTCGTTTTTCACCAATCCTATGTTCTTCTGCTTTACCATACCATGCCAAACGATTCTCGTCCAGTACTTGGCTTACCCCCCAAAATCGAGTATCTCACCCCCCTGCTCCCAACGCTCCGCACGTTGTTGGCGGACATTGGACGACTGGCTGAATCTGGAGCGAAGTATGATGATGCTCCAGAAATGGTTGACATAATTTTGCCGATGGTTTGCAGGTCAGTTTGTGAAACGTTTTATGCAACTTATTCTGCAATGTTTCTAACGAAGCGTGCTTTTCATGAATGTGCTTTTCAAGTCATTATCCGAGTGTGAGACTTACTGTTTGTTTTTTTTGCTGCGCGAAATAAAAAATCCTCGCTAAAAAGTAGTCGAAAATACTTCTCGTGCTTTTTAACAACTTGTAGTACCGTAAGTAGTTTCGTTGATTGTCCCGCACTCGTTTTTTGCAGTTATTTGCGGCCGTGGCATGAACAAGGACCAGACTCTGGACACACAGTCACCTCCACGGGAGAAATCGAGCACGCTCAAGGCGATTACCAGGGCGGTTTCCCAACCATAGTTAGCCACAATACATTGACCAATGTGCTGCGCGACATCTTGCAACTGATCTACAACAACCTGGCCGTGGAGAAAGCAGATTGGATGCGTCGTATTGCCGGTAGGTGGCCACATATCGGATCCATTCGCAACCCTGCAATTGTCCGCAGTATGCAAACATGGTTTTCGTTATCTTTAGTTTACACGCTACCAATATTAATTCGAGAGGACGTGGATCTTCTTCCCAACTGCTTTCTTCCAATTTTGGAAAAATGCCTCAAAAAAATCCATCAAACCCGTGCTCTGGAAGAGCAGGTAGGTTTTGATTGGTCCGTCTGTCACGTGACTGAATCACATCTGCATGCAGTTAAAGAAACAACCAGCACCGCACTTAACACCTTCACAAAAATGCTCGTTCAGTTTTGTGAAAGTAACAACATGTTCACATTCCATCCAAAACACCTTTCCCTCCACAAAACTTTGCATGAGCTGTTATGAGATTGGAATTTTCAGACACACTCTGCAGTAAATCTTGGTGTCAGAGCGCCATATTGATGCAAAGTACCATCTTTCATTGGGCGTAATGGCATCTGCAACGTGTGCATTGTTAAGGGCAGTCTGTAAATTGTACTTTGTTTGGAACCCAGAGCAAAGATTTAAGTTGAAAAACCTGTTCTTTTTTAGAAGCAAACCAAATTATGAGTTTGTCTTCTTTAATTGGAATAAAGTCAAACTTTAGCCTACGCGTCAGAGGGTTACAGGACCCCTTACCATACCTTATCTCTGCTTGTCAATAACACCATGTCGTTTGTGTTAACAGTTGCTTGCTCATCATGGTTCTATCACAGATTTGCTTAGCACCGTAAGTACATTTGCATGTTATCGTTTTTTGACAATCATCTCAGGCGCATGTATGGGTTGCAGTTGATGCCGGAATGTCAGTAAGAAGTTTTTTTTCTCTCATCTAAAATTGCTTCATGAGTGATATTTTCTTACCAACAACTACGCCTCCTTCGCAACATCCATCATCTGCAACCAAGCCTACCGCATGTCTGGTATAAACCGCAGAAAATGTTTGCTAGCCAGTCTAGCGCTAGTCTGGTGACGCAATAGCTTCTCAGTTTAGTATGAACTCCTACGAACTACTGCCGTGAAACAGATTTTTGGACTTTGCACAGACCTTATGTGAAACCTCAGCTCGCTTGCACCAACGAATTCTTGCAAATGTTAGTTTTACGCTTTTGTTGTGGAGAGATTGCAAACAATTTTCCCACCGCTTTGCACAATCTCTGTATTTTCTCCATCGCCCTTTCACTTCGAAGAGTCGTCATCATTTTTTTCGTGGCTCTTTTTTTGAGCGTTCGTGGAAGCCGCTTGATAGCTTTGAAGAAGGTCGTTGCCATACGTTTCGCATCGCTTTTATAATAACAAGTGTGTTTCAAAAAATGCCTACAGCGTTAAGTTTCTGCCACCTTGCATTATTTTTTAGCAAGCAAATTTAGCACCATGTCGTCGCTATTTTAATTTCTCGCCGTCAGGGCCTGTAGTTCATTTCATTCAGCGTGCCGTCTTCGACTGACGAAGGTTGACGACCATAGCTCTCCATAGGGTCCTGTCGTTAGCTTTCTTAACACAGTTTACGTAATTA
>JGI24158J21664_10010953_pt1 | contig 12072 bp, 7 predicted proteins | sample Ectturendosymbi3_FD_21664 | JGI IMG/M metagenome (IMG submission 21664) | reverse complement strand
TTTTTTGCAAATCTCGGTTGTTATTTAAATTAATGCAATTACGTACAGTGCTGTCCACCACATAACACAGAGTTGCCTAGATTCTCAGGCTCTACAAGGTACTGCGCTTGCTAATGCAGATCAGCCTACCTTTTCAAAAATATAAAAAATCGTGAACTCCGCATCTTAGTAAGATATCTAACTTTATTTTTTTATTCAGTTCCAAGCCCTACTCCTGCGTTCTGCAAAAAGCTGACAGAAAAAGGTCCCTGCCGAGCAACTTTAACGAGGTACAGGTTTAATGCTAAGAAGAACAAATGCGAAACGTTCATTTATGGAGGATGCGGGGCCTCGAAAAATCTTTTTTTTACGAAGAGCGAATGCATGAGGATGTGCCATCGGAATGAAGAACATCAAAGAGCTTTCGGAAGTAAGAATCAGAGAATGCCTGAGGAGCAAGGGCGTACGCAAGGGGAGGGGGGTTAAAACCCCCTCCCTTGAGCTTGATATTTTACAAAACTTTATTGTAAGGAGAGTGTATAGGGCTTGATTTTTTACAAAAATAAGGGGAGTGCATGTAGAAGAATATGCCTATTATGCCAACAAACTTCGCTTGAAAACATGAATATGACGTCAAATTGTTACGTCACAAACAGCGCATACCAAATACAAATGATTACCATATGCCACTGAATGAAAATCCCCCCATGAAAATTTTCTGCGTACGCCACTGCTGAGGAGTGTGCAGCATACCATTTCATTGTACCGCATAAATGTTTAAAACAGTTGCTCGTCTAAAGATTTTTAACACGAACTCGCCATCGTGCTTCACATCTTTATGTACTGCAGATACATCGCATTCAAACAGGTTTCGTGACGTTAGCGGTTCGCAGTAAAGTTGTTTGTTATGCCTAGATAATTGGATAGAAATAGGGTCTCTAAAATTTTAAAATATGCGTGGAGAGAGCTACAGGTATATTTGCTTGCTTCCTAGCCATGTGCATATATCCCTATCATGACAATCCATGCTCTCCACGCTGATTCCTTGACAAACCCAATATCTTCCTCTTTTATATTTGGAGTCATGTTGAGGAGGAGTGGTCGTGACCCTGCATCATAACTAGATGTATGGAGTGTCCTTGATTATGTGTGTATGTGAATACATTTAAAAAGTTAGTCAAAAAGTGTTTGCCCGGATGAAGTTGCGAAGCTGCTTTGATTTCAGTTCCACGATTGCTGGTTGTTGGCTTTAGGTTTTCTTGACTGAAATACGATACTTCTTGGCTCATTTTCCCACTGGATGTTTTCACAATAGTCATGACTTAGATTTAAGTTTGCCACAATAAGAAGTTTTATACAAACTACTTGCATTCCTTTCCCGTCAGGAGTAACATCTTTCACTGACATGGTGCTCATTTCACCCTACTAAAAATCTAAGATACGTTTTATATGATTATTAAGGGTACAAATAAGCTTGAGCCTTGCTATACCGCCTTACAATGTAATGTATCCCACGTGACCTCAGTTGACTATCCCACGTGCGAAAACCATATGCAAACTTCAGATTGTGTTTGGAGATTCAACTCCTGCAGCTCCGCTGTTTGGCGTTACTGGCTTTTTTCCACTAATACTCAAGTAGGTTAGTAAACTGAAAACTTAGAAAAGTTAAGCAATTTCTCCTCTACAAAATCGTCTTCACACTTCTGGCTGTTCTGACTTTCTGAGCTTATTTGAAAGGCTAAAATATGAAGGTTCAAAACTTTCGAATTAAAAAATGTGTGCCCACCTTTTCAAGCGGAACATGATTTCGTTGATTGTTTGAGTAGCTAGTTTCTTAAAACATTCTTTCTTTTCAGGTTCTTCTCAAGTTTGCAACTTCAAGGTTAATTGTAAGTTGCTGTGAAGTTTGCGTGTGAATATTTAAACCGAATGTTTATTCCGAAAAGACATAGCAGTGACTTCCTAAATAAAGATAATGCAATAAGTCAGTGGTGCTCAAACCGTGGCCCGCCAAGCAATTTTCATGGGAAAGAAAACTTAACACTTTAATCATTTAAGAGAACTTTTAGAGAATTTTTATTGAGATTATTAATTCTTGTGGCCCACGAGCCAAAAAGTTTGAGAACCACTGCAATAAGTCAATGAACGTAAATCAGTGTTCAAGTAGTAAACATCTATTTGCTCAAAGTATAGGCCTAATAACCTCAGAGAGCATACTCGATAAGTTCAGCCTTCAACAAAGCGGAGACTATTTTCCAAGTGTACAAATCGTTGCTTCTTTATCGCTGATTAACCACAGTGTTTTTTTCACTGTTATTTTGGGTCAGGCACCGACCATAAATTGCGATCGTTTCTACTTACAGTGGCCCGCAACTGCGCCGTCAAAAGATTTGATGACTTTGAGTTTTGTTCTGGTTTGACCAAGCCTGGGCAGAGCAAAGAAACATGCCAGTCTCGTGGGTGCTGCAGACTTCCTAGTGCAGGACTGTGCTACCAACAGAAAAGTAAGTTGTTATTCGTGTTGGAGTTTTTTACTTAATTTCTTCTTGTGCGTAGACGTTTCTTTTTTTATTTATCAGGTTTCAGGACTAGGTCGCAGAGTTGCAAACCCATGTTCTGCCTAGTGCATTTTACTAACTGTGAAATATAACGATTCATCAGAAAAAATAACTTTCAGGATAGTATTTTGAAAAGCAAAACGTTATTGTTTTTTCTGCTTTATTTCAGTGAATTTTGCAGTTTGGCGAAAGGTTACAAACATACGCAGCTTCACTTTTTATGAATTGCAGGTGCATTAGCCAAAACTTCGTGCCAGATTGTATATTCCTCAAACACGTGGTTTTATGGCAAGATAGTATTTCAAGGAAATAAGGTTTATGAAAAGAATTGGGTTGGACATCTTTCTTTTTCAAAAGCAGTTACCAACGCACTTTGCGTAAGTAATATGTAGTTATTGTTAAGTTTGTCTGCGTAATGAAGTTATGAGTAATTAGTACCGTCTACTTTAAGAACAACGATATGAAAGTTTTCTATTTCTGAAAACAAGTTAAATTTTCTCTTCTCCTCACTGTGGGTTTCCTTTAAACCGCATATATCGAACTCCAGACCTGTGGGCTAAAAGTGGTCCACCACGTCATTTTACGTGGCCAACAAAATCTTAACAAGATTATTTAAGTCTTCGCTGCTTTACAGTGTGTATTGACCGTAGACTAGATCTTCCGCAATGTGTTTCGATTATATTGCGCTGTCCGCAAGGCTGTGTGCATCGCCATCTAGTTGTTTTATAAAATGCCATGACTGTCACACGTGTTCTTAGTATCTCTCAATTTCTAGTTGTGCTGTAGTAGCTTTAGTTTGTACTTTACGCACAGTATAAACTACAACGTAAGCAACAAATATCAGATCCTAAGAGCAACAGACTCGATCCTGATGTGGCCCTCGGTGAAAATGAGTTTCGCATTTTATGTTTAACCAGTTCTCCAAATCTCCAAACAGTTTTTACATCCCTACCAGTATTTTTGCTGATTTTTGTTATTTCTTTTAATTGCGTGTTAGCCCAGACACGTGGTCCAGGTAATGGGGCTTAGCAAAACAGCACACGAATACAAAAGTCCTGAGACTTAGCACACTATAAGGAAGGTGTTAGTTGGTGTGCGCAGGCAATTCTGAAGAGGAACAACAACAAACGCTGAAGCACCAGAAACTACTGCATACGGTCATCGTCATACTGAAGCGATACATAGTGGGAGAAAAAGGGAGATATGTTAAAAGCATCAGATAATTGAAGTGAACGGATAAAAAAGTTAGATGAAGATGCGCATAGTTGAAATAAAACATACAGATTGTTTCTAATCAAGACATCAAATTTCCTGACGAAACAGTTAACTTGATGTTGTCGAACACTTACATTCCTGGTGATTTCTGGTTGTTAAGCATAAGTTTTGCAAAAGCGCCCACATGTTAGTTCTTTCGCCGGATAATTGCTAATCAAGTAAATAAGTTAAATTTGCTCTATTGTACTGCGCACAAAACCTGTGAAACAAGAAATCCTTGGTATGAGAAATAAAGTGTGCTAAAAATTTTTGAATCTTTCATAGTTTGTTGAGCAAAGCCTTGGTGACACAAAGCTATGGCACCATTTGAAAACAGGTTTCAACATGGTCCCGGTAAATGTTGCTGCATGCTATTCCACACAATCGTGCTTTGTTAAGCAATGTTTAACAAATCTTGTTTTTTCCTTTGATGTATAAAGTGAAATTCTTGAGAGCAAGGACCATGCTGATTGGTTTTGCATCCACTACAATCACAACTACAGCTGTTAGTCAAAATATATCTATTTCTTCTCTCAGTTTAAATATGTAACATTCGAGCTTCAACGCGTACTATAGGCGTAGCCAGGGGTGCCAGCATAGGCGCAGCCAGGGGGGACGTAGGAGGACATGGCCCTCCCAAATTTTGAAATATCTGGTCATTTTGTGCTTTGAGAGGCGATATTCCAAACAAAATACTGTCGCTAGCCTAAAATAAAAATTTTGCACCCCCAAATTTTTGCTTCCCCCCAAATTTTCGGGATGGCTACGCCACTGGGAACCAGGGGACCATTCCCCACAATTTTTAGAATATCTGGGCGTTTTGTATTTTGAGAGGCGGTATTCCACACAAAATACTGTTGCCAGCGTAAAATCAAAAATTTTGCCCATACTTTAATTTTTGGCTCCCTAAAATGTTGGGCTGGCTATGGCACTGACGCGCACGTTCATTTGGATATTTAACTCAAATTCGGTATCATAAACAGTGATGGGCAGTAATCACTGATTTGCAGTTCCAGTCGAATCCAATCAAGGAAATACAGAGTATAGGTTGTTGATTGAGTAACCGGTCGCATATTTTAAGAGCGGAGAGTGCAACTGCAAGCATCGACCGTCAACGAATCATCACAAGTCATTTGTAATGATTGCAAACCTACCGCCAAAACAAGTTCTATTTTAAGAAACAACCTTTTCAGACTTTCTATTTGAGAAACTACTCTTTAACTTTTGTTTTAGAAACTGATCTAAAAATTCTGTTTAAAGCTCTTCACTATTCCACCGAGCTTGTGTTTGGCACGTTTTAAGTAGCTGTGAATTCAACCAGCATATGGAAAAATTACACTGCCAAAGAACCAATAGAAAACGATAATTGCCCACTTTAACAGAAAAAATAACCGGTTTGAGTAATTTCTTTTGAATAAAACATAGCCGTTATTTAAAACCATTCAAAATTAGATCGTATGATATGACAGACTTAAGCTTGCCTTTAACAAGATTTTTTTTGGCAGATTGTTCGGGATTTCGGCGTTACGCACGCTTTCAATATCACAGAATCGCTGCAAAACAGGAAAGGATTTTTTATCAAAGGAGGAAAACGTATCATCCCCGGGAAGACTATCTCTATAACCTTTCGTGGAGATTATAATAGGACGAACTTTGAAGATTCACAGTGTGGTTCGATTAGCAGGCCTTGAATATTACGAAGACAAACTGAGGCATGTTTTTCAAAGTGACTACTGATATTTACGAAACCATAGCTGCCATAGCCACCTTTCGTCCTGTTGCACCAAGCAACATCTTCAGTGTGGCTGGGGGGGAAGTACACAAGGTTATAGATCCTTGCGTTATAATGGGGTGGTTGGATAAATTTGGTACGGAAAAAAGAAGGAATTTATTTCGAGTTACAAGGATCAAACTTTAGAAACTTAAAATGCTCGTACCAAAATCAATCAAAAGCTTAAAAATCCGTCACGAACCAGAAAGGGGTCAATTGCAAAAACTGTTCGGTCTGAAGATTGTCTGAAAGCATTGCCGCTAAAATGAAATTGTACTTCTCTGAAACTAAAACTGAAACTAACTAAACGTGAAAATAAATGCTGTTCACGCAGTTTATTTAGGCAGTCGCATCAAGCAGCTCAAATGACGTAAAATGGATTCCATTTGAAACGGTAGTTATTTTGCTTTTGTTTTTGATTATTTAGCTGAAAAGCAAAATCAAAGGCGATTTTTCGAACAACTACCATAAGATTGCCTTATTGTAAGAAACAGTATAAAAACTGTTCTCTTTCTGAAGTGCGGCACTTACAATACTTTCTTTTTAAGCTCCTCCGATGCAAGGAAACCCTTTCTTTTCAACACTCTCAGATATGAAATCCAAGACACTCCGATATGAGGCGCCCCCCGAAAAGCTCTCAGTTGACGAAAAATGTGAAAGACTCTTCTGACGTGCATTTAGCATAAATTTAAAATAATGAAACAATTCAAAATTTTATAAAGTCTACTTAAACTTTTAAAACTTTCAACAAAGAGGGATATGTGACAACTCAATAAACAAGGCGGCTTAGTCAAGGGTTCAGGGAGCGGTTGGTGCTGCCCTGTTTATGTGGCTAGAATATTTACAGTAAGAACCCTTGAATGAGTCCACAGCGTTTCTCTTTAAAAGGCATTTATTAAAGTCAGGCTAATACAAAACCTTCAGATGTTTGCATAGGTGCAAACAGGGATGACCTGTCTAGCAGTGCCTTTCTGTAATTTGCCTTTTCCCGAGAAAAAATCCTTTGGACGTTCACGGCAAATCCAAAACGAGCTGATATTGGAGATTTGAATAGCATGCGTTCAAACCATTGCTTCTGATAACTCGAAATAACCAAAGTAACTGATAAATTTGCAGGCTGACAAATCCATTGATGTACTGCCGAAAAAGATGTGGGAAGCCCTTATTCAAATGAAAGCAGTTGTTTCAACAGTTAAGACAGTATGGGATTACCCCTGTTCGGAGCTTCACAAAAAACAACATGAAAGCAAACTTTTTAGGGCCAAATAGAAAGTTAAGGAACTTTTTCTGCTGCCACAAAAGAAGTGGCGAACGTCGTTTTACACGTTCGCTCATACACCCTTGCCCAAATCACTCTTCATTTGATCTCAAATTCAATACAGAAGTGTGTTTTCGAAAGGAATGAGATTAATCAAACTATACAAAATAAGCTGTATGTCCACTGGCATTTACAGCCATTAGATTGAAATGAAATAAAAGTAAAAGCGCACATGCAATTATAAAAACTGTGCACGTGGAAGGTTGCATGCACAAATTGTCTTAAAACTTTGAAATCTGCTAGTTAAAATCACCATTATGTTTTGTTGACTGCACTGAAAATGTTCGCAGTTGACCGCAGACTGTTGCGAAAAAATCGTAAGTCGTATGAACACGGATACACTTGGTACTCTGCGTGAACGACACAATAACTGGTCGTAATCGAATCTCAAAAACTTGGTTGTTTTGTTTCCACTTCTGCCCTCTGATCTAAACGACAGTAACCTTTTTCAATTGTGTTTGTGTTTTTTTTAAGGAGCTTGTAGTAATGTTCGATAAAATATATGTTTTCAAATTTGATACTTCGTGACCCCAAATACCTGAGACAGCAATGGCCTTCAACCCTTGTTTTCATATTTCATTATTCAAAGCGTAGTACCTTGATTCTTTATTCATGAATTGATGCTCTTGTATTTTACCAAAAGTAGGTTTTGTGCTGTATTCACCGTGCGTTCCCACTGTTTACATAACTCTGTTTAGCATTGTTATCATCTTACATACGTTTATTTCACCATGCAGTCACCATCCACCCGCGACTAGCAGTTGGCGTTTCACACGAGTTGTAACTGTAACACTTTTGCAAGGTAAAGCTAAGTACCGCTAAATTTTTTTTATCTTCTTGTATACGCCACACTTTTTAAAAAACTTTAAATTCATTTACGTAAGGTATTCGCAAGTAGCCTATTGCGTTATCTGTGCATCGATTTGTTGGTGCGTAGTCAACATGCAAGAGCTATATATGCCTCAGCCTCATTGATCGATAGCAAATTGCGATGCTTGGTTCTTTTCCCTAAATGGTACACTATGATTGACAGGTATCTCTTTGCTGCAAGTCAATGCTTATTTGTATTTTCGTATGCTTCGTCTATTTATTTTGACAGCTGTAGCACTTTTTTCATTTCAGCGAGAAAAATTATCTCTTTGCCTTGTGAAAAGTCTTCAGTTGTTCAATATAATTTCAGTGACTGCAAGACTCGAGTCATTGAAATTCACTGGCGTTAGTTGAGTCGAATCACATTTCATTGAGATAATACAACAAATCAACCAAAGTTGCATTTTTGCCAGAGGACTTGATTGAAATTGAGCTTGGTTTTTAGATAACAAAAATTGAGTCATAACTATTTGACTTATGACCCATCACTCAAAATGAAAAATTCCGAGTTGGTCTTATTTTGTTTGGCGCGAAACTGACCTAAGCTTGTAATTAGCAGTAAAGACAAGGCTGTCGTCCATCTGGACTCAAATATAAGGACAACGGGAAACAAAACAAGATAAGAAAGAAAGAGAAGCTGCTGAACGAAAGGTATCCAGACACCAATCATATTTTGTACAATATCAACGGTCTACTTCAGCAACGTTTTGTCCTTATGTTTGAGTCCAGATCGACGGTGACTACCTGAGGCATCTCACTGCAGCTCCTGTCTAAGCTTACTTTGACTTGCAGGATGGACTTGATTGTCCTTTCGCTAAAGCAGCCTTCGACTCAAAATAAAACTAAAACAAGGATGCAAATCAAATGAGGAAATTTCTTAGAAATAAGGACAGAAACATTTTCTAAGACACAGGCCCTCGAAATAACGACAAATTTTAGAAGTAAGGACGGTGTGGCAAACCTGAGATTAGCGACTCGACAACACAAATATTTGAAGCAAAGTAAAAGGTTCGATTTGAAGAAAAATTTTGAACTAATTAAACTACAAAGGCGTGAAGCTTCGACTCACTGCTCGAGGAATGTGGTGCACAGCTACATCATGATTACGACAACAGGAGCTAGAATGTTTGCCATGTCGGCTTGTTGACCGCATAACAGTATGATTTGGAATAGAGGGACGGATCGTAAGCTGCTCTACGCTTATTCTGTGTGATTAGTATCTGGAGGTTGCGTTGGGAAGAACTTTCTGTAGGTTTGGCAACATTTTTAAACTTGTATGTTGACATTCCATATTATTTGTGACGTTAATCCACATATTTCTTGCAATAAATCGATAAACGGGGAAGTAAAATACATTGGAGTATAAATTGAAATTGAAAGAAGATGATTACAAGAATAACAGCAATGAGGTCTCCACTAGGGCGACACAGTCGAAAATTGCTTGAAATTTATGTCCTAGTTTAAGGACATTTCACGTAATCAGCAAACCAAGAGCACTCAATTCTCTACAAGCACAACAATACACTTCCTGCAGAATTTAAAGTATGATGAGATCCTTTTCGACGCTCTCGGTCCAGTGGTGTAGGAGACGGGGGGTGCAAATGCACCCCAAAAGTGTTGATTTCTCGAAAATCTGGGCAAAATCCCTGAAAATCCGTGCAAAATCCATGAAATCTGGCAAAATCCCTAAAAATCCGGGCAAAATCCATGAAATTTTGGGCAAAATCCTTGAAACACGATGGAAAAATGGCGCCCAACGTTGTTTGATTTTCAAAAATGGAGCCCAACGTTTGCAGAAAAACAGATTAAGACCTTTATTGGAAGTCATACCAACTAAAAGGTCTCCATGATCTTTGTGGGAGAAAATTTGTAGGGAAAAGCTGCACAAAAACTTTTCGGGTAAATTTGGAGAATTTCGATCAAAAATGCTTCGCACCCCCAAAAATTTGCCTGCTCCTACACCTATGTCTCGGCCTGTCCTTTTCCGAATAGCTGCTGTCGGTTCAGCAGGTTTAACTGGCGAAATACAGCATTAAATCCATCCTATAGCAACATTTTTCAGAAAGTATTTCTGCCCAACAATAGCCCTGGAGTGTTCGAAGCTTGCTAGTGTTGCAACTAGAGATGGCACGGGCCAGAACTTTTGCAGCCCGGCCTGCCCGGAGGTAACAAGGAACCGCCCGGCCCGGACTGTTTATGCTAAACCACAAATTATTTTCCGGCCCGTGGCCCGTAATATAACGTAACCTCAAAAGCCAAGTAACAAGGCAGTGGCTACAGAACCATTGATGGATCTTTAAATTTGAAACCTTTTATTCATCCATCTCCTGTAACGTGACAGTAACGCACGAGGAAAATGCAGTAGGCTTTGTAGAAACATAGTAAACACAAAAGGTAAACCTAACCCTAATCGTAAGCCCTAACCTATTGCTTAGCTGAGCTAAGCTAACCCTAAGCTAACCTAACTTCAAGCGAACGCTGACTTAACCCTAACCTGAAGCTAATGCTAAGCTAACACTAAGGTAACGCTAAGCTAATGCGCTAACCTGACACTAACGCTAACCCCTAAAGGAAAAGTTTGGAAAGTTTTGAAAAATATAAAGAAAAACTGGTCCCACGAATTGAAACGTGCAAGCATTCACTTACGAAAACACAAGGTGGTCAAGAGGCGAACCCTCAACCATTGGCATGGCAGACTTGGAACCTATCCGTTAGGCTACCAGATGAACGCCAGTTGAGTGACAAAATGACTAGTTTATTCGAACCGCGTCATGCGAGGCGGTATTGTCGAATATGCTTTGAAATAGGAAGATCCATGGGTGGTTAAGCTTTCAGTTCATTGTCCTTTGGACACTAAAACCGTGTAGTCTTAAGGCAGTGGCTACACGTCGGCCATGGGACCTTCACTTTTGAAAACTTATTCGTCCGCCGACTGTAACGGCACGTGTCACACGACAAGTGTGCACTAGGCTGCACAACAATTGCTAGTAGTAACATCCTAAACCCAAACCCTAAATCTAAACCTTAAACCCTAACCGAAACTTAGCCTCTAATCCTAAACTAGGTTTCCCAAACTGGGATACATGTACCCTTAGGGCTACCTTTCCTATCTGCAGGGGTACATTTAAGGTTAGCAATTGAAGGGAAAAATATGTTTACATATAGGCTATGTCATTTCGAAATATTTACACATTCATCTGTGAATATTATTTTCAAAATCATGCTTATTGGTAAATATATTTTTGTTTTTTTCCTCAACCTTTTTGTCATAAGAAATTTTAAGGGTACATGCTTATCTATTGAAATGCTGAAGGGGTACATGGCCAGAGAAAGTTTGGGAACACCTGTCCTAAACCTAAACCAGGGCAACAGCGACAGACTATAAACAAAAGCGTTTGTTGCTTTGATTGATTCTTAACATGGTTCACTGATTTGCATGGAAACAAGTGAACGGAATATGAGCAGAACGGCGAAAGAGAAACAACAGCAGCAAACCCTTTCATTGGTAGATTTTGAAAGTTTGCAAAAACAAAAATTTCGCCTTGGCGAGCAGACCGCAGCGGCCCGGAATGACGTCACCGCTAAAAAAGTTGTGAGCGGACTGTTTCAAAACCTTTAGCGGACGGCCTGAAGACTGGACTGTTAGCGGCCCGTGCCATCTCTAGTTGCAACATCTCGGTAGTCACGGTGTTAAATGCGCAATTCACCACGAACGGGATGTTTGCGAAGAATAACACCCATATATACGTGGCGCGAACAAGCAATCACAGAGTAACTGCTGGCAGATGGTCAAAATCAAATCTTTAACCCAGGTAAAGAAAACTTCAAAATAAGTCCGGAACTGGTGGAACGGAAATTATTTCAGATTTTATGGTTTAATAAAATCTATTAATCGCAGGTGGTGCAACGCGTTTGCAGAACCGTGGCCAGAAAATTTTCAATAGGGGCTCTTTACGTTTGCTCAGGGGGCTTGACATTCTTAAATTTGATGAAAACTCTACCGATTTATAATGCTTCATAATTCAATATGGGGGTCTTGGAGCTTTGTTTGGGGGGCTAAGCCCCAAAAGCCTCCCGTGGCGACGAAACTGCGCGTTTGTTGGAAAACCCAGAAGAGCTTTAATCAGTGTTTTATCCGTCTGACTTTTACATCAATGTTATGGATATTTAACCCGCTGTCCAACTATTGTTAAGAGGAGCGACGCCTTTCCACTTGTTGTAGTATTGTAGGGTTTTCCTTTTGGTGTAGGAACCCAATGTTGAGGTTTGGGGTGTTGCCCAGCGTAGACGTTGCTTGCGAGGAATGCTGTCGTTGCATGCAG
>JGI24158J21664_10010951_pt1 | contig 12073 bp, 8 predicted proteins | sample Ectturendosymbi3_FD_21664 | JGI IMG/M metagenome (IMG submission 21664) | reverse complement strand
TGTTTCACTTGAGAACAGAGCAAACTGGGTTAGTTTTGGACATGATCCAATTGGACATCCGGAGTCGGACAAAAAAAATCCGACTCCGACTCTACCCAAAAACCTCCACTCCGCAACCCTGCTTTACACCGAAACAGAACTGTTCAGATGGTGAATTTCATAAACCTATTTCAACTACATGTCTCGAAAGATTTCTAAACAACTCTTAGCACCTCCGAGTCAAGTAGCGTTCCAGCTCCACGAGACCATCTTCTGCCGAGAAGTTAACATAGTTATCAAGAAACTCCCAATATTCCACCCATGGTACGTTTGCTTTCAGAGCCAGTTCTCTGCCAATTCGTTCGTCACCGCGATCTGCGTCTGACCTTCGAAGGCAGGACATTCGTTTACCTGCAAATTTACAAATTAGCAAGTCTACCAGCAGCACAGTTTATGCACCGCACCCGTGCGCCAACCGTACAACACTAAAAACTAAAAACCTGGTAATACCCTCCATCACTTTTTTGTTTGGCGTCGTCCAGTGCCGTCTTAGATCATCAGCTTCCTTGCTGGTCATTGGCCCCGCGACAGCAGTAATGACAGGGACTGGGTCTTGTGGCGAGCAAGGATATACAAAGAACTCAGATTGCTGTACTGAACGGTCCGGCGTCCATGGTGGCGCAACTAAAGGCTGTTTGGAATTGTCGTGGCATCGCAACAACGGAACGTAAAACTTCTCAGACAGCAAGGAAGTGATTTCGAGCCTGTAATCAAGTAAGAAAGATCACTGCGCCTGGTTAACTCCAATCATGGAAGATTCATTCAAAAATGTATTCAGTCTCAAAATGCACCTCATTGATTCACAAACACCGCGATGAAAAGATGTCAAAACTCAAACCCACTTTTCAAGCAGAAGTGACATATATTGCATATGCGATTGATTGTGAAACCAGGTTTTACATTTTAACTTCCAAGCATTTTGCGCTGAATAACTTTACACTAGTAGAAATCCAAGTTTTACCAAAAAAGGACGTAATTCTTTCACAGTGGCAAACGCATAAGCTATGTTTTCATATCACAATGTTCTCTCATATGATTTATCATTTAAATATATGAGCCTTCAGAGGCCTGCCACGATTAAGAAATTGCAATGCAAATAGTTTTTTTTCTGTGGCAATTTTCATACGTAAAGGATTTGAAATGCTGAAAGCGCTCTTGAAGTTAAAACAAGGCAGAGAAGTTTCAACATTGCAAATGCCATAAGTGATTAAGACACGAACTGTTGTACCTTTTGACTCTTGCATAAAAAATAGTGGAATTTCCGCTTCTACAAGGGGCTCAGTGACTTCAACAATATATTACGCAACTATAACGACCAGCGGATACCTCGGTTAATTAATTGGATATAAGTCATTTCAGTTTTATGAGTATGAAGTTTTAGGAGCTTTGTACGCCCAAGCAATTCGTCCTGTTAGTCAAAAGAGTCACGGATGTTTAAATTTGACGCATTTGACATCCAGGTCTTCGGTGACTATAAACAGTTCTCTATACGGACATTTCAAAGGAACAGCAACTGACAAAGACCATATATTTTGAAATACTCCTCAAAAATAAGATCAGATCAGGACGTAGACAACCGATCATCATCCCAGTTGAAAAACAAAGGTATAATTAAAATAATCTGCAACAAAACATGTATTCCTCCTCGGCCATACTTCGCGCTGCTGCTTCCACCACGCGAGCAAACGATATCTCCAGGCGTTTTGCCATCTTTGTTGAGAGGAGTCTTATCACAAAGCGGGTGATCGACAAGCTCTGACACGACATCTGCAATAAAAACAGGTCAACAGAGTACAGAAGAGTAATAAGAATTTTTCGAAGGGCAATTTTGCAAAATACTTAGAATATGCACATCGATCGCTACTAGTTTTTCTTAACGAGACAGACCAACGTATTGAAAAGTTTGTTTAGCCTTTTTCGTTGGAACAGATTGGAAATAATATCTACCAAATTTCATGGAGTCATGTCAAAAGCGACAGAAATAAGTTGGATTTCATTTAAAAAAAGTATATATCTCCCTTTTGTCATCTTGTGAGTGTTACGGTTAATTGACCTTATGATTTTGAGTAATGATGATGCACCCACCCAATCGAGTATTGGATTTTACATTTTTGTAAACCTTGGTCTTGATACTGTTCTTTCAATGACACAAACAAAATCGTTGAACAAACAGTAATCTTTTCGTTTCAGAACCCCTGTTGTGAGGTAAGTACATGTAAAAATATGTTGTACTAAAAGATCACGAATTCTTTTCACGGCTTTTTGCCAAAAAGGGTTATTACATTGTCAGTACGCGGGTTTCATAACTTGAAACTCCTACACCCTTCAATGAGTACCATGCTACCACACCAGGCTGCAGCAATAGAAAAATTTCTTTTCATGAACGCTTTGATGCGTTTTGAGCAGCAACTACAAACGAAATGTACATATACAGAGCTGAAGTGTTACTGCATACCGGGGTGAATCCGAAAAGCTTGGTTTTAATTCTACGCAAGCAGAAAAATCTTGTCACAATTTTGTTCACTAAGATCTTCCGATAAATCAACACATTATAAAACAGGGCATTAATAATATATTCCTAACCGATGGAATCTAGAAAATAAATGGTGGGTATTTTTGGGAAAAATAACTGACCAAAACAACATACTAGAACCCACACTACAGGGTACGGAACAAACCACGAGTCGAGTGGTATGTCTAGGTAGCGTAGCCGTTGGTGGAACGCGCATCCCCTTAGAAAGGTCATATAGGCAGTGGTGTGTTTAAGGGAAGGCGAGGTGCTTGCCTCAGGCCCCCTCAAGGTGTTTCGCACGTAAATATTCCTGGTCAAAAACTTATCCGCTCATATAATATTTTCCGAACCACATCATAATTAAATACTCTGCCTTCAGAGGGGCCCCCAACAGCAACTGTAATGTATACGTAGGCTACTACGCTTTCAAAGGGGCCTCCAACAACAATTGCAATGTGCAGGTACCCTGCTTTCAAAGGGGGCCCCTATAGCAACTGTAATGTGTAAGAACTACGCTTTCAAAGGTTCCCCCAATAGCAACTGTAATGTGTAAGAACTACGCTTTCAAAGGTTCCCCCAATAGCAACTGTAATGTGAAAGCACTTTGCTTTCGAAGGGGCCTTCAACCGCCACTGTAATGTGTAAGTAGTTTACTCTGCTTTAACAAGGCCCCGACCAGCATCATTAATGTGCAAATAGAGAAACACTTCAAAACAACTTCAATACCTTTTAACAAGATTGGGTTAAAATTTGTTCCAATAAGTTCTGAAAAGACTCTATCAAGTAACAGCAAAAATTTATACCAAATTATAACTTTTTTCACTGTCAGATAATAAAGTTTCGCACAATATACGGTAGTGTGGACGACTGTGAAAAAGGGGCCCCAACTTTGAAAGCATATGTAGTGTATATGAAATCCCAAGAGTTTTGTTGTATTCAAACATAGACCTGTTTTATTCTTTGTTTAATAGGGCAGTTTTAATCAACACTGGTAAGTTTTTTTACAAACACGACTACACAAAGCTCGCCAAAGATTTCCTACCATATTTGCCGGGAAAACGTACATTAAACCTACGCACTATTCTAAACTTTAACACTAGAACTAACACCACCCCCATGTTCTACCCCTAACCCCTAATGCAGCATAGAGAAGTGCGTCACACCATGGCCCGCAAATCCCCTTCCTAAGCATGATCAAAAGGTGCTATCACGGTTGGCAGAGTACTCTTATGATACGTCATCAGAGAGCCCGTTTTCAGCCTTGCCTCGGGCCTCCAACCCTAAGTCCACCACTGCATGTAGGATTTATAATGTGCCCTAGTTAAAACAACCTTTGTGGTGTGAAAAATGTAAGTTTATCATCGATTGTAAACATATTCTAGATTTTATGAAACAACACCAATTTCTAAGAGTGTACTTGAATTCTGGCCGAAAACCACGGTGTACTTTCGCTTTCGGCAGGAATTGAGTTTCCTAAAAATAGTTATTACTAAATTACAGTTATGCTTTTCCTCTTATCAAATCACTTTTGTTATTCTAACGTAATGGTTTACAAGGTATTTTGTAACATCAAAAGTAAGACTAATTTAAAGAAACTGCCGTAATCGAAAAAAACTCAGAAAAAATGGAAATACCTCGTAGAAAAAAGGCCATGCGCTCTAATCTTATGCAATGGATGTTAAAAATTATATAGGCTAGAACCTGTAACACGGTAAGCTTTAAGTATTTCAGTGAATTTGGAACAAATTACAGCAAAAAGCAAGGTACCAAAATCGGAAATAATTTTGATACCTTGTATTTTTTCGGTAAGCATTGAGTATTTCAATGCATTTGGAACAAACTACAGCAAAAAACAAGGTATCAAAATCATTTCGGTTTTGTCCAGAAATTAAAATCTTGATTACACACATGTGGAATCTTATGTTCTTCGTCTGCCTAGAACAGGTGTGTACAACCTTTTGCTACTGCCGGCCGCATTACTTATATTTTTATGAAGTACGGCCGCCGATGAATCCGAGTTATATTTATGAGATACGTTTAATTAAAGAATAGGTTTTATCCGGTATATGTCATTTACTTGTGCCCAACAGTATAATAAAATATCAAACATTTTAACGAATCTGTTAAAAGAAATATCACCATCCAGATTGTAACGCATCGCGTCGACTGATTTGCTTGTCTTGCGTTTGTTTTGCTTCAACATACGCCAGCACGGCCGCCAAATCTTATATTTTAAATTACATGTGGACGGCCGCAAATGTTATTATCGAAGGCCGCACGCAGGTTGGGCAACGTTGGCCTAGGACAACAGATGAAATCATTTTGAAATCCAAGGTAAAATGGGTCCTTGACAAGCAGGAATGATGTGTCGTCAAGCCATACGTACCGACATATCCAAGCTTGCAACCAAAATGAAGCGGGGTTTCACCAGCGTGTTTATCAGGAGTGTTTAGGTAAAGATCAGTTAAATGTTCTATCCGATTCGATTCTTCAGCTGAAGACACAGAGTTGCAAGCGCTGTTTTCGCCATACATAAGTCGCTGAAAATTGAGATCCTGAATCGCAGTCAAAATCGTCCTCACCATCAATGCTTGATTTTCTCGAGAAGCGATATGCAGAGCATTATACCTACAAAAATTTTTCGAAAACTTGAAGGGAATGTAAAATAAAAATATAACCAACACATTAGTCGAAGACTGGGTTTATTTTTTCGGTCACCGACCGAATTTGTTTTTAAATGACCGAAACAAATTGAGTCAATTCAGTCATAATGTCTGAGCAGGTAGGCCAGTGAATGCTGTTATGGCAAAATTAATACTATTATGGATCAAATGACTGCAATGTCTCAGCGAAAAAAGAAACGCAGGTCGAAGAACCTTGTCACGTGCAACACGCTGGCTGCCACAATCGCACATGATTTCTGCTTTACGTGAGACAACTTATTAGAGATGGCACTGGCCAGCACTTTTGCAGCCCGGCCCGCCCAGAGCTAACAAGAAACCGCCCGGCCCGTCTATGCTAAACCACAACTTATTTTCTGGCCCGGACCGGCCCGTGATATACCGTAACCTCAAAAGCAAAGTATCAACACTTAAGCTTCAGTTCATTGTCCTTTGGACAATAAAACCATGTAGTCTTAATGGCTACAGGTCTGCCAAAGCACTTTTGAAAACTTATTCGTCCACCGCCTGTAACGTGACACTAACACACAAGTGTTAGCCAGGCTGCACTACACTTGCTAGTAAAATACTGAGCCTAAACTTTAAGCCCTAACCTAAATCTAACACCTAATCCTAAACTAGGGGTTCCCAAACTGGGGTACATGTACCCCTAAGATAGTAGGGGTTCATTTGCCTATTTGAAGGGGTACATTTGAGGTTAGCAATAGAAGGGAAAACATGTGTTTACATATTATTCATTTCGAAATATTTATATATATATCAGTAAATATTATTTTCAAAATCATTATATGCTTATTGGTAAATACATTCTTGTTATTTTCCACAGTCTTTTTGTCATAAGAAATTTCAGGGGTACATGGCCAGAGAAAGTTTGGTAATACCTGTCCTAAACCCAAACCTAGACCCGTCGCCACGGGGGAGCTTTGGTGGGCTTAGTCCCCCAAACAAAGCTCCAAACCCCCCAAATTGAAACATGAAACACTATAAATCAGTGGAGTTTTTGTCAATTTTTAGAATGTTAAGCCACCCCGCGCAAACGCAAAGCCCCCCTATTGAAAACTTTCTGGGGACGGTTCTGCCTAACCCTCACCGACAGACTATAAATGGAAGCGTTTGTTGCTTTGATTGATTCAAACATGGTTCACTGGTTTGCATGGAAAGAAGTGAAACAGCAGAACGGCAAAATGGAGAGAACAGCAGCAAAACATTTCCTTGTTAGATTTTGAAACTTCGCAAAAACAAAAGTTTCGCCTAGTAATTGGCCAGCAGACCGCAGCGGCCCGGAATGACATTACCGCTAAAAAAATTGTTAGCGGACTGCCCGAAGACTGGACTGTTAGCGGCCCGTACCATCTTTACAACTTATAACTACGTTGGAATCGTTCACAACTTCTGCTGAAAACTGTTACTTCTGCTAACAAGTTCAAGCCAGTTGGCTGATATTATAAGCAGTAAACATTCGATTTTGGTCAAAATTAGGCTTTTCGCAAGAAAAGTTGCTCCAACCGCAAAAGTGCCTCGACCTTCAAGTGAAAGAGAGGTTTTTGATGCTACAAAAGTGACTAAATTACAAGCGAGCACCTATCGTATTAAACCTAGGTGCAAAGCCGTGTTCTAAAACAAACGTTAGCCAAAAAGAAAAACATTGTATGTACTCGCCTACTTCATATTCATATTCTACCCTAGGTTGAGTCCAACATATTTCGCCAACGAGTGTGAACACAAACTAGTTGTAGCGAGAATTTCAACGTCAAAATCAATCATTACAATTGTAACAGGGAGAATATGACTTGAGAGCAACATCACAACACAATGCATCTGCTTATTTGAATAATGGCAAATATCTAGTTGTTGCCTGTTTGCTTCATCCAAACATCGAGGTAAATAAAATCATTCGGGTATGCTTGCAAAATCATTCATTTTCGATAAAAAATCGTCCCTTCGAAAAATATGTCAGTGGTTTCACCGCGACTTTAAAGCTAGAAGAAAAACGCACAAAGCAATGATTTAAACCAGCGGCCCCTATATGTCCGGACCGCGAGCTTTCCTAGGAGTGTTTAGTATTTCAATTATTTCGTGTAAATAATTTAATGCGAGATGTAATCACACAAGGAGCATTTGCTGTAATTGTGCATTTCATCCCGATAGGCTTTAACCGAGATTTCCGCTTTGATCAAAACCACAACTACAAACGTCAGGTATACATTTGCAAAGTGTGGAATAAAAGTGATTTATTAGGATTTAGCTAGGCCATTCGTTAATGTTATACTTTGCAAAGAACACAGGCAAGTAAACGTACACACAGACTTTTCAAAAATTTGCTGGCTTAGCAGAGGGAAAACATTGAAGAGGGTGTGGGATTTAAGACAAGAAATTGCATATTATATGGATTCAAAAGGGAAACCGCATGACTTTTCTAATGCTCAATGGCTCTCAAAACTTACTTTCTTGGTGGATATAACAGCAAATTAAATTATCTATCTGAATGATGCCTCATTGCAAGGAAAGGAAAAACTCCTTACACAATCTTTTTGGTGAAATTTGAAACAAAGCTGAAAGATAGTTTGATTTCCTGTTATATCAAGACAGTTACACCAAAATGTGTTTTGATCATTTTCNGTGTTAGCAAAGTGCACTTGGATTTCATGAAAGTGACAGTGGTGCCGAATANGCTGATGAAATTGCAAAGTTGCAACATGATTTTGGTCGCTGATTTCAGGACTTGCGTAGCTTGGAAAATTGCATCAAAATGTTTTCGATGCCCTTTTGACACTGATGTTGAAACAGTGCCAATAGATATCCAAATCGAATTCATAGAATTACAGAATGACTAGGATCAGGAAGCAAAATTTCTGTCAAAAACGCTTCTGGAATTTTCCAAGGTGTGTCTCCCAAACCCAAGATTTCAAAACGCGTTCAAAAAATGATTTGTTTGTTTGGAAGCACTTATCTTTGCGAATTATTCTTTCCTAAAAAATATGTATAAAATTTAAGTCCAAGTGTCAAAACAGAGTTTCAGATGCACATTTGCACGATACTCTCCGTATTGCAACATCAAGCGTAGAACCAAATATTGTTATTATGCAACAAAAGAACCAGTTTAATAAGTCCCATTACAAACATGTTACCGACCGAGCAAATAAATAGCAATATGCAAATGTGACTAATGTTATACATGTTTTATTAATACACAAAATAGTCCGCCCCTCGAACGCTGGTAAGATCGCATATTTGACCCAGTATCCAAGAAGTTTTGGAACTGCTGATTTAAACGAAATCATGTTGGATGTTTCGAAAACAGCTGTTCATCCTTGGCAAGATTCAATGAATGAAGCGTTGAAAGCTATACCCCAAACTCACGCAGGTGATGTAGCATACACAATAAAGGGGGCAAGCACAACACGTCAAGCATGTTGCAAAGACTAATGGTTTAACGATGGGCGGAACTTTTATGAACAAAAATTTTGCTTCCGCCAGAGTGAGCGGAAACGATGAAAATTTCAGAATCGCCTTTGATTAAAAACGCCCGTCTATCGGTTTGACTCACCGTTTCAGTGAGCCACTCGAGATTACTGGCGTTACCATTTGTATTCCCAACCGTGATACACATTATTTAATAGCATACAATCTTCATATTTTAATTGTGATTTGTAGTCTAACGTTCCAACAGTTGTTTGCAAAAAGTGAGGCATAATTATGTTTGAAACGTTGTTTATTTATGAACCAGTATCAGTCGCAATCGTACTTGCCCAATCGAGTTGTAATTTTTACAGAAAAACGCAAGGGTAACCGTATTACCTTTAGTAGCAAAGGAAGACTGAATGATAGGTTGCTGGTGCTAGCGAATGTACCAAACAGATTTCTGATAAAATAGTTGCCATTATGTCATTTTTTGCTAGTCATAAATCTCTAAAAACGAAATGGAGTCAAAACTGCACAGAAATTCATGCCCTTAACCAAAAAATTGGATCTACCAGTTGGCAGGCATGGTGTTTTTTACCCAATTCGAAAGAAAGTTAGCGATAGCTTTTGTTAACGTTAATATACACCACAAGTAAGGACCTGGCTCCAGGCTTGAGAATAACAGGAGCATCGGCAGCACTGATGAGATAACGTGGATTTTTCCACACCAAGGTGTCAAACATAACTCCATCTCCAGATTCAATGGCTTTGGCTAGCACATTAAGCTCTTGCTGCTTAGGCATTTTAAACTCATTAGATTTTTCTGAACGCACCTCCAAAGCAGGTGAAGGAGAACAGGTTCTGTAATGAAGATAAACATGGGTTTATATACTGTTTTTCATACATAGATGAATATAACCATCCTTACGCAGAGCATGTTTGGTACGACAACAGCAGAGCAAAACTCACAACCAGTTATGGTAGTTAAAAGAACTTACACGAACCTAAAATGTAAGATTTGAAGCCATTCTCACAATGTTTATAAGGGTTGGAATATCATGCAGAAGACTCAAGAAATATAGTACTTAGTATCTCTTAAAAATAAACATATGACAAGCAAATGGACAAGCACACTTGTATGTATTCACCACACCCTTTGCAAGTAGAGAAGTTCTCAGCATCCTTTCGACTTTGAAAAGCTTTTAGTCTTGCAGCAGGATGCAACTTCAAAAAGTTGAAAGCATCATGTTTATCAACATATACATAGGGTCCTGGTAGATGAAAAAATCCAAATCAATGACAGGTCTCTTATGGCAAAATCACTGTTTTTAATCACAAACCTGGGTGATCTGATGTTTGAATACCATAGAATGTTGTAGGGCTCCAAGTATCCAGAGAAGAATCTCTTAGATTACACTCTTTCTTTTCACTGAAAAAACCTCAAAAAAGTGTATTTTATTTTGATATATGATTTTACTGCTTTAAAAATTGTACACCAACCATAGAAATCATGTATATCAGGGGTTCTCAACCTTTTCAAGCATGTGGCCCAATTGATAAACAAAAGGTCCGTGGCACACCTACTGTACAACTTCACCCGAAGTGACAACTGCTGCACATGCACAGAGCAAAAGTAAAAACAAATAACAAAATTTTTAGTAACACAATGTGGCCTGCAATCAAATGTGAAGGCTGGGCCTGTTTGTTGTTAGAAGCATAGATATTAAACGATTGGGAGGCTTGTGGCAGAAGCATAGATATTTTGCATAGTTAGAAGCATAAAATTTTTGCAAAGAGTTCCAACGTCGGAACAGCAGTGGGAGAGCAGGAAAATAAAAAAGTTGAGAACAACAGAAACTTTTAAAAAACAGAAAAATTATTACCAATTGTGCTTGTTTCTGTTCAGCAACAATGTTGACCTCAAAAAAATAACAGAAATGATAGAAAACCATTCTGAAGTTTGTGTGCACGAACAGCTACAATAAGTTGTTTGAAGTCAATTTTGTTAAACCGTTAAATAACCTGTGCTATCAAAAGGCACCTTCATCCAGTTCCCACCCTTTTGAAAGGTCAGGAAGGAATTTCCCTGTCATGCCCCTGCTCTTCAATGCCCCTGAAGAGTTCATGGTGTGACACTTCATAACAAGTGTGTGCAGCTGTAAAATTCGCCAACCCTGAATGTCAACCACTTCTCCGAATCGAAAGATCCCAGCTGCATTGTTTCGGCAATCTATCCAGAATACTTTGGGAAAGATTGGTGAGGCAAGTCCTGGTAGTTGCACCCACAAGAAAGCAGCCAAGGAGCTCGCCCAAGGACCAGGTGGAGTGATTATATCTCCAACCTTGCTTCACCCCGTCTTAGTGTGGAGCCAATAGAATCAACTCAGATTGCTGTTGACTGTGAGGTATCTCAAGTGCAAAAACATAGTGTAGCTCTTCAGCTACAAATGTCATAAAATGATCTCTCATCATTATGTGCTAGAAATTATTGCAACATGGAAATTTCCACATAGCCTATGGCTGCTGCACCCATGACCCTCCCCAGAGGAAAAGCGGGCACGAAAATGAATGCAAGAAGTGATTATTTGAGACTTAATACATGGCAATGCACAGATCAAGTCATCTTCCACATTAAAGCCAGCTTCTAGATTTAGTTTTCATGGCAACTAGTTGCCTGTCTGCCTCAAAATGCCTTCAGTAACTGCATGTTGTGCACAACATGGTAGGCTATGTGGAAATTTCCATGTTGCAATAATTTCTAGCACATAATGATGAGAGATCATTTTATGACATTTGTAGCTGAAGAGCTACACTATGTTTTTGATTAAAACGGTAAAACATTCAACTTGAAAAACTTACTTAATTTCAATAATATCAGGGCGTGGCCACTTAACACCTAAGCTGCCGGTATGGTTTAGCCTAAAACCAACAGTTTGCAGGTGTCTTTGCACAGGCATTAACTCTGGCACTGAAAGCGCTAGAGAGCTGTTCAAACCTCAAAAGACTCGGCAGGTCTTCAAGTCTGCAATGAAAAAAAATTGGGGGTTTTGGATTTTTTGTGAGTGACGCCATAAGTAGAGTAGTTTTAGGCCTTTTTGGCCCACTTCATCTGGCCTTAGGCCCAAACTGCTAGATAATAGTATTTCGGTCAAGTTTTTATCAAAAACTAGGCTAAAATCCAAAAAAACTAAAATTATTTTGAAACTGCATTAAGGTGATTCAACTCGCTATTTTAGCAGCAGTATTCTCACCTTTAACAGCAGTGATTTACTGATTAAAATTATATTGTATGTCAACAAACTCAACTGAACACACCACTGGTACATGGGTGCAATTAGGTGGGGGACACAGGGGACACATCCCCCCACTTTTTCAGACAGTGGGGATGTAATATGCCATGTCCCCCACATTTTTCTCTTTAGTGGTTTCACACCAAGCT
>JGI24158J21664_10010950_pt1 | contig 12074 bp, 7 predicted proteins | sample Ectturendosymbi3_FD_21664 | JGI IMG/M metagenome (IMG submission 21664) | reverse complement strand
TTACTAGTCAAGCTTCAAATAACCTGTGACTTCAAGCATAGGCTAAATTCAAACCACCTAAAATACCTGAAATATCTGTAGAAAAAATGAGTAGGCCTATTCATACTATTTAAAAAATGCCATTTCTGCTATCTGATAAGGAGCATAAATGTAGCCTTGCTTATCAACAGTCTTTGCAGCACAACAGCAATAATACAAAATTAATTTGTAAACTAAGAAGAAAATGTCCTATAAATTAAAAGATGTAGTGTGGTCCAGAACCGTCGCCAGAAAGTCGTTAACAGGGGGGCTTTACGTTTGTGCGGGGGGGCTTTACGTTCGTGCCGGGGGGCTTGACATTCAAATTTGACAAAAATTCCACTAACTTGTAGTGTTTCATATTTCAATTTAGGGGGCTTGGAGCTTTGTTTGGGGGGATAAGCCCACCAAAGCTCTCCAGTGGCGACGGGACAGGTGTGGTCCCTGCTATAACAATTGCATGTTGTCTTATTTTCTGATGGAAGTGTTGACTAAAGTACAACATCACAAGGAATGAGAAATTTGTCTGACCTTTTCAACTCAGAAACATAAAAAAGAAATCCTTGGATAAAAATATGAATGTTCTAAACCATGTATTTATCAACTTCATTTTTACAAAATGTGAGTTTTTGTGTATGGCACATCTGCTTATGCACTAGACAAGCATTGCTACTATTAATAAGTTGGGTGCTTGAAGCTGCACTCTTCTCTGTGGACTCACCAGTACCACCTGCTACAGCAACAAAATCTCTCCAGGAGACCGTTACATTTTTCATCTGCCTTTATCCTTCTTTTTGACTTGGATACTTTATGTTGAACTGTGGCATTTTCATAAAAATACCAATATACCAAATACTTCAATCTCTAAAAATCATGATTTGGAATAAAAATTACCATTTCGTATAAAAAGTTATCAGTTGGTATAAATATTTCCTCTTATTTGATAGGGTCTTTTCAGAACTTTTTGGAAAAAAATTTAACTCATAATTTTTTTAGGTATAGAAGTTGGTTTGAAGCTTTTCTTTATTTGCTCAGTGGAGATGGTGGTGGGATCGCTTTGTAAGAAGAGTACTTACACATTACAGTTGCTGTTGGGATCGCTTTGAAAGCAAGGTACTTACACATTAAAGTTGCTGTTTGGGTACCCTTTGAAAGCATAGTACTTGCACATTACAGTTGCTGTTGGCGGCCCCTTTGAAAACAAGGTACTTACACATTAAAGTTACTGTTGGGGACCTATTTGAAAGCAAGGTACTTACACTTTACAATTGCTGTTGGGGCCCTGTGAAAGCAAGGTGCTTATGCATTATAGTTGCTGTTGAGGACCCCTTTGAAAGTAGAGTACTTTCACATTACAGTTTCTTTTACGGACCCCTTCAATGATGTTTAAAAGCAGAGTAGCCTACTTACATATTTCAGTGGCTGTTTTGGGCCTCATTGAAAGCTGATAACCTTCAAGTTTCAGTTGTTGTTGGTGGCCCCTTTGAAAGCAAAATACATGCATATTGCAGTTCTGTAGGGGGACGCTTTGGAAGTCGAGTACTTATGATCTGCTTTGTAGTACATTACATGAGTGGATAATACGTTTTTCACCCAAAATAAGGAAAATATACGCGCGTTGCACCTCACGGGTGGGCCCCAAAGAGGGGGCGCGAGGCAAGTGCCTCGCTCGCCTCCCCTTAAACACACCACTGATCTTTCAGCTTACATCACATAAATTTGAGCAGAAAAGCAATCTTCTGGTGCAAATTTTAACTTTATTACCCCGACTGTGGTGTTGGCGGAAATTCGTGGTTTCAAAGCGGTTATATAGGCTGGTTATCATCTGTGTTCGCTGGCCTGGATAGAAGCAAGTCCATCACCAGATCAACAACATTGGGTGTAGCTTTAAGCTTGTTTGGAGGAGCTTCGTAGTAGTATGCAATGAATTGGAATATGACTATATCGGGGAAACTAGAGCTTGAGTTTGGAGGTATAGATTGTAAATTTGGGGGTTCAGCCCGCCTGGTCCCACTTCTGTTGAATAATGTCACAACGTTTTTATATCTGAACTAGTGGGATTGATGTTATTTCTTCACGTCAGCAGTCTAATGTCGGAATATGTGAAATGGTATTGAACACTTGCTTGAAATTCTACTGTTGTTAGTAGCATTAAATGCATTTTAGAGCAATATGCTTTTAGGTCCAGTGTGAATATATTCATGCGATAATGAGACCGTTTTTCGCAATAGCCAACAGTGCTATCCAGGGGCGTAACGAGGGGAGGGCAAGAGGGGCACAACTGACCGGCCCCGAATGACTGCGAGCGGCGCCGAAAAGTCCAACAGTGTCACAAGTACTTTCGTCAATACAGTGCATTTGCTTCCGAAAGACCTCGGGTGCGAACATTGGGGGTGCCAAACTTGCTTTTGCCCCGGGCGCCATCTAACCTCGTTACACCCCTGGAGCTACCTAAAATGGGAGTAATGTCGTAGCAAATGCTTTTCATTCATGTTTTGTTTTTGAATTGTCGCTTCAGCAATAAATATGTTTTCCATGTAGGTTACATGTAACTGCACAAGCTTCGTCGGGAAAGGTTATCGTCATTTAGCTATTTAGTACACTCCTATCATGGGACTTGATTTGTCACTTCCAAGTGTATGAAGAACCATTCTACTTCTAACCAGGTCGGTAATACGTTTCAGGCATTGTTTCTTCTGTTGTACGGATGGCCGAAACTGTGTCAAACACCAGCGCGCAGCAGACTTTAGGGTAGGGTAGATTAGGGATCTTTGGGCCAAAATTTACATTTTATCTGATGCAATCTCTGCTGCTTGCCGCAAGTGGCTCAAAGTTGCTTTGCGGAAAGGGCAAATGGTCACCATTATTTTAGTACTAAAAAAGAACTAAAATATATTATAACGTCTGAATGATTGCACTTTGAAATTTGTTGAATAAGTGCCCCAAAGCTCACTACCCGAAGGGACCAATGGCCTTTGGCCAAAGGACCATTAGATCACGTTGTTTTTTTTAGGTAATTTCATGACAATAATTACAGAGGACAATCACATTTTCGTTTATTTACAATGCGAAATGAAACTTCTGCTTATATACCATAAAAAAGAAAAATGATAGTTTGCATTTCTGCAACAAAGAACATGAAATGCAGTGGAAATGCAAGTTTTCTTCACAACACTTATTTTTTAGGGTTATCCTAACCCTACATTGAATACCCACATTTTTATTACAAACTATCATTAGACAAAGACCATTAACCCATGATTCCTCCTGTGACGGGTGTGCATGTGATAAGAAATAGAAAGAGGATGGGAAAAGAGAATTTGGTCAACAAAACGTAGCCAAAGAAAAAACTGAGCGTCATCTATAGGCCTACCTTTCAATGAAGTAAAGAAATAAAAATGTAAGCCGCCCTTGATTATAAACTGCACGAATTGATGAAAAAAAATTGTATAAACCGCGGCTTACAATCGAATAAATACGGCAGTCTGTGTAGGATGGCAATGCTTGGTTTTTTGATGGATTGGAAATCTGTCAAGAAAACGCTTAGGCCTAATTATAGTTCACCGTTGACATAAAACCTATCTGCTTTGTCGCCATATATTTTCTGGATACATTTAGGTTTAAGGTTTCTGTTTTTTAGTGTCAATGACATATCTCCGCCGAGTTGTTTGAGGAATATTGTGATCAAGATCAGCCTCACCTGGCCCGTAACCAGATTGGGACACCAAGGGTGGCGAAGAGTTCTGAGAAGGGCGCAAATTTTTTAAACTATGTCCAATAGTTCTCAATTATGCCCAACACATTTTTCCAGGGAGGAAAACATTCTTTAAGGAGGGGCTTCGCCTCCCTTACGACGCCTTGGTAATGGGACTGAGCACCACGAATGCTATTACTATATTTCATCACATCTTAACGGTTTTCCTCAAAGTGGTTTCATTAAACCTTCCGCTAATGTTCTTAAATTTTTTTAATGTGGCAGTGAAATTGAAAGTGCTTTGGTCCTGGTCTACTTCTGCAAAGCGCATGAGACAAAAAAGAAAACGTAAGGAGTGGACTATTATGGAACCTTTTTGCAACGTAAAATGAGCAATCATACGAAGGACCTTTGGTCATGGTCGATGCCGGGAACAGATTTCAGTGATGAAAGTGCTGTTGCGGTAGTTCAGTTCAGTGTTGATTGCAGGTATGACGTCAGGTAACAATCTGCCTTTGGCATAACATGGAATAGGTTAAGCAGAGATGAGCAGTAGCAAATTACAAACGCAACAAATACGAGCGTATGAGTTGCAGTAGTGCTTTGCAAAGTACATTAGGTGCCAACTTTCCGAGTGGGATATTCGTGTGATGACTTGCTGCAGCACAACAAACAAACAATAATTCCGTATGTCAAATCCCAGACGTGCAAACGCCAGAAAAAGCAAGACGCATTCCAGCAGGTACTAGTGAGACATTAGCCGATACAGTCGCTATTTCTCTATTATTACTGCGGTGAGGGCGATTCTAGCAGAAAACGAATAAGCCATAAAGGCAATGAGGTTGAAAAGTTTCAAAATTACTGAGATAGAATCTAGATCAGGCCTGCACATCGTACGGCCCGCGAGAGCTTTCTCAATTGTAGAAAATGCTGCAGAAGCTCGACCACGAATAAGTAATTGTCGTTCTATAATTTCTTCCATACTATAACGAAATCTCTACATCGAAATGAAATGGACTTTTGCGGCCTGCTGCAAATTTATGTTGATACTTTGGCGCTTCGAGCTTTCTGAGTTGTGCAGGCCTGATTTAGATGAAACAACTCTTGAGTCAAGCTTGCTTTAAGTTAGTGGTTGTTAGGAGTAACCAGAGGTATCGGTGCTGATCGACAGACTTGCGATGGTTATTTACAAGGTCTTGGTAGAAACTTGTCTAAAAACTTTGGCTCATGATCTTTCTCTGAAACAACCAACAAGAGCCATTACTAGGTCGCAAAGTCATTGCGATTCGGAAAGTGTATAATGATACACGACATAGCCCGAGCAGCGTTCTAATTTCCGTAATATTAGCAACGCATCTGCTGAAAACGTTTGTTCTACTCAAGGAAATTATATGGCAGGATTAAGCACGTTCAAGTGAAGGCTACTTGACAGCCATCAAGATTTCTACGGCAAAATTTGTAACGAAATTTCATTACTAACAACTTGTTCCCTGTCAGCAGTTGTTATAAAAGTTTCTTGTACTACTGTCAGCATCACCAGCAAGCTGCCATTGTCAGCATATTGTTCATGAGACCTTTATTCGTTTTCACACTCGTTTTTCCTCTGGTGAGTGTCGCGGGGGCAGCAAATCTAGGACTTGAAGAAACACCCTACGGTTTTCAACAACTTTTATTGTTCTGCTGGCTCCACACCAAGATGGGACCAAGCAAGGTCGGAGTTGTAATCACGCCACCTGGCCCTTGGTCGACCTCTGGGCCGCTTTCCCGTGCTTGCCAGCAGGACTTGTCTCGCCAACCTTTCCTGGGCATTCTGGTGATGTAGCCGAACCATCGTGGCTGAGATCTTTCTATTCGGAGGAATGGCTCGACATTCAGGGCTTCACGAATTTAATAGCTGCGTAATTTGTCGCGAAGCGTCACACTGTTAACTCTTGAACTCTTCGCAAAAATCCCATCTCTGCCGCTTGTGCTTAATTCTTGGTCACTACCCAAAATTCTTGACCATAGGTGAGAATCGGAACAAAGATCGATTTGAAAACTGACAGCTTTGTAGTGTTTGAAAGCTCCCGTTTTGTGACCACAGAACGATAAAGCTCACGCAAAGCTGCGTTTGCTTACCAAACTGCGTTATCAATCTCCATGTTCTGCCTTTGGTCACTCATGAATACCACCCCAAGGTACTTGAACTTCTCGACCTGCTGCAGACTACAGTGCATTGCCGTTTACTTGCAATGTGCACTGGCTTGGGTTTGTGGAGAAACATACTGTAATAGCTCGGTCTTTTTCATGCTGATTTTCATTCTCGCTAGGTCGCACACAGCTGAAAACCGACCAAGTGCATGTTGCAGACGCTGTTCAGAGGATGAAAACATGACCAAATCGTCCGTAAAACGCAAACGATTGATCCTGCAGTTTCTTGAAGTGATACCTTCATTGACTCGGCTGTGACTGTCTATCGAATGCATATACTGCAGATTACGAAGAGGAGTGGTCACAGCTCACACCCTTGTCGGATTCCAACAACTAGGGACAACGGTTGTGATTTTAACGCCGCTGACACGGACAGAAGGTCTTGAGCAGGAATACAATGGCTTGACTACCAGTAACAGGTGGTCGACGGTACCGTACTCACGCAACACTCCCCTAACCTTTTCCTGAGGAACCCGGTCGTATACTCTTTCGAGGTAGAGAAAACATGTGCAGACATCTTTGGCTAACCTACTCCCAAGCTTTCTCGACAATTTGCTGGAAAGTGAAAGTTTTATCTGTAAAGCTACGGCCAGTACAAAAGCCGAAGTGGCTTTCCACCAGCAACAGGCGTAGCAAGGGGGAGCCAAAGGGCCTATGGTCTCTACCAAATTTGTAGCATATCTTGTTGTTTTGTGCTTTGTAAGGCGTTGTCCCAAACAAAATATTTTTGCTCGCTTAAAGTCATAGTATTTGTTCCCCCGCCAAAATATTGGGCTGGCTACGCCACTGCCTCTAGCTTTGGTGCAGTTATTTCACGGCATCTTTTTTTCATGTAGGTAGCCTAAGGAGAGAGATGCCCGGTGGTTGCTGCATTTCCTCCTGTTTCCTTCCTGTGCGTGGCAATGATCCTTCCAGTTAGCCAAATTTCATATTTAAAGGCGAATAAATGCTCTTGCAGTAGTTGCGATACATCCTTTAACTACCTGTTCATTTCAAACGCCATTTGACCCATGTGGTACCAAAACTAATTGTCGTCAGGCTTGTGTTGTCATTTTATGCACGGTGACAAGTTACTGGTAAAACTGGTTCATATATTGTTTATTCTAAAGTATACGTTTATCAGCTACAATTTTACATATCCGGCTGAGTAAGGGCATTGCGACGTAAATTACTTGATGTTTTGTTTTACAATCTGTAATGTATGGAACTGTATGAAAGTCTCATGCTAAACGGCAAAAATTATTAATGAATGTCAAATTCAGAAAATAGGAAATACAGTAAGGGATTGAAGTTTACCGATTGGTAGCATTAAAAATCTAATCCAGCAGTGTAAAAAATGTTGCAATCCTGTGCAAATCTGCTCATCAACTAGAGGCTAAGGGCTGTGTCGCTTGACAATGTGCTGCTTTTATCACGTGCCCTTTGCAATGTCAGTGTTCATAAATACAGGCATATAACCTCCACAGAAACCTGCCTGGTGTGAGTTATAACTTTAAGTATGCCCGTACTAGCTGTCTTTGTCTGCAAATAAAATCTGAAACCTCTCAAATGAACGGATCTAAATCTAATAAAAGCACAGCAAAAAAAAACAGCTATTGAATCGCCAACGCTTTTGTTTGGTTACACGCGCAGCACTCTTTCCTCAGATTTAGGTTAGTCAAGTTGGCTTGTGTCTGAGTCCAATGATTGTCGACCGATTGTTGCCCAACCAGAACATCGCACGTTTTGTGCTCCTTCAGTGTATTGCCCCGGGCTTTCCGTTGCGATGACCGCGCATCTATGTTGTCGTACGTGTAGTATATGTTATTATCACGGCAAATTGGTAACAGCAGCAATGGCAGTGTTTTTAAGGTGTCTTGAGAGACCGAAACGGTCTCTCACATTTTTCCAACGGTCTCTCAAAATATAGTAGAACCTCGCTGCATATAATCACCACCAAAAAGCACTAAAAGCTTGCTTAACCACCATCTCGGTATTTAGATGAAACAGCTGCGGCCTCTTAAAATGTCTTAGCGGTCACCAACCTTAAAAAATCTGCCTACAGGTGTTGTGAGAGAAGCAAACGAAAACGAAGAATAACCTCAACGCTTAGGCTTGACTTTTCGTCAAGTTCCTTTCCATCGTGTTCGCTATTGCGAAAAGAAATTTTCCACGTGAACATTTTCTCACCTAATCTGTTTCGACACAAGCTTCCCTGGACCAGCGGTCAATATTTTTTGAATATCTGACGTTGGGAAAAAATCCACCAACATTGATAGCGGGATATTTTTTGAAAGTCGTATTTGACGATTGCTTGCGTAACTAGAAACACACGATATCGAAAAAGAATGAAAATTACACTCTGCCTATGGGATTTATGTGGTTTTAATTGAAAATTATGAAGATTTTTAAATAAAATCCAAGATGCGTGGGTTTCCAGTGACAGACGTTTTTCGGGCGTAGTTGAACGTAGCATATTGCCAAATGGCATTTACGCAAACCCTGCCTTGTTTTTCAGCACCAAAACTTACACCGACAGATGATGAACGTCTGAACAAGCGTAAAGGCATTGGCAACGCGGGGAAAAATACCAACCAAAAGCAAATAATATCACTGCAAATACCCAACAGGTACTTGGTATTCTGCAAGAGGTTTTATTCTTCAATGTGAAGATTCTAGTTTTTGGCAAAAAATACCTGTCAGATCTGCTTTTATCTCTCGTTAGTTGTTTCTTTAAACAAATGCGTTCATTATTTTCACCATTTTAGGGTAGCGTAAGCGAAACGTCTGCAGAAAACATTTTGATAGAAAACTGGCACATATACTTCATATAAATTTAACTATGAGACTTACATGCTCAACTCACAGAATGCAGCAGTATGAACTTTAAAATGAACCAAGGTACTGTAATTCTGAAGTAGTTTAAGCCTGTCTTGAACTGATAAGGGATGCCGTCTTTACCAAAGGTCTAACTCGTTCCACTGAAGCAAACGCTACTCTGAGTGTTGCTTCAAGAACGGTTGGTGTGTCACTCAGCTGTAAAAGCAAATGGAGTTTATATGATATTATTAAAACGTTGTTGGATAAGAAAGTTTATTGAAGAAAAGCATCTTCGAAATGTAAAATTGTGTCTTTACCTGACGAACTACACAGGACAGAGGGTGAAAAGTTGTCGAGCTTTGCTTCTGAATCAACGCAAGCAGGTTTTGAAAGGAAACATACAGGTGCGCGTTTGAAACGAAAACAACCAGGTTTATAGCAAGACCTAGTTTCAGTATGTTTTACTGAACTCAGCCTGTGCTTTTCCTGATGCAGGAAGCGTTTCATTCCGGCAAACATGCATCCATCAAATCCGGGTCGGGGTCGGCATGGTGAAAAATGATGCTAAACACGACAGCATGTGTTGTTTATCTGCCTCCAGCGTTGTCTGCTATTATGACCTGTGCTTCCATTTGTGCCTATTTCGATAGTTTGAAGATGTGTCCTTGCCAATAAATCCAACCCTGATTTCTGGTACACTCTGCGTAACGTCAAAGACGACTTACATAACTCGAATTGGGGAATACTTCTGATTTTATGAGCAAACTTACGGTTTTGCCACACTCTTCTGCATCAGAAAGAATTTTTAACTTTTTAAACATGTTAAAATAAAAACAAACTCGCTAAAATAGACACTGGTTGTTGTAGGCAAAACAAGCTTTATCGAGAATCCAGCAAAACTGCTATACATGGACACCTAAACCTGAATTAGTAGGAGTTGTCATCAATGGAGTTTTTCACCAGCGTTACGAAAAACGCATTGATGTTCATGCTGCAAAAGAAAATTTGGAAGATGTCTATTAATCCAATTTTTTTATCATCATTTCAACTCGTGTAATTGCACCAACGTGTCTTTTTGCAAAGTAATATTTCTGTATTTTGTGGGAAAATGTTTTTTTTTCCTTGTATATCTTGGTTTATTAGAAATCACCGAATGGGAGCCCTGTCTGCGGCCATAACGAGATATTTAAACGCTACCGGTGACTGGAAGTTGAAGACCTTTTAAGGGGTGGTTTGATATTGCTTCATTTCTTGCTTAGTTTCAACAACGGCTGATTGGCTAATCTGACAATTTTTCATTTTTCTAAGAAACGTGCTTTTAGCAGACTTCTTCATTTGCATTTGGCAGAATTAAAGTACCACAAATAAAACAGAGAATCTTCTATGAAAAATAAAGTTTATCAAAACTTCTAAGTGCCCAAAATTTGACCATTGCCCCGACTTCACATTTGTCTTTCAGTATCAAGGTTCTCGAAAACCAGTTATTTAACTGTATGCAGAGACAGCTTGAAAGCATTTGTACGTATGAAAAAGCTTCACGTTGGCTTTGCGAAAACGATTGATTCTTCATTTGAAATTCCGTATTAAAACCAGGGTTGGGCAGTGGGTGTCGGAGTCGCAAGGAGTCGTAGGTTTTTGGGTGGATTCGAAGTTGGATTCCTAAGAACACTAGGAGTCGTTGTCTGAGTCGGATTTTTTTTATCCAACTCCGACTCCGGATATCCAATTGAATCATTTTTTATATCGCACTCCTAAGTTAGGAATCCTAACTTGTACCTGATAAAATGGTACAATTGCTTTTGAAACTTTTATTTAAACAGATAATTTTTGCTGTGTGTCATGATTTCCATTTATTACTAGTTGCTACAAAGTTGTTGACAACCAAACTTCATTTACGTTATGTTAAGAAATCGCAGTCGGTGTCGTAAATTTTGGAAAGGTCGCAGTCGGAGTCGGAAAGTTTGGAAAGGTCGGACATTGAGTCGGACATTGTACCTCCGACTCCGCAACCCTGGTTGAAACTCTTGCTTCAACCTTGATCCGAACGCTTGACACTCCCCGATGCCCAGAATTGAACAAACACTTTACTCATCCGTCCCTTAAAGTTAAAAAACAAATGAAAGCAGATAAAAAAACATAATAAAACCATCGCAGCCTTGCTTGATTTCAATAAAGAAATTTGCCAGTGTTTCAAAGGATTATACGATAATACGGTGTAAAGCTCACGTGGCACAAAACGTGCTTTAGTTAACGTAGTACTCACAAGGAATGTGGTCACACTCGTAGCTTTAATGCATTTTACCTCGCGAACGTTTATTCTCATTTGGCTGAAGTTACTGTTGTTGGAACAGACTATGCTTTTTGATGCAATGAAGTGTTTTTTATATCAAAGGCTTTGCACTTTTAAGTTATCTCCGGCCGAGTTAGCGCATTTCTCGCAGTAAGACCTCCGATTTACCCCGTGTGTTGGCTGCTGATGGCGCGACATATGTTCAGGTTCTGTTCCACTGGGATGGAATGCTTTTGCAGATACTTAGAGCTCCCACTTCTGTGAGAACGACTTTGATTGAAGTGTAAACTGACAAATTGTTCGGATGGCAAGATCAAACAGATGGTTTCTAGCGAACCCATCATTACTTTTAGAAACATAACAGCTGTAGGAACCTCTCTGGAAACAGCGTTTCCGCTTTTGTGAAGAAGTTGGGTGTGGTAGTCTGCATATGAGCCCTATTTTCAAGACCATATAAACTCCGAAGGTTTGTGAAGACGTTGCAGATCTTTGTTGGCATGGGGATGAGAGGAATCTAGCCAAAAAAGGTAATTGAGGTTCATTACTTACTAATTTGTGTTTTTTGTTTGTTTTTTCTGACTTTTCAGGGTATCAAGATCAATTTAGGTTGGGTGCGCAAAAATGCAAGCTGTTTATATTTTTGAGAAAGTGCAATTCGGTGAACATATTCGTTTAGACTTAAAACTGCGTTTGAGATAGCACGGTTTAAAATTGCAAAAATACCTAATGTGAAGTTGAATAAATACGGTACAATGAGACGAAGCTCAGCCGCGTTAAACAAAAAACATCTTTCACTGAACCATGGGCGCAATTTTGTTATAAAATGTGGGAGGACAGCTTGGTGTGAAACCAATATAGTCATCGGGTCGATGCTGAAGTGACGTTTTATGTATACAGATTCCCAATCTTATTTCTAGAGGTGTTTTGAGAGCAACAATGATCGCACCTTGTTTTGTCCTTGTAGATGATGTACATATTAATGTACTTATATTTGTTGCTGGACACGATACTGTAGTTCAGCCTGCTTCCATTAATATCGTGTTTGGATGTAAACAAGCACAGCAATATAGTAGAACACATAAT
>JGI24158J21664_10010948_pt1 | contig 12076 bp, 8 predicted proteins | sample Ectturendosymbi3_FD_21664 | JGI IMG/M metagenome (IMG submission 21664) | reverse complement strand
TTTGTCAGCATTTCAAGACTTTTGCAGGTGTTTGCAATAACCTGATTTATCGCACTTGTTTTCAGCAGTGTGTCTTGTATATCGTGAACAAATGTGATTTTGAAATGTATCCAGGCTTATTCGGCCAGTCGCATCTGGCAATACATTCGGTCGACCGGAACGGGTGGAGTAGATGACCCAGTGCTTGCTCTTTTCTTACACCAATATAAATATTTCGGAGCCAATACTAAGCACGAAACCCTTTTGCTCGAACAATACATTGGAAGTTTGCGGCATGCGGCTTGAGATACATCGAAACCCACGCGAAGGTGGATCATTCAACGATAAAAGCTTTAACTACCTATTGATAACACACACATTTCACTGTGGTGGTGCACGTCACTGCGGCCCCGTTACTGCTGATTCTGTGCGTTTCCAGATGTGTCCGAAACCGAGGGTTAATGTTGGCAAAAGTTCTGGCGGCAGTTGTTCGTTGTGCTGGTGATGGTTTGGTTTTGGAGCAATTTGTTCTTGTTGGCACCTGTCGTACGAAAAATGTACAATAACTTCGTCTTGTTGATACCGATGGTGAAGTAAGAGTTCAGCAGAAGGGTTTTTAACCCTTAAAAATGCCAATACGTTATTTCCCTCAAAATGTCGAATGTCTCAAATTTGACGGTACATGTACCCATTGATAGGTAGATATTTTCAAAAACCAATTAACCGACGGATATTATGTCAATAAGCGACTCAGCTTGTGCTTTTTACAGGTAATTCCCAGCATTCAATGGCGAGCTCCGAAGGAGATTACTCCATACCGCCTGACGCTGTGTTTTCTTGGAGCGCTTCTCCTCCAGCTCATGATAGTTCAGAACCAGAGCACAAACTCCTCAAAACTTCCAAGCACCAATCGACGCCCTCGGTGCCACGGTCGGGCCCGGCACCACTCGACCAACGAAACGTGGTCCCAGGACCGGAGTGTCAAGAACCCGAAGCACTGAAATGTGGCTACCTGACCAAGCTCAGTGGGCGAGTGAGAGCGTGGCGGAAGAGATGGTTTGTGCTCAGGAACGGCTCGCTCTATTATTACAAGACAGCGGTACGTACCTTCCTTTGCGAACCGCTTTTTACAAAGGCGCGCGTTGCTTTTTATCACCCTTACGCAAAAAACGTCATAATTCACTCACTGTTCTTTTGTACCCGACACGCGCTTTATCGCCGCAGCGGAGAGTGATTTACGACGTTTCCGACCTTTACACAACTGCAACAGAACATCTCAAACCAATTTTCTTGTGCTTGTTACGTGTGGATTTCAAACATACACAGAATATTATGTTTCGAGTGGAAAAATTAACTTCTTTTCAAAACAATGTTCGGTGTTCTTGTGCATTGTTGCTTAAGTTTTTGCTCGTATTGTAGTCAACTCTTTATAACCCGATGTTACAAATTAAACTTCTGACCATTTCAGCAGTGGGGAAAATCCACTTAACGATATTTCCTCAACACAGCGGTGCTCAGTGATCCGTAAACGCTTTGTCTTTCTAGCGATGGCGTTCTAATTTAGTCGAAGCTCCTGGCTTGCGTGATCAGTCTTTGTTGCTGCTCAAGTTTTCGCTAACAGTTTTTTTTTTGCATTTACTCCTTGGCACCGAAAGCTCACTCCCCCACGCCCCCCACAAAACGGGTGAAAAGATTGATAAAAATTTTTGTGAAAATTTTGTAAGTTGAGGGGAACGCGTTATTGAAAACTGAGACAAGAAACAAGTGGCCGAAATTTCAAATCAGTTCTGCTAAATCATCAGCCGGCTCTTGCCCGGTCGCCCACTGCGTCAGCGTTGGCCTACACGGAGTATTTCTGGATGAGCGCAGTGGGTTAAGTTGCAAATGAGAGCTCAGCCTGTTTTCACACTAGAATGGCGACGCGCGAGCGCTCGCCACCTGCTTCGGTATCCGGTGTCAGCGGCGTTAGCACGACGATGTCAAAAGGGGCCGCCTGTCAGCAGTTAAGCTTTGCTGTCTTCGCGCAGTCTTGCTCGGGGTCTGGCGGCGCGAAACCTGTCCGGAGTTAACTTCTCACGAGGCTGCGCTCGTGTCCGCAGAACGTCGTCGGTCAGAAACCTCAGGGTGAGATCGCGCTGACCGGAAGCGACGAAGTGAAGCTGAAACGAGAAAGCGACGGCCCGACCTTCCGTGTCACCTGCGGCAAGCGAACTTACTACCTGTCCGCTGATTCGTCGAACTCGGCACGTGACTGGGTGCAAGGTTGGTTGTTTTAGAGCTTAGCTTTCGCCGTCTTGTCGCTTTGATGAAGCACCTGGCCATTGCTTTTCGTTGCACGTGAGCAAACGGCGAGGATGTACCTGTGCGCGTTGTAATCTGCGTTGCCGTCAATGTGTAACGTTACAAACATTACCTCAAAGTACTTCACCGCTGGCGCCGTGGTGGCTTTGTACCGGAAAACGCGAAAACGCAGCAGTGCTCGTCACTCCAAGACCCATTTATTTCGTGTAGCGAGCTGCAGGGACTGACTTGCTTGTGGCACTCTTTGCCCACAAGACTTACCTTGCTGCGTTGACGCAAAACGCCAACGCATTTCGATGATCGTCTGAATAAGTACCGGCATTGGAGTACCGTCATTTTGAGTATCGGCCATGTTTGATACATGCCGAACGAAAGGTTGTCGAACTTCTATTTGACAAATATTAACTGCATCTATATTTTTGGACAAACAATGATATATTTTTACGAACGTTCTTTTGCCACGTGACTCTATATTATCCAGCAATCAGTGAACGTTTCTGAGTCATCTCATTGACGCAGTTTTACAAAACAGCTAGTTGAAGTGGTTAACTACATATTCCCTCTCTGCTGTTTTGCCACGCCGTTATTTTTGTCTCCCTGTAACACTAGCGCCATCGTGTGATGCAAACCTTCCCGCAGACGCAAAACAGACATTTGCTTGCGTTTTTCTTAGTTGTTGTGTGTATTCAGTGACGGTTGACCAGGCTTGACATTATACGTTGAGTGAAACAGTGGCAGTGGAGGCGGTACGTTCATTTGTAACCGGTGCCTTGTCACTTAATGTTTGCTTTGGTAATGCGGGAACTGCTTTTTGGAGCAATCTAAGAGTTCTGTTGGATTCCTTAAAGTTTTCTGAGGTTTTGCCATGTGATGGCCCTTCAGCCATTACCTGAAGGTGTTTAGGCAAGTATCGAGCGAAATTTCTTCCCCATCCTTGTTTCTCGTACACTGCTTTTCAGCACAACCTTTGCATTGCATTCATTATTGCGCCTCCCTGCCCATTTTGTGTTGGGCTTCAAGAAGCCCAACTACGCTCTTGCTTTGTTGATCAGACATATGTTGCATTTGTACTGTTTAAACAAAAACGGAGCAGCATCGTCTGATGCCTTGCGCGTGACTGGAAAGCTTTTTTGGTTTATTTAAACTTGTTACAATGCTCCACAGGATTCCTAACGAGACAGACATGGGCGTCGGAAGGACAGGGAAGGGGTAATAGTGTTTTTTCTCAGGCTAGCCAAAAAGATATTTCCAGGGGGAAAGTGGTTAAGTTTCATTTTACTCACTCGAAACTGAGAAGACAACCCTTTTTTGCTAAAAATGTAATAGGAAAATGTCAACTTTCAAAACCCAGGTGTCAAGGCTCCCCTGTTCCCAGGCCCGTAGGTTTGGGGGCAACTAAAGTTCATGGTAGCAAGATTATTGTTTCTATCATGAGATTTTTGTTTTCTATCATAAAATATTTTTTCTAGGCACAACAAAGTTTGGGGGGGAACAAAAATATTTGAGGGGTGACTGCCCCCGAATGCCCCTCCGTGCTACGGGCGTGTCCCTCCTTCCGACGCCCATGGAGAGTGAGTGATCGCTTGTCCTTACTTTTATTTTGAGTCGAGCGTGTTTGTGCGCTGTGCTCGTGCCATGCACTTCACGACGTTCCTGCTGACAACACCGTTTTCGTTTTGTTTTTCCAGCACTTCTTGGCGTTGTCGAAGGCAACGAAACCCCATCCGATAGCGACGGTCTCCCGTGCGCGAGCGGGTGGATCACGCGCACCGTTGGCGGGAGCAGCTGTCGCGTATGGGCAGTCATGCGTAACGGGATGTTGGAATTTTATGAGAGCGAAGATACTTGTGAGGTGCGCTTAGATCAGACATGACGTGTAGATTCCGGCTGGGCTGTTGAAGTTGCGTTATTGGCCGCAGATATATTTTTGACTCGTTTCTCAGTCATTGTCGATAATTTGGAGCCGGAAGCACACGTAGAGTCAAACGTATCGTTAATCCGCTGAGCTGCAAGCAGGCCAGTAGCGACGTTTTAAGGTTTGGTGGGCAAAATACATTTTTAGGAGGCCGAGACTTTTGTTTTTATNATATGTTTGAAAACATTTTCCTGGGCACAACACAATTTTGNGGGGGGGAATATTTGGAGTGGCACTGTCCCCGAATGCACCCCGTGGCTTCCGGGCCTGGTTGCAAGAAAAATAAGTAACTTCATTCGTTTGTGTTGAAGCTCATTTTGACAATCTCAAGCAAGTAAGACATTTCAGAACAGCAAAAAAGCGCAATTAAGACCACGGACTGACGTCAGTTGAAGTGGTGCGAATAAAGTGGAATGTAGGTGGGGGTGCGCGCGCGAATGAAATTGCGCCTCTTTCAAAATTATGGAGAAATTGTACGTAATTTCTTAAAAAATAACTGTTGAGTTACGCTTTGTTTTTCGTCTAATCACGAAATCTTTTTTCGCATTCAGGCAGTACACGGACAAAATTGTGAAGTGTTAACTGTAGGTCTGATGGTTTCGCAGATGCCGCTTTCCAGGCTTTCCATTGCCAGCTGTGCTATTGAAGCCGCTCGTCTTAATCTTCAATCACCATCCGGTGCTGGTCACGTCCGAGCGCATTCACCTCCGCCCACTCCCGAGCACGTGATCGTGGTTCGACCAACCAGCGAAAGTAACGCACGTGACGTCTTCCTGACCTTTCAAACGGAACAGCAGAAGGTCCCTGACATGCTTTGCATGTTGTCTTACCATATAGCTAAATATACCTCGGGTGAATAGGCGTAGCCAGGGGGGGCAACGGGACCATACCCCCAAAATATCTAGCATACAATGTCGTTTTGTGCTTTGAGAGGCGGTGCCCTAAACAAAATACTGTTGCTCGCTTCAAGTCAAAATATTTANCCCCNCCAAAATTTGGGCTGGCTACGCTGCTGCTCGGGTGAAGCTACTTCTNTACTGTTTTGAAGTTTGCTACATTCAAAACGTTCCGAAACAACCAGGCATGTCAATGCTTGAAGAAGATGATATGCTTGGAGGTTGAACTGCGAAATGCTTCAATTTTATAGCGACATCCAATTTGTTTAGCGCGGCGTTCTGACAAAATAATGCTTTGTCCGGTGATATTTTTGAACCTGGTCTTCTCTTTTTTTGAAACAAAAATCACTAGAAACAATAGCGATTGGCCAGATTAGCATGAGTTGTGGTTGGCTCATCACATGCTGTTCATTTCTTGCAGTCCACCTGGCTTCGAGCTCTGACGTCAGTAGCACGCACGTCATCGGTGTCTTGTACAGGCCGTACTCCTTCGAAGAAGACTGCGGCCTCAGATGACCTTTCGCTGGGAACTGAATTCGAAAGGATTATCGCGAAAATAGTTCAAAATTATTCCAAGTCGTCGCGCTCTGATGTCCAGGACGCGTGCAGTTCAATTTGGAAAAATCCTGTCCTCGCATTCTCAAAGCAGGGGATTTCCAGGCCATTGACTACCCTTTGCTCAGAGGCAATGCAGACAGAAGCAATGAAAATTGCGAAGGTGAATTCCTGTTTTTGTTGCCGTAAATTATTTTTGACTGTCTTTAATGATAATATTTCGTGCCACATTTACGCTCTTCTGTCTTTGTTTTTCGGAGAATTTAAAGACCTGTGTGTTTCTTGTGATAAAAAATGGATCACTGTTGAAATGTAATCTTTCAAAATGTTTGGCCGTACTTTTATAGCAAAATTTATGCCAGATTTGGACTTTAAAATAGTGCTTTTGTTTTTGCTGCTGCCTTTACCGAAAGTATTAAACGATCGTATCTTTAGCAACCATCTGCAATTATGTTAAAGTTCATTTTAGAATCCTTTAACGTACGTTTTATTTTAAGGTTTTTCATTTTCATTAAACTTCTTCATAACCCCAAACCATGCTTACTGTACATGCCGCACTGTACCATCCTGAAACAATAAAAAAAGTCTGCAAACACGGTTTGAATCTGCTGCTTCATCGCTTGTCGTGGTGGCCCCAGTACAGTATTTGCTTTTTGATAAGATTATTTTAATCTGCAATGGTTGGTATAACTATCTATAACGTCATGTGAAGGCGGTTGATAAACTTTAGTTTGGACTCGGTGGTGGTTTCTATCCACTCTTCTTGTGTTAACTTGCACCTAATTAACTTCGGCTAACGGTGCTGATTTTTACATTTTTCTATGCTTTTAAGTAAATGTTTTCGCAGATTACAGTTGTTTCAAACATGCCGCCTGCTATTTTCCCAGTCCTGACTTGCTGTAACCCGGTAGTTTCCTTGCGTCCTGTGGCTCCCGAGGTCTGTTGGTATGCAAGGTCCTGCTTATCTAANGGACAGGAGGCATTCCGCCGTTGTGTTTTGCCGGATATGCTTGTAGGAAGGCCGCCCAGAGACACAGGCGGNCTNGGCTGCCTTGCTTGTAGACCTTAACGCATGTTTACTTTGAAGCGGTCGTGGAAAAGATCAACGGCTTAGTCTTCAGTGCAACAGTCGATATTGATTTTTTTGCACTGATCGAACTTTAATGTCGAGCCTCTTCTGTTTTTACGTGTAGCCATGTGAAGTTCAGCTTTTGGATTAACGCCATTCTAGGTCATACATCTGAAAAACGTGCCTTATTGAAAAATGCTGTTTTGCGCATTTTCTTTGTGTATTTTTATCCGTGGCTCATGATTTTTCAAGCATTCCAACACAGTCTTCAACGACGCACCATGATCGATCTCCACAATAGAAAACCTACCTGGGAATTGCTTGCGTTGTCATTCTAATTTCATAATCCTTCGAGATCGGATTAAATCATAGTAAAGCGGCCATGAAATATCACCACGTGGTTGTTTGTCTCGCGAAAAAAACGCAATGATAGTGTTTTAATTTGAGGCGACGTATCACTGCCGGTTCTAGGCTGAAGCTTGCTAAGGCTGAAGGTCCCGGATGTTGTCTTTGCTCCACTTGTTTGCATGCATCACTGCGTAACTTGTCTAGTTTTGCTTCACGAGCGCAGCAGTGCACTTCTTGTGTTGTGCCATTGTCGTAAATTTCAACTTTTACTCTGATTTTTCTTTGCCGGCAATTCATCCACATTATGCAGTGCAGGCGTGGTGGGACAAAGTAAAAATTGGCATTTGGATTTGGTTCTGCTTGAGCCTAGCTTTTACCGACATATAACTACAGATATGCGCTCTGAAAAGATCAGGTAGTTCAGTGGTTCTCAAATTTTTTTCATGTTCCCCCCTTACAAACCCAAACACTGTCAATTCCTCCCCAACAGAAATCACAAAACATATAATTGCAGAAATCTCACCTACCTACTGTGAAGAAACAATAGACGGTTATGAATCAAACAGACTCTTTTATAACGTCAGTCACTCCAGTTAATGCAACTTGTCGTTGCATACTGTAGACAATCCCATCTAAGCCAACCTCGTTGTGCAGTTTTTGTGTGGTGAATAATCAAATAACAAAAATTTGAGTTTTTTTTTCATCCACAGCTTTTCCTCCCCAATTCCACGCTGAAACAAATTTCCTCCCAGGAATGGAAAATTCCTGCTTTAGTGAGCCAAGTGGAACCCGTTTGAGGACCACTGGGATAGTTTGTGACGTACCGTTAACAGATGGCATCCTCGTCACTAGATGCCGCCCTCGGTTTGTGATTAACGCGTTTGCTTTTCTTTGTCGCAGTCCATCCACGCGTTCGCCAACCTCTCAGTGGATGCCGCGTCCGTTGATTATCACGTGACCCTCGCTCAGGGCATTGCTCAGTCATGCTTGACGCACGTGGAATTGCGTGACGAACTGTTTGCTCAGCTGATCAAATTAACAAATCGACGAGACTCGGAGATATCTGACGACGACCTATCTTACCTTCAGGTGCATTGCAACGTTGCAGTTTGTTGTAATTACGTAAAAGTCAAGGGCGTCGGAAGGGAGGTGCAGGGGGGGCCAAGGTCCTCCCTGGATTTTGAAATTTTATATTTTCCTACTAACTTTTCAATAGAAAAATGTTATTTTTTTAGTTTCGTGCTGATAAAATGAAATTTCATAACTGTTGGGTCCCCCAGGGAAAAATGCTTTTGGTCACCACCTGAAAAAATCCACTATTGGCCTCCNCCCTGGAAACAATCCTTTCAACGCCCATGGTAGCAGTTNAAACTATAGAGATGCGAAANCCGCGAGCCACNGTCTNGGACAGCTATGTCCAACCGAAATGCCGTACTTGGCCAAAAAATTGTGAAATNTTAATAATGAGGGCCGAACGTTGAATTACTTCNCAGAAAACTAAAATTGAGCTTGTACCACTGAAAGGGTTCGAATGTTAACTGCACTGATATCAATTGTGTGGTACCTNANATCACTCCGTGATTGTGATGTCACAAGCAAGTTTAGTGCCAGGGAAACAGCNAAGGTTTGTGTCACCTGGGCGCACATCCATTAAATCTTGCTTCGGTGCCTCACTTCCATGTTTTTATTTTATCGTATTTCTTTCTTTTTATTCATTTATTCAGTTTCATTAGTTTTCGGTTGTGGTACTCTTTTAAATTAGGTATTAATAAAGCCAGAGGCAGGGCCTGATCTAGTTGGGTGGCGATTGAGCCCCCCCTAAAACCTACGAAAGTAACTTTATTNACCATGGTTTTGTAAGCTACAATTCAGAAAACAGTATTCACGATATAAGGCCATTTTACCGTCCGGCCATTGTTTTGTCACAGCAGTGTTGTGAAGAACACTTCATCTCTCTCTTACAGTAGTGAACCCTTCCTTAATGAGACTTGACTACAAAATATTACTGAAATTGCCCCCCTTAACCTTAGTGGCTGGATCCGCCCCTGGCCAGCGGGTTGATTAATCATTAAAGCGTCCTGAGGTTTTGATGCGGTTTTCCTAAAATCTTACATTCGTGAATGGAAACCCATTTCCAATCAGTCGTTTCTCATCCTTACGTTTTGCTTTCCTGATGAAGGAATATCCAAAGGAGTTTTATTAATCCTTTTACTTGTCATTCCAGTCGTGGATGCTGATGGCGCTCATCATCCCTCTCTTCCTCCCCCGCGACAAACTCCTCTGCGTTCTGCGATCCCACTTCAAACGCCACGCCAAGTCGAAGTGAGTTGAGCATCACAAGTCTTTTATCAAACTTGCTCTGTTACTGCTAAACCGCCTAACTAACTAAATGACTTCATGTGCCTTTAGAGATTTGTTGATTAAAAATAGAGATTTGTTGATTAAAAATATTCTTAACGTTGGAGCTTTTACATTGGTATTGCTTTAAACATTTTTTGCAACTGTAGCTTTTACGTTGTTATTTTTTGCATTCTGATTCGTAGATTTTCAAACAGGAGACAGTAAAAATTAAACGAAACCGCTTGAACTCTCAGCAGTTCTGATGAATGTTGTTTTCTGCGAAATTTTTAAAGGACCGAGATGGGACAGTACGTGACGTATTGCCAGCGCTCACTGGAACGCACCGTTGCCCTTGGCGACAGATCAGCAGCTCCGTCACGAACCGAGGCTCTGTCCATCCTTCTGCATAAGCCCTACCGACATTCCCTCCCCTTCAGTATGCCCGTGCATTTTGCCGATGGATCTTACCAGGTTTGGAAATTTAAGTGGCACCGCGGAATGTTGGTCAATGTTTAAGGTTTTCAGGCTATTTTAATTTGGCGGGGGCTTTCGAAAATGCTCCCCTACTGCGTCAACTTATGACGTCACGTGTTTGGTGGAGGTTACCCTGGTTTGCAATGCTTCAAAATTAGAGAAAGCCCCTTTGAATAATCCTGACGTGTTGGCAGCTTTGTCTTGAGTTTCACCTCTTGCATTTTGAATGGTCAAGACCTGTTCTCACAAAGTAGTCTAGCAATCGTTTCTTCTTACGTGCTAAAATTGTTTAATTTGTGGTGGATATGCTTTGGCAGCAATTTTCTGTATCTTACGGGCACTACTCTCATACGTACGACCCGATATTCTCAACTAACCCAAGTCTTTCTTTGCCCTGTATATGGGACCTAGGACTGGCAAGAAAATTTACGTGATTAACCTGTAGAAGTCTGAGAGCGGCAAACCACGCATTGCATACAATGCATAACAATACACGTAGATAATGCCAGAACAAACAATATGGCTATTGCGTTTTAGCATACACTATATTTTACAGCAGATTCTTATGCTTTGTTATGCGTCATCGTGAAAAAAATTGCATATAGGACAAATTTACACATAATCTTAAATAACTGCTGTCAAGTTTTTTGTTTCGACACAACTTGGGGATTTGTGGCCCAAAAAACGTCGGGGCCCTCAAGGCGTCAGCCTCTTCGCCTCATGGTCAATCCTCTGCCTGATTGAGCGTCTGTCACTGTTTGCTCAACCGTGAACGAAGTGGTGTTCAGTCGCTTGGAAATACGTAAAACTATCCGACCAGCATCCGCCAAGAAAACTCTTACGACCGCTTCAGAAAAGCCCCTTTTCATAGTTGCGTCACAGCAGTGACGTGTACTATGTGCAATATCAAGAAATGAGTAGCGCTACGGTTGCACTCGGTAATGAATCAGCAGCTTTGCCTCTCATGAGTTTGCGGCTCGTATGATACACATTTCAAACACAAATTGTCCCATTCTTTGTGTTGTGTTTTTTCCCTGACGGAGTTTCAAAACTCAGAGCACCTTGCACAAAAATGCACTGTACTTTATTCGGAGAAAACTAACGGAAAACACAGCAGACAGTTTCGCATAAGGTTCGAGTACAGAAAGTTGTAGAGCTGTATAGAACGTATCGATTAGAATGGACCACCAGCGAAGGCGACAGTATTTAGCGATCGACCACGAGGTACAGAACGCGCAAAACGAATCAACGCGCGGCGTGGATTAAATCATTGGCCGGCAGAAACAATGCAACAATCAGCACCGAGGAATCTGCCCAGTTCACAAAGAACATTCGAGAAACACAACACTTTGCGCATCATGTTGCTAGTCTTGTTACCATGTTGTATTCCCAAGTGTTCTCCTATTGCCTAATTAAAAGTCTTATTTATCTACTGTTGACGTCACAGGTGATCAGCTTTGATGGTTCATCCACTGTGAGCGAGTTCTCTTATCGCGCTGCCGTGCAAAGCAAGATACGTCATCAAACAACGTCAGGGTTTGCTTTATACGTCAACGATCCCCTCTTGAGCGGCGTAGTTTCTGAGCATTACGTCGAACCCACGGCCAAGGTAAGGTTGCTTGTAGCTGCAAGCCCTAATGCACTGAACCAGTCAAATGGGGGTACACGTACCCCTTGGGTTACGCGAAGGTGCTCCAAGGGTTACACGAATTTTTTTCGTGATGAAATTTTAACGTAAAAGGACGCTAATAATACGTACATTTATAATTATTATACTCTTGATTACAGTCAAAGGGACTTGATAGACAGAATATTTCCCAAAGGGTACACCAATTCAAAAATGTTGAGAGTCTCTGCACTAAACAAAGCGGCGATTTTCTTAAATTTCTTTTCCGTCATTTCAAAAAACAGTAGAACTCGTCTAATTCGTCATGGTTTAATTCGTCAATTCGCTTAACCGGTCCCAACAGAATTCCTATCTTTTGTGTACGTTTCTGTTCGTCTAATTCGTCAGTTTGCTTAATTCGTCACGTCTTTCTATCCCTTAGAAGCGTTTTGTTCGTCTAATTCGTCATTTGCAGTTTCGCTTTTGACGTCTAAGCAGCTAGTACGTGTGGGAATTCAAACAAATTAAGGATCTTCATCTGAGAATTGTTGCACCTCGCAATTTGTTTATCGAATTTATACACGAGGTGCGAA
>JGI24158J21664_10010947_pt1 | contig 12077 bp, 7 predicted proteins | sample Ectturendosymbi3_FD_21664 | JGI IMG/M metagenome (IMG submission 21664) | reverse complement strand
AGTATGTGGGAAGTGTGGGGGAGTAAACTAAACAAAACAAGGCGGTAAACTAAACAATTCAAAGTTGACTTTGGAATGCCGAACTTAGTTTCAGCTTCCTTATAGGTCATGGTTTTATTGCGGATTGCACTGAGTGCTTCAGTTAAATTGTCTTGGCTATAGCTACTCTTCTTCTTCATAATAGCTTTCGACGTGATGACTATGAGCTGTAAGTAACCGAAAAATCACATCTGTTTCACGTCATATAGCCGCCAAAATTTCATCCGCTTACTGGCGCCAAAAACGCACGTGGACCATCTCTCATAGAGCTCGAAAAAATGTAGAAGAAAAAAAGGTACATCCTTGTAAGCTGACAAGCTCTTAAAAGATAGTTGTGAGAGCAGTCACGCGAAAACCTGGAGCGCTGGGAGCAAGTTTGAGCAGTACAGCAATGTTTGTGTGGGCAAACAAGATTTTTGTTTTTTCAGGCTGGACGCTGTGAACACGAAGTTGGTGCTAGAAAACAGTGTGGTAATCAGTCAGCTTTCGTTCAATCTGCTTGAAATTTGGTACGAGCAAGCAAAGAAGACTTAGGAATATACGTATTTTTTTAAAATTTGTTTTTCAGGTATAATTTCTTCATAAATGGTGTTTGTTTAACGAATTTCCGCATACTAGGCATATCCGCATACTGGTGGTCTGACCCGACCTAAGTGAATTTATAGTAGCATGATCTCCATTGTTTGTCAAAGCTGGTTATAAAAATGTAAATGGCTGAAGCATGCAGCAAATGTGATGTATGCCATCTTTTATGCTTCAAGGTACGAATTTTGTCAAACAATCTAGTAATTGCAAGTAGGGTATTTTAAAAATTCTGCTGTGCTATGTGTAATTTGTGTGTGTGTTAATTATTGTATATGTTTCTAGCTCAGTCTTTCATGATATATATATATGGAAAATCATGATCATGATGCTGTCAGCAATACTCATTCATTGAAATTCTGTTAAATGTAGATTGCATAACATTTCTTATGTGAAGAAAACAAAATATTAAATTAAACTAAAATGCTTTGATTCAACTTGTCAATAAAATACTGAGTCTACATCAAAAGATTTACACAGTAGCATATCTGCAGAGTTTGGAATTCTTTCAAGCATGCAAAATTCATGAATCATAGATATAATAACATCAACATCTATTGGAGTAAGTGGTAAAATAAGGTCAAAGAACAAGTTTAGACATATTTTCCTCAATTCACTATAAGACATACAACCTAAGTAAGGATTAGAGAGAAAAAGCACCAGGTCATGCAGTAGGCTTATTGTAGCCAAAACATCAGGAGAACTTTGGCAAATTTGTTGCAAAAGTCTAGCAATGAAAAATTGAGCAAATTTACAATAATATTAGAAAAGGTACACAAAGCTCTAATAAGAAAATTAATACAATAAGAAAATCACAGTGTAATAATAGAAACACATAATAAATTGATGTTTATGAAAAAGTGAAGCATAGCTGAGTATCACCAGTGGACATCAGAAATAAGCAGGTGTGTAGCAACTCAGTGCCCATATGTAATATTTCGTTTTAAACCGCTGCAAAAAGGTGATTTTTAGCTTTTTGAATGTGCAAAGTTTATCCTGTCTACCCTTGTTTAATTTGCAACTTTTAAGGAAAGCTTGGGTAAGTACTCATTAATTAATAGAACTGGTTGAAATCCCACATGTTGGATTTTCAATGCAGAAAGGCCTTAAAATTGTCACTGAAAAGCTCTAAGTTTAATTCATCATAGCCACTCCACATGTAGCAGAATGCCTTGTGTTTCTATGGTGAAAGATAAATGGTAGAATATAAATTTGCCTAGTTTATGATTGTTTTGCATCAAGTGATCAATTAAGCAAAATTTCAAGTTTACTCTTATGAACTGTGTAGTGCCTATGTAATTGGCATTAACTGTCATAAATTATGTCAATTGCCAGGAATTTCATTTTCAATACCAAATGACTTGATTCCATGAGCAAAGTAAAGTCATTCAAAAATTGTTTTCTGCTGCCATGACTTGAAGGCAATCTGCTTATTCGCTGTAATATATGCCAAACCACAAATATAAATCTATTAGTTGCTAAAGTTTCTGTCATGTAGGAATTTATTGTCATAGGTGTAGTAGGTTTCCTATTTTGAAAGAAGATAACCATGTTTAATTGACTGTATTTCAAGTGCATTGCAAAGTGCGTAACATTAAAGTGCATTTTTGTCATGCGTACAGCTGTGTGAAATTGCCCAACAGGTGATGCTCAATAAGAGCTTTCTACCTAGTGGCTTTTTACTACATAGATGGCAGAGACCAAAGGAAAATGCTGGTGGCATTGTTAAGTTTATTTTGCTATGACTAGCAAGTAAAATGGACAACAAGGAAGAGGAAGACCAAAAAAAATAGAGAAGGCAGGTGGAAGAAGAAATTAAGAAAATTGGTGTGAGTCAAGAGAATGCTTTAAATCAATTAAAATGGAGAGGGCTGAATTTAACTGCAAGTCATTAGGTTAATTCGGTCACCTCCATATTGGGGATAATGCCGGATTTAAAACGTGGACTACTATTATCAAGCAAGCTCAGATGCAAAGCCGAGAATGAGATCAGACTTTATTAGGACCTTAAAGTATGATCAAGATTATTTGTTTACCACATCAATTTAAGCAAAAGTTTTTCCCCCGTGTTCTTAATATGTTTGCTTTAGATCAGAGATCTCCAAACTATGGCCCGTGGGCCACATTTGGCCCTCAAAGCCATTTCATCTGGCCTGCAAAGCCATTTTGTCAATGATGAAAAAATAATGTTGAAAAAAACTGCAAAATGTGTTTATGAAAAATCTGTTGGTTTGGTAGAATATAACATATCCACATGAAACATCTGGCCCTCGACATATTTTTTATTAGCTTAAGTGGCCCACAAACAAAAAAGTTTGGAGACCCCTACTTTAGATTAACAGGTTGGAATTAGGACTCAAACAGATTATAAAACACTTTTCATTGTGAAAAAGCTTTTGCCTGATGTATTTCAGGTGGTTGGGGAACAACTTCCATACATCAAAAGTAATAAGACTGAAAACTGGAAGCCAAAGCAATGCAAACTTCTTGATGAGTTTTTGGCCATGCATGCACAAAAAGCTTTAGAGCAACACAGACTAATAAAACAGTGAAGAGTCTAAAGGTGTACTTGGCTTGACAACTTCATGTATGTTTAAAAACATGTGGTAGAAAGCTTGTGCAATTTTGCTATGGTGCACGAGATACTAGAGTAATTGGTGATACTAATGTTCCTCATAAAGATGTATGAAGTCTAGTTAGCTCAGATCTGAAGAGTACAATGTATAAATGTTTCATGCAGGCTTACCATTGTCTATGCTGTGTTGAAGATCCACCTCCACTTCCAACGTACCAAGTTTTATGCATTGGAATTATAAACTCAGGAAAAACCACTCTTCTGTCAGTAATAAATAATGAAAATCCTGACAGAGTTGTTTCCACTATTGGTGAGTTTTGTAAAATGTGCTGACCTTAAAATATTATCTGGTGCTAAGAACCAATCAGCATTTTCCTTGGAAAACCTCACACTCAGTTGCAGCATTTTTTGTTGAAAAGCTTTNGTTGAAAAATCTAACACTAGGAANTCAAGCTTGTATGTGTCATACAGTACATGAGACTACTATCTTTCAATCTTTTAAATTTTCAAATCAGTTGTTTAGATTTTGGTTCATAGAGGTGCTAATATTGGTGGTTGTAGAGAAATTCAGTAGTATTTCAAAGTGTTTTTTTCCATATCATGTCAACAGCTTCATTTCTGGTTGCACCCCACACTGCAGATGGAAGCATGGATTTCTGTTTTCTTTAGCTGATATTTTGTTAGAATTTACTTGGGGAGTGGTCCTGCAGAGAACTTGCAAGTGCATCTGCTTTGTGCTTTTCCTTTGCATTGTGATAGTTTATCAATGCATATTTGAAATATTTGTGACTTGATTTCATACTGTCAAACAAAGGCCCACTTTGTGTCTTGTTTTTCTAGCAAAAGTAAGAATTTGTGACAATGCAATGTTTCTATGTCATAATCAGCTTCCACCCAGGGATGTGATGTGTGGATAGTGTATTGCTAGATACAACATGTAGTTTCATGTTCTGCCATTTTGAGTGACATAACTATGTTGCTGTATAGCTGTTCTATCATGTAGATGTGTTGTTGATTTTTGCACATATGGTTGTAATATTTGGTAAGATCCTCAGGCAGAGATATTTGTGAGAACCACCCCCTGCTAGCCATTGGGTAGCTCAGTATCTGTTGTTTATACCAATTCACTTTTTTCTCAGGTTTGGAAATTCAGTAGAATTCGCATTATGACTTTGGCTATAACCACAGTTTGCTTATAATGATGCCTTTTCATTGGTCCTGGCAGAATTCCTATCTTTTGTGTGCATTTGAGTTCGGCTATCATGACTTGAGCTATATCGTCACTTTGCCTTAGCAGGGGCGGCCAAATCTGCCCTATGCATGTGCTGCATATTGAAAAATGCAAGTTACAAAGATCCGCAATATAAAAATCTAAAAACACAAATTCATTCGCAATCTATGCTTCTGTGACATCATAATTCTTTTTGTAGCGATGTGCAAAAGTAATACTGTACAGCACGCTAGCTACCACAGTACCATTTTACAACATTTCAACACTTTGCAATAGAAATAAAAAATAAAGTTTTCGGAAAGCTCAAAGAGCTGCATGCAAAAGTTCAAAGAGCCGTATGTGGTCGCAAGACACAGCTTGGCCACCTTTGGCCTATAGTGGCACTTGTTGTCAGGCACCGCACAATATATTGTTCTTAGTTTATAATGACAGTTTTCTTCACAGTTTGAAGTATAAGCTTGGCTAATATGTGGAACCACCACACAAATCTTTTATGACCGAATAGGAATGCAGTTTAAGTGTAGCAGTTAACTGTTGAGCTGTAACAGGTTTGATGTGAGAATGGCATCAGCAATCGAGGCAAATCATTAATGATGCTTGTGCAACACTTACATAAGTGAAACAGTATGCATGTATATATATGTTAAACTTCCATCCTGATAGATTAACAGTGAATGCCTATAGAGCTGTGGTTTTCAACCTTTTTGGTCCACGGACCATCTTTTCAAAAAAATTATTCAATGGACCACTTTTCTATGCTGACACCTCATGAACAATGAGTCAAACACAAGAACTTGAAAATGGTCTTGCATAACTTATTGTACAGGAAAGGTTACAATTTCTAGGAACATTTTATCAAGGAATTATGGAACACTCTGTGGACCACTAGAAATTCCAGGTGGACCACTGGTGGTCCAAATTGAGAAATCATTGCTGTGTAGAGTATAGAGGAAGTGTTGCTAAAAATTTCAAGTATAAGTATGAAGAGTGGGGATAAATGAGTCAGCTTTTTATACAGTTTAGAATATAAATGAAGTATGTAGAGTATGTGTTCAATACATTGGTACAGGGAAGCATCAAGACCGATGTTGGATATCAGAGAAAACATCATGAATCCCTTTTTACCTTTCTATAAACTTGATAAAATGCAGGAAGGAAAATAAGAATGAAAGAATGCTATGTGGTGTTGATGTGACAGTGTCATTACTAAGAGTGTTATACTATACTATGATTTTGACTGAAATATATTTATTTATTTAAATATGAAATGAACAATCACTTCAGAAAATTAAATGAAACTCTAGCAGTGAAGATGTTTGAGTTTGCTTGTCTTTTTGTTGTTACAATGAATGTTCAGAACTCTTTGTAACATTTTCTAAGACACTTGCAAGAATATGTTGTAGATATGTATGTTAGTACTATAATGTGTCTGTAAAAATGAAAAGTAAATGCCACACAAGTCAATAACTACAATTTTTGCAATGAGTATGATCTAGTTTTGTTAAATAAAAAGCAGTGCACTGCAATTTCACCAATCATCCTTATGTTCACATGTGTGGTAAACAATTTTTGATTGGTGCTGTTGAGGAAAGTTAAAATTGTTGTCATTGCAAGGTAGTGCAGTTCCATGCTGCAAGTCTGTACTACAGGACTGTGCCTAAGTGAACATTATTTAGTTTGCTGAGGATTGTTGTGATCGGAAAGCCCGAGCGGCATGTCCGCAAAGCTTCACACTGGCAGCAAGCAACAATAGAGATCACACGTCGTGCTCACTCTATTATTGCTTGTTCGTGCCACATATATATGGTGTTGTTCTTCGTGCACGTTCCGTTCGTGGTGAACTGCACATTCAGCGCAACGCCAAGCGAGAGGTTGCAACAGGATCATAACACTCACTGCAGCATTTTATGCGTTCTTTGCAAATATGCCAGTTGGAATAAAAGATGTCAGGTTCACAAAAAGATTCATTTGTGAGTTGTAGTAGACATTCAATCAGTTCAAAGTATAATTTTTTGTCTGAGTTGTCTTATTCAAAGACTTACAAGGTCCAGTATTCCTATTTGATGATGAGTGAATGTAGTTACAGCTGGTGCACTGTTTCAGTGTTTGGAACCTCCCTGTCTTCATCATCTAGCGCCTACTCTTTTTAATGCGCTATGACTAATCATTTTTGTAGTCTTGTGGTATGCAATTACCCTTGTGATATGGACCATAAATCTGACTCAAAACAAATATTATATATATATTTTGTGGCGCCAGCAGTCCATTTCGCGTACCACCAAGATGCGCATATACAATGCTGCAGTCCTGTCTGTGCTGCTGTACGGCGCGGAGACTTGGCTGCTCACTGGAACCCTCTCCTCCAGGCTTGATGGCTTTGACAGTAGGGCTCTCAGATCGATTCTTGGCATTCACTGGTGTGACCTCGTTACCAATGAAACGGTGCGGGCCCTTGCTGGACAGCCCCAGGCCTACTTTTTTGTTGCCCGCCGCCGGGTCTGCTGATATGGACATGTGCTTCGCCTGCCACTGCACCATCCTTCTTGGGCTATCCTGGACTTCGACCCTGGCTCGTTCTGCTGGAAGCGACCCCGAGGGGCCCCACGCACCCGTTGGTTCGACATGGTCAACGCAATCTTGACCAGCTCGGCCTCGATCCAGCCACAATTGAACCCCTCGCGCAGGACCGTGATAAATGGCAGGTTGTCGTGAATCTGGTTGGCTCAACACACGACGCGCCGGCGGGCGCCATGCACGAGACACGATAATGATATATTTTGAACAATCACTGCTATTGGCCAAACTTCCAGGTATCATACTACAAAGAAATTTTCAAGTCAAACAGTTTGAGTCAAAACAAAACAAGAAATCATGTTAAGTGTGACTGGAACCAAATAAATAAGTGATCAGGTTTTTTACTACATATTTCAAACGAATTCTTAATGTGTTGACACAGGCTTTTCAATCAAGGAAATTCGGCTTGGCAATGCATTGTTACAAGTCAAGGAAGTTGGAGGTACGTGAAAGTATGATTTTGTTCTGTACTGGTAATAAATAGGTGTTTGTAATCATGAGACGACAGCCAATAAATGAAGTCATATGAACGTATAAAAAAAGTACTTTGATTGTGGATCGGGTGGTGTTGACTAATGCGTGTCATTGAGTTGTTTCGTGTGAACTACGTCTCATTTAGGAAGCAATAGGAATTGCCCCATTTACAACATCAAAGGGGTATGAATTAGAGGTCAGTTTGGATTAAACTTTTGGATTACTCTGTAACTTGTTACTTTATCAAGTGATGTTTTGTTCACTAGTAGTTGCCCATGCGTTGAGCTGGACTAGTTGCATTTGGATTAAGCAAATACATATCATACATTTGTTTGTGCTGTGTGATACAGGTAAGCCAATTACAGTTTCAAGTTGCTCAATTGTTGGTCTTGGAAATGCATTTTCTTAAAATATTAGTTCTTGGGTCCAATTTTGCTCTGTTGAAACTGCAGTTGCTCCTCTTAGAAAAACTTATTTTAGGATAAAAGACAATATTTTTGCTGCAGCATTTATTTTGGAAAAGTTTTTAAATTTCTTACTTTGTGTTGTGAATCTGATTGAAGCCAAGTAATCATGCATTACTTGACGTGTGGTAATCGTATTAGTTCAGTTTAGTTTGATTGCTGCAATGCAGGTGGAGACAATATTCGTGCTTACTGGGAAGAATACTATGCCGAATCTCAGGGAATTATCTTCGTGATTGACGGTTCATGCACGCACGATCGCTTGGAAGAGACGAGATTTGCAATCCACAAATCCCTGAAACATCCAGATGTGCAAAACTTGCCGTGGTTAATTCTTTGCAATAAGCAAGACCTGGACGGCGCTTCTACACATCAAACTGTACGAAAAGTTGTCTGTTAAATTTTCGTGCTAATCACTGCTGGCCATGCTACTGTTTGCGACATAGACTCTAACTATTGAGCCAAATGTGCAGGCTAAAAATTCCAATTCTAATATCATGCATGTAACGTAGTATTGGTGTTGCAGCTTAAGTATCGCGTTTGGACAGAGCTGACCGTGCTGACTGATTCGACTTCACCTTCAAGCTCTAAGCCAAGGCGTTTCAAACTATTTTTTCCCGCAGCACCCTGTGCAACTTAAATTTCGAATATTGCACGACAATGCTGCATCTGAAACAAATCTCATCTTGGGTTAGGTACTCACTAGTTAGTTTCATGCTATTCATTTTTCAGCCTCACTTGTCACACAAACACACACACTACAATTTTAAAGTCATAATGGCGGCATCCTTGTCAGTCCAACTCAGCTCTTCAAACGCCAACGGCCTTGTAGCTAGCCAACTAAGCGAGCTGTCTTAGAACGATTTGTTAAATTAAATATCTAAAAATTAAGGAATAAGCTGTAATTTGTTAATTATCCCGTTATGAACGTGGTCTGTTATAAGCAAGTCTGTTTTGAAAGGGAACCGTTTACTTTAGATCAGGGGTGGGCCGCATACGGTCCGCGAGGGCATTTTGTGCGGCCCACAGGGCAGCCACACGTACATATTTCGAGTCTATGTTAAAGTAATTTTATCGATTAAATTAGAATTCTCGAGATTTTATTCCGTCTATGTGTACTACAGTGTCATCATGAAATAAAACAATGCAAGGTTACAAACGTAAATTGTAACTGAAGTACACAAATGTAATATATGTGCTCCCCCGTAGAAAATGTTTGCCCACCCCTGCTTTAGATTAACAGTAATGGTTATGTAGAGTTATCACGAACGGCCTCCCAGCAAGCACGGCGGACAAAGGTCTTGCACGTGTGCGATCTATCTGCGAGATGTTGAAGGGAGTCTCGTTACAATCATTTGCGTGGATATCTGGAAGACAGCAAAGCTTCTTGAGTTCCACAGTTCGCTCGGGACCGAGACATTGTATTTTGGAATCGTCCGAGAGCTCCATCATATTTGGAAGCGTCCGAGAGCTGGGACTTTTTGACGCTAGTCTGAGGAGGTTGCGTCTTACGCCATACATCACAGCAACTTGCGATCTGAGAATTAATTCCCTCGAAAGGAAGTAGAGCAATATCATTAAAAAGTCCCTTTGTGAACAACTTTTGCAGTACTTTAGCTTCAAAGAAATGCTGTGAGGTCATGCAAAATTTTTTGAGGGGCAAGCAAGACTTTTAGGGGTTACGTGGCCTGCCTAGATCCGCCCTTGCAAGCGCCCCTCGCGATGAAAGTCAGTTGTTTATTTCATGTTAATTGGTGCTTTGAAGAAAATGTGACGAAAACAACAAAGTGTTAAGAGAAACGTAGAAAATTGTAAGTTTAATTCGAGCTATTATCAGTTTTCATTGTTGGCTTCTGCACAGGTTTGCTATCTGCCTCATGCACCAACCACTAATACGTGTAATTGTTTGCAAATGTAGTTTTGCAAACAAATATTTTCGACTCATGTAGTTTTTCCTACTATCGTTTATTTTACCCAAGTATATCTCGCAACCTGTGCATCACGTCATTTGCAGAAAGTTAAAAAATGGAACTGCTTACTTGGTAAGTAGGTCCTGCTCGCAAACCAAAGTAATTGGTTTGTTGGTAAGTTCTTGCCTACAAAGGAAATACTACTGTATATTCGCAAAGTAGCCATAGCTATTGGCTAAATATCAACATCTGTTTAGTCATAAAAGAAAAGCCTTCAGAAGAATTGCAGCTATTTACCCGGCGCTTCGCATAATTTTAACAGGTTGTCTAGACATAGATGCATTCACTACCACAATAGAGATTTCAAGAAACTGCTGGTTGTGGTCCTTGAAACATGATTTTGGTCAGCGCAGCTTATGTGCAGAACTAGAGAGCACTGTAGAAGGAGTAGCNTGCTGTACAGAAATTGCTTCAACCCCGGAGAAGTGCTTAGGAATGGCATAGTTTATTATTCTACNATACTTTGTAACTTCAAACGTCGCTTATACCGTGAGGAATAATAACTAGTTTTAAGGTTTGGGGGGCAAAACATTTTTTAATAGTTTTATTTTTATTATATGTTTAAAACAAACGGTATAATAATTTTTCTAGGCACAGATAAATTTTGGGACCACCAACAATTGTGGGGGAACCAGGCCCGTAACCAGCTTGTGACACCAGGGGAGGCGAAGAGTTTTCTGAGAGGGACCCAAACTTTTTAAACTAATGATGTCCAACACATTTTTCCATGGGGACAAGCCCTCACCCTTCCCCCCTGGTTGCAGGCCTGGGAGGAACCGCCCCGAATGAAGCCTTACGGTCTCGTGAGTTTTCAATTATGAAAAGCAACCTTCAGAAGTAAAATCACCCATCTGTTACGAACGCAGTACCTTGTGAATCGGTCTATCATGAAATAGTTCTTTAGGTACTGGTCTTATATCAACGTGGTCTGTTATAAACGTTTTCTGTCACGGACATGGTCTGTTAGGAACTGGTCTGCTTTGAAGCAAACCTACGGTTACACTGATTTGAGTCATGCCATTCCTTGCAAAAGAGGAAAACTGCGAGGGAAGCTGAGTTTTTAATAAAAGAGAAGGCCTGTGACGTCAAAAGTTAAAAATTGGTTGTTCAACTTCTGCTCACTTTATTTGAACAAGCAATTGTAAGTTTTCAACGGTTTTCAGGTTTCAAGCATTTTCGTCGTGGTACTTCAGCAGGGGTGTAATGGCGTAGGAACGGCGTTCCCACACCTTTTTGCACTAGTAACGTTACTTGAAGATTTAGATTAACTTCTTCGTGTAGCGGATTGCAAGAAATAAATTAGCTTTTTGCGTGTAAGGGCATCTGAGCAATATTTTGTGTTAGACTTTGCCTTCAACGTAAATCAGGGGTGTAGTGGGGTGGGAAGGTGTGGAAACGGCGTTCCCACACCTTTTTTAGCACTACACCCCTCTACTCCAGTATCATAACAACTACCAAACCATGGTGTCATTCTGCAAAATTGCTACTGGCTGAAAATCACGTGGTTATGCGAAAATGGTGCAAGCAGGTATTCATTCGTTAACGCAATATCTATTTCGTTGCAGGTAATTGAAGTGCTCCGCCTGCGCAGCGTAATGCAGGAAAATCCCAACATCCTCGTACGATCGTGTTCTAGGATCGATGTTGACGGATTAAGATCGCATTTTGAAGATTTTGCTGAATTGCTCAAGCAATTTTATCTCAGGCTATGACTGCCCTGGGCCTCTGCTTCTGTTATCGTAATGTTGCAAACTGTTACAGTGCATTATAATTGTAGCCAACTTTGCAATTCCTTACGCAGAAAGCGGATCTGGCTGTTCACTGATATTGCTGACGTTAACTGTGTTTCCACGTGTATCTTGCCATTTCGGGAATGAGGTATATTGATTAACGTTTTATATGTCCACAAGTTGAAGTTTGAAAGTACGTTTGATTACCTGCGCATTTCATATTTGTTGAGAACACTGCTTTCACTCTTTAGCACACAAACTTCAGTTGTGTGATTTTTTGTTGGTGACATGCTTGTCTAAAGTTGCATAAGCGCTGTTGCAAACTGCTTTTTATCTGTTACGGATAAACTTAGTAGCAACCCAAGCAAGGGCTTGTGGCTAGTCGCACTTTTCGAAACGTCATGATGCTGTCAGTGGCGTAACCGACAGGGGGGGGGG
>JGI24158J21664_10010946_pt1 | contig 12078 bp, 8 predicted proteins | sample Ectturendosymbi3_FD_21664 | JGI IMG/M metagenome (IMG submission 21664) | reverse complement strand
GGAAGCCCACTTGAATAGGTGGGCGAAACGTCGGCTAATAATAAAAAATCGCCAGAAGATCTAATTTATCTGCTTGGTTTGAAACCTGGTGGCAAACCTACGAAATAACAACATGAGTAGCAAAAAGAACAGTAAATTTTTCTTGTTCAAACAATGTTCAGGTTAATATTTCAACAGTGAAGGACCATTACTGTACGTAAATAGTCCATCGATTCATGTAAATTTGTTTCAAACTTTTTCCATGCTAATTCAGTTCCACTTGCCGATGGAACATTTGGGGAATCTTTATACTAGATTCAAGTTCAACATTTCTGTTTCTCTGTATTCATCACCTTTGGTTTCAAAAGGGCTGTTTGCCAAGCTTTGGATGTCAAATATTCCACACTCCACACCCTTCTGAGTTATGACATCAATTTCACACAAAATATTGTTATCTTGAAATGAATGTCATCAATATTAGCGATGGCATGGTCCAAGATTTTTCAGGCCCAGACTGCCCATAGCCCACAGCATCCAGCCCATAAACTGCGCGTGGACTCAGGACATTTATTCTTTTTCAAACCAGCCTGCCCCTGGGCCGCTAAGCAATTGGTAGACTTTTTCATTTTGCCTCCTGAGGGAAAATAGCTACTGAGACTATTTTGTCTTTTGTGGAACATGATTTGTTGAAGTGGTCATGTCATGTGACAAGCGCAATATACAAGGTTACATGCTTGGATTAGTGTGTAGGCCTATATAACCCTAAAGCTAAGATCCTAAACCTAAAACCCCAAACCTAAAACTCAAAACTTAAAAATGAAACTCTTAATCTAAAAATAAAACCCTCAACCAATCCTGTTACCATGGGTAGCTTTGTTGGGCTTAAACCCCAAACAAAGTTCTAACCCCCCCAAACTGAAATATGAGACACTACTGTATAATTCAGTGAAGTTGTTAACAATTTTAGAATGTCAAGACCCCTGCACAAATGTAAAGACCCCCCTATTGAAGACTTTCTGGTGACGGTTCTGCTCTCAACCTAACACTCTTAACCTACAAGCCTAAACCTAAAATTGTCACCGTAATCTTACTTTTCAATGGCATGCCATGCATTTACCACTTAGGTCTTCAGTAATATCATGTCATAATCAAACTCCATGCTAACAGTATGATTGCACAGTATGAAAGCTATGGATATGATATACCTACTCACTATAGCTTAATTCTTTTAGATGCCTACACTACTACAGATCAGGTTTGATTATTCTGACTAGAAAGTAAGATGTTATGGTAGTTAAAGCTTTTCTTACTTCTACAACAGTGGTTCTCCACCATTTCGCTGAAGGGAGCCAAATCCAGTACCAACGCAGAGCTGCACATGTGAAACGTTGCACGTCACCTTTTTCGGTGGCTAGACGTAAACTGGCATGACGGGTCTGTTATCATGAGTGCGGACACTGGCTCTAGCTTTGTGTTTTGCTTCAAGTGTTGGCAAGGGTAGATCAGCACTGTCGCAAAACCAGTCCAGCTGCTTCCTTGATGGGCGTCTGCAGGCAATGAGAGCGCTATGGGTGAATGCAGTGCAGAATTTTTAACCAGGCATCTTCGTGATCTGTGGGAGCAGGAGAGGAGATGAGGTGGCTGCAGAACAAAGTTTGAAATTGTTTTACTTTAACAGGGTCTTCGATTGCAGAGCAGTAAATGGGTGGAGATGGTTGGCTGCTAGACAGGTGAAATTTTCTACCCCACAAGACAAGCTAACAACAGACTAGTACATAATCTGTGTTGCCATCTGCAGAATGTATGCTGCAGCAACAACAGTGACTGACCTTGTTCATCCGTCTCCTCGCAATCATGTGATCAAGTTGATGCCACCATCAAGAGCGAGGGTTCATTTTTGTGACTCTAGAATTTGTGGAGACTGCAAAACATGTGTTTACAAGACAGAGATGGCAGGTAGAGCATAGCTCAATCGGGCACTGACCATTTTCATTCAGGTTATCCATTTCATGCACACCAAGTGCACCAGATCAGGAGGTATAGTCCAAACCTTTTTTTTCAGTCATTGACTGAAATGTTTTTGAAATGACCAAAAAAATTAGGTCATTTTGATCAGAACATCTGAAAACATAGGCGTATGAACACTGTTTCCGGAAGTTTTGATACAACTGTAAGACAAATGACCGAAATGTCTCAGTGACCACAATGTCTCAGCAAGGAAAAAAACAGGTCTGAACCAACACAGCCATTGAGGTCACTGGCAAATGTAATGTGGTTGCCTGGCCAGATCAATCTGATAGATCTGGACCGGTGATTGCAGAATACATTTTTCTCCTCAGAGGTGGCAGCAAGGGTCAGTGCATATGCTGACAGAACAGTGAGGTAGCCAAAGGAAAGCTTAAGCCTTAAAATCATGAAATGAGGTGAGATTGCAACCGGGTTCTCCATGCAGTGGATCAAGGAATTTCTAATGGCAAAGCCCTGTGTCTTGGTCTTCACCTATCAGGGTGGCCAGACCAAAATAGGGTGTAGTGACCCTCTTAGATGTACAGCGGATGTGCCTTTTTGCATTGGGATAAGGTGTTTCCTAACTCGTGACTGTATTCTGTATGTGGGAGCTGGTTTATGTCAACTTGTAATCTTCTTCCAAGGGAATTTCACGTGTGCGCACTCAATTTGCTTGTGAGATTATGTGCTATATTTTCGTTTCGCCAGTCGAAGCGTCACGCTGTATTGGTAGACCACATTTTGAGAGCGAAATGTTCATTGTGCCTCGCATGCGGTAGCCTACACGTTTTGCTGTTCTTTTCCCATGCCATCAACGAAGTATTTGCTGCTGCCGCTAATCAGAAGCCTTTTGTAAATAAAGATTTGTGCATCAGGAAATCTGTGAAATGAAACTCTAAATAAGGTGAGACTGAGAGTGAAACACTTTGCTTCAGCTTGGCAACTTAAAATGTCAGGCAGTTTAGTCAGAGTTAGAACAATAGACATACAACTGGGCTGCCTTGTTAGTAGCGTTGGAGGGAAACCAGCAATTTTATATGGAATGATGACCTCAGTTCTCACAAGCAACTTTTATGGTGGCCCACACAGCAGATCTCTATAGATGCATCTGGTTACAGTGAGCCAGACAAAAAACAGCATTGCACTCCTGAGGCGGCTTGCTTGCTGAGGCTGAGGCACTGAAGCAACAACATTGCAAACAGCCATCATAGCCCTGGTCCACTCAATTGCAGATTATTGCGCTCCTGTATGGTGCCGCAGTGCTCACACCCACCTCATTGATGCTGCCATCAACGATGCCTTGCAAATCATCACTGGATGCCCGCACCCAACACCAGCGGACAACCTTCCTAGCCTAACCAATTCACTGAGTGGGAATGCATGGCATCTCAAATCGAGACACCCATCTGTGCCACCGCACAACAGCTCATCAGATCGTATGACAACAATATCAGAAGGGCAGTGCTCTGGGTGAATCACCATTGGAAGGCGGAGTTGTTGGACAACACTACGATACTCTGTGTTTTCATCACAGATATCCACCTGCAACAGTGGTGTAGCCAGCCCAGAATTGTTTTGGGAGAGCAAAATATTTGACTTCAGGCAAGCAACAGTTCTTTTGTTTGGGACGCTGCTTCTCAAAGCACAAAATGACCATATATGCTAAAAATTTAGGAGGGCCATGACCCCTAGGCCCACTGGCTATGACTATGTCCTGGAATGACCCTTTTGAGGTCAGCGTGGGTTCGGCTTAACCCCCTCCGCACTGGTGTCAGACGTTTCTGATCTTGCTGGCACAAATGAGGTATGGCCTCCTCTGTGACCTGTGAGTGTGGTGCAGAAGAACAAGCCATCGACCATGTTGTCCTTGAATGTCCAATCCATCAACATTCCAATGGACTGCACAGCCTGACGGTTCTGGATGATACGACAATTGAATGGCTGCTCAACACCTGACACGAGATCTGCTGTAGTGCAACCAAGCAGTGCACTGAAAGAAAAGGCTCAAATAATGAAGAAGAACATCCAGCACAAATGTGGACCTTGATCTTCTGTCAGCCAGTGCAGAATTGTGTGTGTAACAGTGTATTGATATGAGGTATGAGTGACTCGAGAAAAAGGGTTATCAAGTAGCAATGTGATCAAGCTATGGTGGCTTAACAAAAGTGTGTATTGATGAGCTTTGAATGTATCTCAAGCAAAACAAAATGCTGCCTAGATTGCCATGGATTTAGATTGTTTTCTCCTTTATTCCTGTCATGGTTACTCAGGGATTTTACACAGGCTTTGAGGTTGATTAAATTTTGCAGAAAATTAGTTGTTTCAGAGCAATGTTTTGTGTTTTTTAATACCTTCTACACTGGGCTGTATTGCAACACTGGCATGATCTCATGTTACAAAGCTCTGTTAATGTGTGTTCCATTGCTTGCTTGATTCAAAACTAAATAACTCCGACATTCCTTGCTAGATTGAACTCAAATATTCAGGACAGATGCATGTGAATATGCATAACATTCCTTTAAATTTTTGTTGAAAAAACCTAGTGTTAAAAAAGTTACAATTTTTTGTGCTACAACTTACTGCACTGTATAGGATAAAGTTTTGCAGCCCACACATGATGAAGTTGTTTGATGCAAAACTAAACAACTTGGAGTCTTGCTTGCTTGTGCTCAAATTTTCAGGGCTAATGCTTGTAGGTGTAAAGACAAGTCATGCGAAATTTCTTTGGAAAACCCTTAGTACAACTTAAGTGAAGAATGATACTCATCGTACTGTACATCGATGGAGGAGGTGTTAATGTCAATATTTTTGACTATTGACCATAGTTTGATTTTGAAACAAATTTTGACAAGAGTGTTGTTGTTACTGGCAGTTTTATTTATTGACAGCAGCTTAATAACGTTTCTTTGAAATCTGGGTTCATATGCCTGTATTTTTGTGAAGAAAAAACATATAATGGAACAGCTACTGAAGGGTTAAATCTGCTGGATATTTCCTTGTGGACAACTTGTGATGTGAGATCTACTGCACAGTATGAAATTAAGTGTGGGTCTTCACCAAACAAGAGTGCTTTGATTGATTGCATCATTAACATTGGTGGACCATTGGCTGTTATGCTATCAAAATCGGAGAAACCTTTTTATTTTAAGTAAGTTGTATTTCAATTATTTGCATTTAAATCATTTTAAGTATTTCACAAATAGTGTTTCATTCTACACATGCATTGTGTTCATTGTTCATTTAGAAAACATTGGAATACACATTGGTTCACAGGGTGAAGTGGATGCATTGTGAGAGGACTTGAAACTATAAGAAATGTGTTGCAGGTACAAAGTTGTCCAAAACTGAAATGTGGTTAAGGGGTGTTCAGGACAAGTTGTGTTAATGTCGAGTGTTATCAACTGACAAGTAGGGACCAGATTGTAGGGAACAAATGTAGGGTTCTTGGTTGGTTGCAGTGGTGATTAGTCAAATGATCATGATTCCACAGAGATCCCTACTAGTTGACGGGTTAACCTAGCTGTTGCAGGAGCACAGGTCAGTCCCCCAACTAAGCAACATAACGTCTTGAAGTTGCCAAGCCAAAGCAAGGTGAAATAAAAGGCTCTCACCACTTTGTCTGCTACTCACCCTCCAGTAGCACTCTAAGTTGACTGCTTCTTTTGATGGTATTCAGATATACAACAAAACATCCGATACACTTGAGCGTGAAGTCAGAACAACGTAATGTTAAATGGTTTGATGTAAACTTAGAATGAGGTCAAACAAAAGCATTGGACGTACACATGCACCACAGGAAATGGCGCTTATGTAGGTTTTTAGGATAATGTGTGAACTGTTGGACTGTTTGCAAACAAGTTCATCGCGTTGAATCATGAATGGAATGTTTCTGGGAATTACAGAATAGGAATGCACAAAACATAAACATGGATTACCAACATCAACGTTGTTTCAAAGCTTTGTGTTCAATCTGTTGTTCAAAAACATGATTCATATGTAGTTTAATAACCTCATCTTTCTGGTTTTCATCACCTTGACATTTTGACTAGGTATGGGTTTATGTTGCTTAGTAGTTTCCAGTTTTCCTTCATAATATCCAAAAACATGATTTTCCTTCACACACACTTAGAAGTGGGGTGTGCTTATGTACCATTCAATTGGTGGAATGGTTGAAAGATACCCTTGTTGAATTTTCCATCATAAAAAATATATTTCTCTGAAAGCATGGAACATTCTTGCAGCATTTCATTATCTTTTTTTGTCCTGTGCATTGATTAACTCACTTTATTCAAGTTAGCAGTTGGACGAATTCTTGCACATTTGTTTCTCTGATCACAGGCACCTTCCTTCAGGAAAGGTTTGATTTATTTCTACAGTTCAAATGAGTGTGTTTCTAAGACTCATGAAGCTTTTGGCAATATTGACCCATTTTCTTCACACAGAGTGAAATAAAACAATTTGTGCAAAAGTGAATCTAAGTGCCAGATTTACTGCATATCTGTATTATTGAGATGTTTTAAAAAATCATTTTTATCCTTTGTTGTATAAAGTTGTAAATAACAGGGAAAAGTTGGGATTTACCCAGGTGATGTCTTTCAATATTTTGTGTATGATTGATGCATATGCTGAATGTCATTATCTTGCAACAAGATGAAACTATTTTGCAGCATTACTGTACCTGCAACTTATGATGATTCTTGGACTGGATACACTACTGGCACCACTACAGGACTTGTTAATATTCTGCTGTCTTACTTGATACTTGACTTGACTTTCTACACAAATATTTTCATAAATTTGCGTACGGAAGTGTTTGATCCAAATGGTAAATTTTGTGAAAATTTCAAATTTTAGATTTGCAATTTTAGACCAGGTCTGATATCGATTAACATTTAGCATGGACGTGGATGCTGCTGCAACCTCTGCGTTGAATGTGCGATTCACCATGAACAGGATGTGCGTGAAGAACAACACCTATATATATGCGTTGCTAACAAGAAGTAATAGAATGATCATGGCGCATGATCTCTATCGTAGCTTGCTGCCACAATGCGAAGCTTTGCGTACATGCTGCGCATGCTTTCCTAACAAATATCTTTGTTTTCTTGCCCTGGGCGCCAAACCAACGAGCCATTTTTTGGCTCAAGGGTTTTTTTCACTACACTGTCTTCCCAGTTGTTAGAGCCCTTGATTGGCTTTCCAGCTTATCTGGAACCAAAATTATTGCTCAAAACAAGGATAAAAATTAAAATCCAACAAAAGGTAATCTTGGTCATTTTTGACTAAAGGCCATAGCATGCCAGATGATTAGCTAGTGAGCTGTTCAAGCCTTCTAAAGAAGGGGAAAATCTTGTAGTTCAGAACTAAAACAAATTCTTTTTGGATTTGGAGTGTTTGGTTGTTGACCTCATGATTGGGGTAGGTTTTCCAATTTTGTTGCTCCAAGCTTTATTGGTTTCTAGGTTATAAGACAAGTCTTTAGAGCCCTTAATAGACTTTCTAGCATTTCTGGGGCCAACGCTATAGCCCAAAAATTCCAAATATTACGAGAATTCCCCAAGGGATTAGCAGGGATTTTCCTAATTAATCTGTGGTATTTTGGCCATGATTTTGGAACAGAAATGCTAGGCAGTCCATCAAATGCTCTAAAGCAGTTATGTCCAACACAAATGGCGTATTGAGCCTAAAAGTATGTCGGTGTCTTGACCGGGACCGCACATTAAATGACATATTATTGAGGGCAGCACATTGAATGGCTTACTTTGATCTTGGCAAAAACTACAAGTATACTGAAGGTGTTCGAATCCTAACTGCAATAGTAACAGACATGATAAAGTGGCACTGACGACCACCTGCATGAAAAATGTCAAGAACAAATTTATCAAAACAAGGACAGGTTGTCAGTACAAAGAATACTTTTACTACAGTGAAAACCTAAACTTGCCCGCTCAAAACCTTTGACTGGGCCGCATGCGGGCCGCGGTTTGGACATAGCTGCTCTAAAGCCTCATTATAGCCCAGTCTCCAATGAAAACTCGAGTCAAAAAATGGCGTTTGTTGTCCAGGGCCCAATAACGTCATCCTAATGTAAACAAAATATTCATAAATATGTTCTCATCATGTAACCATCAACAAAAACATTACATCCAAAACTTTAAAAACAATTTTGTTCCCAAATACAAGACTTAAAGGGTTTGAGCAGCTATCTAGCTTAATTGGCTGGCGAGTTATGACATTTAGCCAAAATGGCCAATGTTATCTTTTGTGGGATTTGAATTTTTACCCAAAAATTTTGATAATTTTTGCCCCAGATATGCTAGAATGCCTGCCATGGGCTCTAGGACTTCAGCGATAACTTGGTTTTGAAAATAAATTGAGCCAAAAATGATTCATTGGGTTGGTGCCCAGGGCCAGGCAAACTTGGCCAAAAAAGCAAAAACATGCTCCCATTATGACATCACCCACAGGAAACTCCAATCTCAAAACAAAAAAAAATTTTTGAATTTAAACCAGAAGATGTGCAGAATCTGTAGAGGATTTGAACTGCTCTCTAGCTCAATCAGCTGGCAAGTAATAGTGTTGCAAGTCTCTGCCGGAACAGAGGCATTTGCGCGACTTGAAGGTAAACCACCTCGTACCAGTGGATATTGCTGTGGGGAATCCACCCAGTAGTCAAAGTGCTGACTTAAATTTCACTATTTTTTAATTTTTTCTTCAATACTTGCATTTGATCATTTTTTCACTGTGAAGTCTTGTTATGCTGGTAGCTTGCTATAAGATGGGAACAGGTGTTGTTGCTTAACTCTTGTGAAGTATGTAGTTTTGGATATAAGCTCTGCATGGTAAAATGTATCTTTAATTATTGTTACTTTAAACTCTTACGATAATTTGATATTTTGCAGGTAATTTGACAAGTTTCAAAGATATTTTTGGTCAGTATCACAAATGGCATAAGCTTTGGTTTGATGTGGCAGCTGTTTTCCCATTTGAGATGTTTTCTCCAGCTCTGGGTTGCACTCGCTTAACTATTGCTCATGCACATGTTCTTCTTCGATTAAATCGTACTTTATACTTCTTTCGTAATGTGCCTGCTTCATTTGGTCGGTGGGAAAATTCTTTGTATGTCCATATAGTACGTGTTCGAACATTGAAGTTGGTAATGTACATATACGCCGTGACTCATTTCTGTGCTTGTTTCTTTTACTGGATGTCTTGTGGATACATTGCTCAAAGGTAAAGTGTATATAAATGTGTGAAAGTTTGTAAAAAATTTTGTGTTGTTTACAGATAGCATATTCAAGTCTTTGCTAAGACTAGCATTTATCATTACTTTCTCATCTTGCAGACCCCCAAGTCATTTAATTATTGTTCTCAAACCCTGACTACTCTGAACTACAATATTGTCCATCATGCAGAAATAAGCAAAGTACGTGCAATGTCAGTAACAACAAGCAAAACACCCACTGTTGGTCTCTTAACATATTTGCTGCCCGTGTACAAGATACATTGCACTTTGTAATCACACATTGAGATGCTATTTTCAGGCTATTTTGCCATCTTTTTCTGTTTTTGGTTTCTGTTTTTTGTGGGTGACATGTGGTACGTCCAAAAGTGAGGTAGGTTTAGACCTTTTCGGCCAAGGTTATTGGACCCTGGTCCACAACCTCAAGAGGGAATTGCTTTGTTCAAGTTGCTACTACAAACTAGACGAAAATCTAATGAGTCTTTTGAGCTTTTGATCAACTTTCTAGGGTTTCAGGTTCAAAAGTTGAAGCAAAACAACCAAAATTTGGGTAAAAGAATCTTGGGTAAATTTTACCCAAATTTATTTTAGCCCAGTTTCCAGTAAACTTGTGTAACACTTCCCTATTGTGGTTGATGCTCAGGGCCCAATAACCTTGTCCAAAAAGGCCTAAATCTATCTCACTTATGATGTCATCCACAAAAAACGTAAAACCCAAAACTGAAAAAAAAATTTTTGAGTGCAAAACAGAAAAATTGCTGAGTCTTTGAGGTTTTGAACAGCTCTCTAGCACAATCGGCTGGCGAGTTATGGAGTTGCAAAGAGGCACAAAAATGTGGGATTTACAGGTAAATCCATGTAACACCGAAGGTATTAAGTTTATGAAAACATGTGGTATGATACTAAGAGAGATGGCTATCTTGTCTTTCTATTGTTCTGTTGACTTTTAAAGTTGTAAAGCAGCGGGCCCAAAACTTTTTGGATATCGGGCCAAATTTGCAATCTTAGGAACATCCACAGGGCAGACTATTTGGTGTGTTGAAAAACAACACGTAACATTAGTCAAGTTTGTACAGTATATTGCTACATATTTTCTTTGCATGGTAACATGTATTCAATGTGACTTTCAAAACTGTTTTGTTTGTTGCATTTGTAATATTTGGTTTCATGGTTGATGTTGCAATACAGAGAGTAGTATTGTGCAAACGTGCATCTGAAATTCTGTTTCGATACTTGGACTTAACACTATTTCATCTTAGAAAAAGAATTTTTTGCAAAGATAAGTTCATCCAAACAAACGAATCAATTTGAGCACATTTGAAATCTTAGGAGACCTTTTTCTTGGGAGAAACTTTGTGAAATTCTGGAAGCGTTTTTGATATAAATTTTACCTTCAAATCCAAGTCATTCTGCAATTAAATAAATTCTATTTGGAGATATGTTGGCACTAATTGGGTATCAATGTCACAGGGCAATGAAAACATTTTGATGCATTTTCCAAACTATGAAATTCCTGAAATCGGCTATCAAGTTCACATTAATTGCAACTTTGGAATTTTGGCAGTTTATTTATCACTACTTCCACTTTCACCATCTCCAAGTGTACTTCGCAAACACAGAAAATGGCCAAACATATTTTGGCGTAATGGCTTTTGCCAAAATTTTAGCTTTGTTTCAAATGCTTAATCTCACTGAAAAAGGTTGTGAATGCATTTTTCCTTGCAATGACTCAATCAGATACCTTTACTTTGTCTATTATATCTATCAAGAATGCAAGTTTTTAGAGTCACTGAGCATTAGAAAAATCATCTGGTTTCCTTTCAGTATCCATATAAAATGCAGTTTTGTCTTTTGAAACCCACATTCTCATCAATATTTTCCCCCTGCTGAGCCAGAGATTTTGTGAAAAGTGTTTATTTACGTTAGCTTGTCTGTTTTTCACATAGCATAACATTACAAACGAATGGTGTAGGTCAGTGTTTCTCAAACTTTTTTATCCCACTGCCCCTGTTTCACTCCTGACATGTCGTTTTTTCCCCCCCAAGCCTGATAAAGCAAACACAAGGTAGTCAATTAAATAATTTAATTTAAAGACTGTATTAATTAGCTGAACCAATCCATTAAATAGCTGAACTAAGCAATTGTATTACGATGCTAATATTACGTTCAGAATTCATGTGAAAATACCTCTTATTCCAGGGCTGCGGAGCCGGAGGTGGGCATTTTTCCCAGAGCCGGAGTTCAAAATGAAAATCAGAAGCCGGACCTCAGTTTAAAATTTAGGGCTGGAGCTGGAGCTGGAGCTGTGGTCATTTGAGAGGTAGCTCCGGCTCAGGGTCCCTTCCTAGATACTAACAGTTTTGCCAAATAGACTTACGTGTGCTCTTCATAGCACACTTCACGTGATTGTTACGAGTTACGATACCAGATTGCAACAATGGATCTGCAAGCCTTTGATGTTTCTTTGGTTTAAAAATCGCTAAGGCTGTGACATCGTAGCTAGCAGGCATGGGGTTATTGGTTGAATAGTGGTTTTCAAACACTGTTTTAAGAGCCGAATGCAGCTCCCAAACTTCCTTTGTGCGGCTTTTAGCAATCTTTCTGCAACATATTTTATTTGAATAAGAGCTGATGATACCTGATTTGTAGGTGAAATATATACTCTCTAAGAGCTTTGTTTATGATTCTTTGCTGGGAAAGGATTCCATACAGGTCACCAAAGTTCGCCAAAAGCTGTGTAAGTGTATTGTAAATTGTAAAGTGACTTAGTATTGCTTTCACTGCTCTGTCTGTTCTATACTGATTTTCTATCCAAAAACACCTGCTTCCGTCATCGGTTTGAACTGGTT
>JGI24158J21664_10010945_pt1 | contig 12078 bp, 8 predicted proteins | sample Ectturendosymbi3_FD_21664 | JGI IMG/M metagenome (IMG submission 21664) | reverse complement strand
TGTTCGCTAATGGTTGGTTTACTGCATGCGATGGCTTTTATGGTGCTTCTGCTTATTGGCTGAGTCATATGAAACAATAAACCATTACCATTATGCTCTTCAGTTTGATAACCCAGGGTCTAGTCCAGAAAGTAATAGAACAGTGGTGATGAAGCTGCATCATAATTGCATTTCTTAAGCTGCATTACAAAGGAAAAAATTATGGTGGTTCAAAAGACTCTTTTTTCTGGAATCACATTAGCAGGTTTACCTGAAGGACCAGATCAGAGGAAATAGTATTTGGTTGCATGCAGCAATTTACAAAGCCAGAGAACATTTAGTCAGATGAAAATAATGCAAAGATTTTCTTTACCAGATAGAAAAATTTTGACACATGTACTTAAAGACAGTGAAACATCTCTTGAGGTTATTTTCAAGTCCAAAAACAGGCCAGCTTAAAATTTCACCGTCTACAAAGGACAATATTATGCATGGAAAAGTCATTACAGACAAAAAAGTGTTTTTCAAGTACAAAGTAAGAAAAAGATGAAAGGCATGTTAAAAGAAAAGGTTGAATCAGATGAGGAACGTGGTTGTTGAACCAGTTATCGACACACCACTAAGTAATCAGTTAAAGTTTCCTAAGTACTACATACAAGAAAAAAGCTGGAGACATAAAAATTAGTGAGTAAATATGACAAAATCTGTGCTGTTTTTTTGATCAAGCCTCAAAGCCTACTACTGGTAACAACTTTAAAAAGTTTTCTTTAAGGATGTTGATGATGAAACACCAACTAGTATGGAAATAAACTTCTAACACAAAATTGAGAACCGCGACTAACACAAGTCGCTTGCTGTGGGATTGGCCCACTGTGAAAGTCATAGAAATTTTTTCTATGCATTAAGTACATATTGTTTTCATCGTCCAGACCAGCCAATACTTACAAATGAAGGCAGAGGAAAGGCTTGTTTAATTTTTAAGCAAGAGCATGGTGTCCGAAAAGTTTGCCAATCTCTGCATCTGCAAGTTTGGAAATTAATACTCATGACTTGCGTGAGACTGCCTGAACTGAAGTGATTATTGTTATCTATTATTTTTGCATGAAATCATGCTGTAAATAAACCATTGCAAGTCAACATTATGGTTAAATACTTGTGCAAAAATTTAGATTAGTTTTAAAGTACAAAAAACAGTCAAATATGGATGAAAGAACAGTAGTTTTATTTTACCCAGAAAAAGTATTTTTACCCCTTTGCCTAGGTAAAAAAATAGTGTTTTCTAATTATAATTTTTCTTTGGGAAAAGATAACCAAGAAATTTCAATGTTACAATATACTTTGACATGGGGGTTACCTTCCATCAAAAAAACAAGACAATACTTTAACTTGTTTCAGAGACAATACAAACTTTAAATTGTTAGGTTTTTTTCACTCCCATTTCACTGTATTTTTATTTTCATGGTTACATTTTAACACACCACACCTTAGCAAATATTTCACTTGCATAGCTGGACTTATGCTAATAATAGCTTCACTATGCTTTGGAATATTTATGATCTCGTAACCAATAAACTGACCTTGAAATTGAATACCATGACCCCAATCTGACCTTCACCATAAGTTATAGTTCCTAAACTGCAATACATCATAATAAGAACAAGTGACAAAATATTGATTGTTTTACCCTCATTACTTCTCATAGTGTTTAGCTTCAAATTTTAACACCTTCCTTATCGGTTCGTAAACTTGCATGCCAAACATTCCCTACTGGTATATTTTCCGGCAATTGTCCTCACAATTTACACACGTTCACAGGTCAGCGTTTGAAAAGTCACCAATGTGCAAAAATCGTACTACCATCATCAGGAAGCATCTGAGCACAATGTTTGGTCTAGCACTTCTCCAGATCAAAACTTGGCTTGACGATTTGCCTATACCCTTCCCTTATGCAATTTACAGTGCTTCAAATATTGATGGATGTTTTGCATACAACATCGTTTCCTATTACGCTAGTTTTTTTTAGGAAAATGTTAGGTACCTGGTATGGACCCATTGGGACATTAAATATTTGTGACCACCCTTTCATAAATGATTGCAGTATCCGTTCAGATATTTCCCTTGATTTTCTTTGATTCTCTGGAAAACTGAATTACACTATATTCATTGCTATTCATGATGCATACAAAAACCAAACCTAACAACAGGCTCAATGGAGCTGTGTTTTTGCCAGCTTTTTTGATGTAAAGTTGCAGCCTACCAAATGCTTTAATGTTGCCAAATTTTATACACAAACAAGCATCAACTTGTAAAAACAAATATTAGTGCAGCGTTCATTGCTTGCAAAGTTAAGCCCTAACGACAGCAATTTTTCTTCCTTGTGAGAGTCAAACACACTTATGGCCTCAGCGGAGCTGCCTTGTGTTGAGATTTTTTCTTAGGAAGTTCTAGCCTAACGATAGTGCAAATAATGCTGTCTCAATCGCAAACAGGCACAAAGTTGAAAAAATGGGATTCTTGCAGTGTTCACTGCTGGCAAGGTTCAAACCCATCAACACCGTGGTTGATGCTGTATTTACTGCGATTTTTTTCCTTTGGAAAATCAAACCTACCAAAGTTTTCAGTGGAGCTGCATTTTCGTGATATTTTTTCTTTCTAATTTGTAGCCTACCAACTGCTTCAACGTTGCCAAATTTCATGATTTCATGCATAAACAAACACTAACTTGAAAAAACAGATTGGTATAACATACATACATACATTTCTTGCAAAGATAAACCCATCAATGCCTTGGTTGATGCTGCAATTATTACCAATTTTGTTCCTTGCGAAAATCAAACCTATTAATGATCTAAATGGAGCTGCCTTCTCATGACATTTTTTTCTAGAGAATTCATGGCCTAGCCATATTCTCAATGATGTAGTGTTTCATCTGTAACAAGAAATTCATAAAAAAATCGTCAGACCAATGCTTGTTGCTTTCAAAATTATGAACTTACCCATACTGTCAACCCTGATCAACTGCTGTGAGAAAACTTTCACTATTGGTATTCACAACCAAAGTGGTCAATAGAAATAACCTTAGCCAAAATGACCAGGAAGACCTTACTTGTAAACAAATGCCAAGTAAGATTTTGTATGTATCCCAAACAATTTTTCTTGGTTTTTTCAGAGTTTGGCTGCCCTCTTTGCGCAAGCAACTGATCTTACTTATTATACTAGCACTCTGTGAGTCATTATGATAGCATTGTTTGGTTGTTTGCTTTGCTCAACATTTGGTGTCAGATACTTTTAGTCTTGTAGTGAAAGTAATCATTTTGGAAAAACATATTGTTCACACTTTGGCGTCCAGCCACTTTCAGGGATTTTCGAGAAAACACCACCGAAACGCACGTGGCTTTGCGGAATTTCTCCAGTCCAGTAAGTGCTACAGACCAGGCTCAAAAGACGCGGCAAGTCTTCTAGTCTGCACTTGAACAATTTTTTTTTGCTTGGGGGTTGTGGGTTTTTTGTGAGTGATGTCATAAGTGTACCACTTTTAGGCCACCTTGGCCCACTTTACCTGGCCCTGGGCGCCAACCGTTAGGTGGTAGTATTTCGCAGAAGTTTTTACTGGAAACTAGGCTACAATATGAGTCTTTTGATACTTTGGATGACCTGCTGGGGTTTCGGGTTAAAAAGTTATGATATGAAAAAATAAAAATATTTTACTAATTAGATTATTAGCGCCAACTGTTAGATGGCAGTATTTCGCTGAAGTTTTTATTGGAAACTAGGCTACAATCCGAGTCTTTTCATACTTTGGTTGACCTGTTGGGGTTTCGGGTTCAAAAGTTATGATCTAAGTTAGTTAAACTTTTTGACTAATTAGTTGATTAGTAAATTAATTAATTTTTTTATTTAAGATCATAACTTTTGAACCAGAAACGCTAGAAAGTCAAAGGCTAAAAGACTTGAACTTGGGCCTAGTTTCCAATGAAAACTTCAGCGAAATGCTTGGACCAGTTGGGCCCTAGGCCAGGTAACTTGAGCCAAAATGACCCAAAAACTACTTCACTTATGACATCACTCACAAAAATCTGCACAAAGCTCTCCCAAAGAGCCAGCTTCTTTTTGAAAGCGTCTGTCTTGTTTCTCAGCGCAAAGATATTTGTGCAAGACCCTGGTATGAAGCTTGTTCAAATGGCAAAATATATGCGCCAATTACGCAAGCTTACCCACATTCCGTCCAAAATAAATTCTGCTAATTGAGAATCCCTCTCCCTTACAAACTGTTTTGTTTCTTCCTCAAGCTCAAGAAAGAGGCAAAAGAACTCGTCCTCTTGACAGACATTTTACTTCTGTATGGAGAAGATGTTCATGCTGTGAATCCATACTTCCACACATCCACACGGCATTTTCATTCTGGAGTTCAATGCTCTTCAACTTGCAACTTCATTGACAATTTTCACCGCGTTATTCAGAACGTTTTCAAATCAGTTTCTTTGCATCTAAATGCTCCAGATAGATTATGAAATGAAGAAACAACATTTCTTTATGAGCCACTTTTTTTGCAACTATACCAAGGCAATAATCACTCATGCTTGCTGCTTGCAGCCCCAGCTATGCACACTCTGACAGTTTTCCCAGTCTCTCTTCTCCACAAAACTTTAACACTTTGAGAGCCGGTCTACGATATATTTGTACTTCAATTTCAGCCTAAAAAACAGCAGTTTTCACTTGCCTTACCAACGCCGTAGCTCCTACACCAATTGCGCTAGAGAGCTGTTCAACGGCTCAAACGGATCAGCCAGTCTAGTAGATTGCACTCGAAAAAAAAGTTTTTGGTTGGGGGGTGCAGATTTTTTGTGACTGACGTCATAAGTGAAATAGTTTTAGGGTCATTTGGGCTCATGTTGCCTGGCCTAAGGCCCAACTGCTAGGCGAAAGTGTTTCGCTGAAGTTTTCATTGGAAACTAGGCTTGAGTCCGAGTCTTTTCAGCCTTCTATAGACTTTCTAGCGTTTCTGGTTCAAAAGTTATGATCTAAAATAAAAAAATTAATTAATTATCTAATTAGTCATATTTTTACTAGCTTACATCACAACTTTTGAACCCGAATTCCCAGCAGGTCATCAAAAGACTCTGATTGTAGCCTAGTTTCCAGTAAAAACTTCAGCGCAATACTACCACCTAACGGTTGGCGCCCAGGGCCAGGTAAAGTGGGCCAAGGTGGCCTAAAAGTGGTACACTTATGACATCACTCACAAAAAACCCGCACTCCCCAAGCAAAAAATTTTTGCAAGTGCAGACTAGAAGACTTGCCACGTCTTTTGAGACTTTTACCGGGTCGGTAGAGCATACCAGGCCGGAGAAATTCCCGGGCAAATCCACGTGCATTTAGGCATTGTTTTTTTTTTCAGAAAATCCCAGAATCCTAGCGGACGCCAAAGTGTTAATAAAACTAATATCTCTGACCTGGTGGTACGTCCAGGAAATTTTATGCAACACAGGAGTTCTTTTTTGAAATCTTCTTTTCCTACATAACACAAGAAACAAGAATGGCACAATTAGTCGCATCAGTTGGTTCGTTGAGTTGAATTGCAAAGTACCTTGACTCTTTAACTCTTCTGTAACCCACTCCTTGACATCAATTACCTTATCTTCAATCCTTCGCTGAACTGTGTCATTAGGAAATGGTATATGTTCAAGTTTCTGAGCTGTCTGGTGAGCCAAAACGTGTTTTTTGCAGATAGGATGTATGGCTTGTCATGCTTTACTAGCTCCTTCCAAATGGTGAAACAATTTTTTTTTTTGATATATTTCAAGATAAATTATATATGATGCATGAAGAAGTTACTTTTCAGTAGTAGCCATTGTTTTCATTTGCTTGAAAAATGGTACTTGCAGCTTGTCCAACCTCTTGCTCGGTGTTGATGGATGAGTGCAAGGGAATGATTCACACATAGTACTACCAATGACTCAACATCAGTGCAGCATTCACTGCAAAAGCAGCCACGTGGCCCACAGTGCAACAGAGATGGGTGCCCGCCGTGCACAGATCACTTGTGACACTCGGAAATGAGTACAAAATCCGAGTATAAACAAAACTGAACTATCCAGTCTGTGCAATTGCAAGCCACATGTAATTGGCCAGTATTTTACTGAATTTAACATCAACGCTAACCATTTTCAGTTCCTTGACCGAGAATCTACTTTGTTTTGCAGACTGGCAAAAAAATCTACGCGGATCGGAACCAGTCTGCAGACCGGCGGTTGAGAACCACTGCTCTAACAGTACATGAAAACATCCTGTGAGTTGCTTTAATATGTATTGTAATGTAGCATTATCTTTGATGGGCACTATTCTACCATACTGCTGAAGCAGTCTTTTAACAAAAATTTGGGGCAACTCTTAATAACAATACTGTTCTCTTTTTCTGTTTCAAGCACTTATGGTAAATTGTTACTCAAAAATTGTTAACTGACATGTTGCAACTCTGTTTTATCTTCAACTTGTCCGACTACATTTTTGGATGGACTTCATAACTGTTCTTTGTATAAGTCATCTTCATTTTATTCCATTTATGCAATGTCATCTTCATAGTCTTCATGGCATTAGTATCAGCCCAAATAAGCTCATCGGTCTACTCTATATGCATATGAATGCTGTATGGCAAAGCTTATATGTGTGGGCTACTAAACAATTATGTGTGCTATTAACATTTACAGAAAATTTTGCACCACTGCAATAGATGTTGTTTGTTTAATGTCAATTGGTGAAAGTGATCTGATGTTGGCCAATGTCTGTGTTGCCACGCAAGCCACTTAACCAAGCAAACACAACTGCTAGTTAAGACCAATAAATTAACAACTGCCAATAAAATAATCTAGCTTAATCCCCTGATGTTTAGGGTTGGGTAGAGATGGCACAGGCCAGCACTTTTGCAGCCAAGTCCGCCTGGAGATAACTAGAAACCACCCAGCCCAGACTGTTTATGCTACACCACAAATTATTTTCCAGCCCGGACCGGCCCTTGGCTCGTAATATAACATCAACAGCCAAGTAACAAGGCAGTGGCTACAGAACCATCAATTGATCTTGAAATTTTAAACATTAACCATCTTCTGTAACGTGACAGTAACGCACAAGGAGAATGCAGTAGGCTTTGTAGAAACATAGTTAACACAAAAGGTAACCTAACCTTAACCCTAATCGTAGCCCTAACCTAAAACTAAGGTAAGCTAACCATACCTAACCCAAAGCTAACGCTAACCTAACACTAAGCTAACCTAACCCTAAGCTAACCCTAACCTACAGCTAATGCTAAGCATACACTAACAAGGTAACGTTAACCTAATGCTAACTCCTAAAGGAAGTTTGGAAAGTTTTGAAAAAAGCAAAGAAAAACTGGTCCCACAAATTCAAACATGCAAGCTTTCACTTACAAAAACGTAAGGCACCAAATCAAGAGGTGAACCCTCAACAATTGGCACAGCAGACTTGGAACCTATCCGCTAGGCGACCAGATCAATGCCAGTTGAGTGACAAAGGGACCGCTTTATTCGAACCGCATCATGCGAGGCGGTATGGTCGAATACTTTTTGAAATAGGAGGATCCATGGGTGGTTCCGTAGCTACTTCCAAGTAACAACAGTTCAGTTTTCAGTTTATTGTCCTTTGGACTCTAAAACTATGTAGTCTCAAGGCAGTGGCTATACGTCGCCCATGGGACCTTCACTTTTGAAAACTTATTCGTTCACTGACTGTAACGTGTCACACAACAAGTGTGCTCTAGGCTGCACTACAATTGCTAGTAGTAAACATACTAAATCCTAAATCTAAATATAATCCTAAATCTAAAAACCCTAACCTAAACTCAGCCTAGATTTTAAAACCCCCTAACCTAAACTTGGGTTCCCAGGGATACATGTACCCTTAGGGCTACCTTTCCTATCTGGAGGGGTACATTTGAGGTTAGCAATTGAAAGGAAAATAAGTTTACATATAGGGTATGTCATTTCGAAATATTTATGCATTCATTTGTGAATAATAGTATTTTCAAAATCATGCCCATTGGTAAATATATTTTTGTTATTTTCCTCAATCTTTTTGTCATAAGAAGTTTTAGGGGTACATGCTCATCAATGGAAGTGCTGAAGGGGTACATGGCCAGAGAAAGTTTAGGAACACCTGTCCTAAACCTGAACCTGGGCAACAGCGACATATTATAAATTATAGTGTTTGTTGCTTTGATTGACTCTTAACATGGAAACAAGTGAAACGGAATATGAGCAGAACGGTGAGAAAGAAAGAACAGCAGCAAACAATTTCATTGTTTGATTTTGAAAGTTTGCAAAAAACAAATTTTTGCCTTGTTGGCGAGCAGACCGCAGCGGCCCGGAATGACATTACCGCTAAGAAAATTCTTAGCGGACTGTTGCAAACCTTTAGCGGACAGCCCGAAGACTGAACTGTTAGCAGCCCATGCCATCCCTAGGGTTGGGTCAGACATGTTTAGGAGGCATACAAAACTAGGATAAACATGTAAATTTGCAACACTTTTCACAATCAAAAACGTCCTATCCAAATCTTCACATGCTGGAAAACTTGGTGTTGTGCACTCCCCCTCAACTTTTATATTTTCTTTTTCAACCACCACACAAAACATTCTGGAAATGAAGTAGAAGGGCCCAAACAATTTTGTCATGTCATTGTAACTGCCATGCTACATTTAGTTAATAACATAATACCTAGAATATGAAGCACCTGAGAATTTATACAATTGCTAAAAAAAGGTCATCAAGCCAAAAACCAAAGACACCCACACAACACACTTTCCTTAATGTGGCACTGGGATTATCACAGAAAACACATTTTGACAACATTTTGCCAGAATTTTAATGCAGTGGTGCATCTAGCCAGGCAAAAGTGGTTGTCATGGAAGGATAGCCTTTTGATTATACTTTTCAGAACAAAACCATACTTTCTAGGCTACAGGCATCCTTAAGACGCAATCACACTTGGTGTTGAAACTGGAGATTGATGCAAAATACCACCTATATGTATCAGCATTAATTGCTTATAAAAACCGCAACGTTATTGTTCTGCACAGAGTGTTCAGAAACCATTTCCTGCTTACATCACTTCACAGGTGCTTTGCCCTTTACAGACATCATAGTCAATTGAGAAAGTCATGCGTTCCAAACATGTCATGTGACCAGTTCAACCAGTCATGTTTAGCCATAAACAAAATAGCTCCAGCAGTGTCTACTTTGCCTCATCAGGCGAAATTTCCTGTTCCTAACTTATCACAAAACTTGTGTCATTTCTTTTGTTTATGCAGCGTGCATACTGAAGAAAAAAATGCACTGTAATGCCTTTCAGCTGTAGTTAGAGAATATAATGCAAAAATATCAGTATCTCCATTACTTATTAGCAATGAAAAACATCAGTATCAGCCCATGAAACTTAACAGCCAACCAGAATTGGCTGATACTTTTTTTTCATTTTTCATTGCTGATAACCAATGCTGATACTGATAGTTTTGTATTACTTAAACTACAGCTCAAAGGCATTCAGTGCATTTTTTTCTTCGGTATGTAGGCTGCATAAATAAAAGAAATGCTTGCTTGTTTGTCGATTCGCTTGCACGATTGATTTTCAGAGTGCGACTTCTTAATGCAGTAACTATGACAGGTAAAATCATGCTGAACAGTTTATGAAAACATCTTGTGAGCAGGGTTGCCAGATTGGCCGTTTTGCAGCCAAATTTCAGAAAGTTTGCCACATTTCAAGTTGTTTGGCCATTTGGCTTTTCTAGTTGTTTTTTCAAGGTCATTTGGCGAAAAAAAATTTTTCTATTTGCTGTTGTTCAAAATACATCTATACAGTATTTTAAGGCTAAACTGTCAACGACAACACCTTTTTTAAAAGTCTCGTCCCCTGTATGTGCGTTTCGCCATGTGTAGTTAAATATAAGTGAAAGGCAGTGTGAGTGTGCGATTGTGTTTGCCACGTTGTGCAGACCTTGCACTTTGCAGGCCAAGCCGTTGTGGGTGTGCATATACCTGTTTATGGGTGCTGTATGGCTTGTAACAGATCATAGGGTTGGTATGGCTTATGACAATCCATATGCAATGATAATGCATGTAACCTTTATTTTTCGAAATTCTTTCATTTTTCAAAATTCTTAGTCATGAAACACAATTTTGCACATTGCATAACACTGCAAACAAGTGCTTTGCCTTCAGTAAAATTCTGCTCAGATACTTGAGATTTCTTTTACATTCAGAATTTCCATACTTTTTCAATACCTATTGTGCATTTTGGCAAAATTCAATACTTTTTCAAAGTCTTGAAAACCAATTTTGAAATCAATAACTTTTTCAATACTTTCAATACCGCGTTGGAACCCTGCATAACTGTTAGAATGCCACAAGTTTGAAAGTGTGGACTGGCATAAAGTGAAAGTTGTATTTAAATCCATGAAATATGAAGGCTCTTGACTATAAACATAGTTATAAAACATATTTTGATTCATGAAACAGATATATCATCATCATAGGTTTAATATTTGGTGCACGTATGCCATGAGTGTCAATCAAATCACCAACTGGTAGTTTCAGTATTGGGATTTCAACAAATATTTCATTTTGTACACTCGTACTGGTGGTGCTATGAACTTATTTGCATTAAGAGATTAGCGCACAAAAGTTTGAATTAATGTTCAGCTATTTCCAGTCAGGATTGATTTAAATCATTTTATTTAAATCAGTGATAAAATAAAAAATCAAGCAAAATCACATGCAGAATTGAAGCTTCCTGTGATTTGTATGACATATTTGGTATTCTAATTCGGTTTCACTTTCTGTTAAAGAAGGCAGAGATTTAAGACAACACAAGTCATCAAATCTAAAATTTTATGAATCATACCAACTTTGAGGTCCCAGATCCCATGCCAACTAACTGTAAAAATGATACGAGGACTGAAATCCCTAACATTTGCAGACTCAGGAGTCAGAATACCGCAAGTGTGAAAGTGTAAACTGACATAAACCAGGCCTGCAGCCAGGTTTGGAGAGCAAAACAAATTGTTAGAGGGGCAAGATTTTTCTTTTTATTACGGTATATGTTATAAACAAACTTTTCTTCTGGGCACAACAAAATTTAGAGAAACCACCCCTGATGGCCCCCATGCCTACGGGGCCTGGCTTAAAATAACACTTACATCTAAATTCCAGCAAATATGTAGGCTGTTGACTGTAGAAATAGTACTTTTAAAACATTTTTTTTATTCAGATTATATATTACACGTGTTTACCATTTTATGCATGTAACTTATATTTCGTTTTGTACACAGGTGCTGGTATTATCAATTAATTTGATTTAAGCGTGGTGAATAAGTGCGAAGTCATTTTGTATACAAGTTCAGCAGTATTCTAGTTGCTGTACCAGAAGAAACAAAGCACAAAAAAGTTTTATTAAAACAAACTTATTACAATTCAAAGTTACCACTTGCTAGATGGCCATCCTCTGCACATCAAATCAAAAAAATCATGAATCAAAATTATCAACCCTGCTGGGCACACATGAACATAACCCTATCTCTTCCTCACTCACACACATACTTTTGCTTAGCTAGATTTATTGTAAATATCACACACCACCAACATGATAATGACAAAACTTTACAAGGCATTACTTGTTATGCATGTTCTTTAGTAGGAATTCTGGTATATAATTTTAAGAGCCACATGAAACTGGGCAAAGAAGACCCGCATATGGCTTGCAAGCTGCGGGTTGGCCAAGCCAGTGCTATTGTGTTCAGTGTCAGGGTTAAATTAACACCTTGGCATCTGGGTGGTTTTGGCGATTTGCGCATAAAAAACAGCAGTTTTCGGTTGCCTTACCAACGCCCTAGCTCCTCCGCCGATTGCGCTAGAGAGCTATTCAACGGCTCAAGCAGATCGGCCAGTCTAGTAGATTGCACTCGAAAAAAATTTTTGCCTGGGGGGTGCGGGCTTTTTGTGACTGACGTCATAAGTGAAGTAGTTTTAGGGTCATTTTGGCTCATGTTGCCTGGCCTAGGGCCCAATCACTAGGCCAAAGTGTTTCGCTGAA
>JGI24158J21664_10010944_pt1 | contig 12079 bp, 7 predicted proteins | sample Ectturendosymbi3_FD_21664 | JGI IMG/M metagenome (IMG submission 21664) | reverse complement strand
GAGTTTCATTTGCTTGAAAATGTTGCAAAACTACAAAAGATCCTCAAATTCCAGCAAAATTTAAAATGTTTATAATTTTCACCAAGCTGTATGGACACTATATGTTTGAAGGATGTGATACATTCCCTAATATCCACACCATTAGGGATGGTTTGTGTGGTCCAGTGTACTGCGGCACAAAATGCCTTTAAAATTTGCGCTGAAGTGCTGGACAGCCCGGGTCAAGTGGACACGATCATCGCATATGACCCAATCATACGCGTGAGTTTTGCTCCTATTTAACTTAAATCTTTACCAGAAAAACTTCCCAGAGCAACAAACAATGTTTTCACAGAGACGCCATCAACGATGGAAGTGCTTCCGCTGAAAGTGCTCCATAGTTTGCATGTGAACGACTCGGCACGCAAGGAATCTTACATCCCTCCGTTTAAACAAAAATATTGGCAATTAGAGTGTGAACTAACAAGGCAAAGCATTTGATATAATAACGAACGCTCATATTCTGTGGAATAAGAAAAACATCAGAAAAAAAGAAAATTACCTGTTTTTATTTTTTCTTCATCGCGATCAGCCGAGGCGGTCCGCCATTTCTGGAAAGAGCTCCTGACAAGTCTGCAGTCGGCAAAGCACTGCGACTGGCCAGTCATCAAATGTTTCTTCAGCTTGATGTATCTGTGGATCAAAAAATTGGCGCTGCAATAAGCACGTGTGTTGCGCAAAGACCAGCGAGGCGCTGCACCAACCGCGAATGTCATGAAAGTCGACCAGTCAACTTGCGCGTACCTCGAGGTTCCATTCCACTCAAGGGCAGCCATTTTTTTGGAAAAAAAGCTTTTTTTTCGCACATCTTTTCACAGCAGAGATAATATCAAAATAAGCTGGTGATGCAATATAAGCAACATAACTTTGCTACCAGTGACAACGCCAGGGTCTTTCCTGCTTGCGCAGTGTTGATGATGAGTTACTTTGATTTTCACGAGTTCGCGAACACCGCAGCTATTTCACAGCGGCATAGGTTGAGCTGCCTTGGAAAATATTAATGAAGTAAAAAGGTATGTTGCACCAAACGCGAAGAATCGCTAAATCGCGAGATTTATACGGTATCCTTTCGTTTCAAAAGGGTCTATGTTGATTAATGAAAGCAATACCATTTTTATGTAAGGTAGATTAACAGGAAGTCCGTCAGCAATATCCAAAAATAAGTGTAGTCTCACAACATACTACCCCAAAACACAACCTAAATTAACTGCTGCTGGCACCAAAACAGTAATGACATTTTGTCTTCATTTCACCTGAACAAGACCCACGCTTGGAATGCAACTACGCGCATTTTACTCTCGTAGTGGCGTGTTGCTCGGTCATGCAGCCGCTTTTCAGCGGATGCAACGTTCTTCGCTTTCTTCCAGAGGTGGAAATATGACCTCAACCTGATCCTTTTCAATACCGCAACACCTGCCTCGACTTCTTCCTGGCACTGTCGCCGTTTGTAGCTGTGCAGAACTGCCCACTCCTTCCACCTGAAAAACATTTGTGATGTATCAAGTCGCAGACAAAACCACACATAAATATAGAATGACATGATGACAACCAAAGACGAAAACATACAACACTTCTCAGTTACACACGTGTCAGCTTCGGTGCACATATATCTATAAATTAAAACTCGTCACTCCCCAAAATATTTCTTTTATGGAAACTAGAAAATGGAGAAGAAACTTCATTTCCACAAAACCCGTGGCATTCACAAAACGAATTTGTTCCTTATTTCGCTGCTAACTCTATCAGTTTCGCGGCCAAGAGCTTGAGCGGTTGATGCTAAGGCAGGGTCAGCAACTTGACCGAATTCTGCGCAATTCTAACCCATTAGGGCTGTTGTTTCTAGCTGCTGGTATTTGTTCAATGTTTATTAATTGGATCTGTTCTTGTCAATGCTTGCATTCGCAGTTCCTTTTGAATGTCTTGAACACTGCGTGTAGTATCGTAAATCCAAAAACGCTTGTGCAATTTTGTGCATTCCTGAACGCTGTATTGTCAGAGTTTGAAGGTGCACCTTTAAGGTTAGAAGTCATTCCCGTATACTCCATACGCAGCAAACGAACGGCAATATACTGTGATGCTGCCTCGTTTTCATGATTAGCCGTTCATTTTGCTTTGCTCTGTGAAATCTCACGGCTATCGAAGTTTAATTGCAAAATCATTGTATTTTAAGTCCGTTCTAGCTCGTGGCCACACACTCACGCGTTCGACCTGAACGTTCGTTTGCACTATTTCTAGCATACGAATATACTTAAGAAAAAATCCCCAAAACAAAACAGCATCTGGTGCGTTGCTACAGACTGCTAATTAGTGAGTCAGTGCCTACTCTCTACTTAGCATCACTCAGTTAAGATAAAACCTGGCTGCAACTGACTGGTTTTCAAGTGCTTGCAGATAGCAGTAACTGCCGGCATACACCGCGCCAAGCACGCACGTAAATACGTACTACAAGTAGAATTATCATGACTTCGGCGTTGGTCTTGCGTTTCGTCAAGACAAAGAAAAATATTTTGGAGGGATTTCCACTTCTGATGGAACCACCCTGCAGGTGTTTTAATGAAAACGAAAAATTTGACTATCGAATTGTTCTGCACTCAACGATGAAACTGTAAGCAGAGTTGAAATCGATGATTTCCGTATGTGACAACGTACCCATCCGCTAAGCAGTTCCTGCGCTGATCCACTGACATCACAGGGGACACGTGTGCTACAAAATTAATGAGAAATACTCGTAAGTGCTTCGACTCACTTTGCAAAACCAGTACCCAACAAGATAGTCGCTCTGTGTTCATCGGCTCGGAATGTCAAAGCCCGTTTCTTGACATGTGCTCTGCACTCGTCTTTCCAGGCGGTAAATGCAGTTTTCATCAGAGATAACCGCTTGGACTTCATCCTTAGTTCTGCAGCAGATGCGATGGCGACAGCCTGCAAAATCACAGGCTCACTTGAAATCTCAAATAGCATTTATAAAAGAAGATAATGGTAAATGAGGTTGTACCATCAAATATAGGTTACACAAAAATGAATCACTTGATTTAAACTGGGCAGCAGAGAGCTAATTAGAAACGGACAAAAGTTCCCAAGACAAAATGTGCGACACTCGAACTAAACCCTAAAGGTCTTAACCTGTGCGAAGAAACAGCATCTCAATCTCAAAAGAATTGGCATAGAAGACAAAAATCTTCGTACCTGTCTTTTATATGCGCTCCAAGCAGCAAAGCAGGTGAACAGAATATTCTTCGAGTGATGCTCTTCAGCATTTTTAACCTGAATGTACTTCGTTCTCCGACTCTCCACGTACTGCCTCCAGGCCAGCCACGAGCCAGCAATGGCGCTATTGCGATAATAGGACTCCGCGAATGAAAGCTTCTTGCGCCTTCATAACAAAGTGAACACCAGTCGGAAATCTCGTTCCTAATTGGAACGTCGATAAAGTAGGAAAACCAACGTTATTACTGAAACATGACGAGCCACAACATCGCGACTGGACAACTGACAGCGTGAAAAACATGGGGTTATTCGGCGTCGTGAGATTTAAAAAATTGACAGCAAATTGTCCTGATTGATTTTTCGCCAAAAGCTGCCTACGCTGTGTTGGATCAGAACGCTCTACGCGGGTGATTTCGAAAGAAGCAGAGTAGATACAATCGTTAACGAGTTCAGAATCGTTATAAACCAGTGCACTGCACTAGCAACCCGTACAGTTGCATTTATACGTACAGCAACTCCTACAATTGCATTTATACGTATAGCAAACCCGTACAATTGCATTTATACGTTGAAAGCAAAACTTACTTTTCCGAGATTAGGCTGATGTACAGCTTCCAATTCCTAATCGCGGCCGACAGTAAGAATTTTCGATACTGAACTCGAGCTATAGCGTCATTTTTGTTGGTCTTTAGTACAAGGCGTGCTTTGGTAGACCATAGATTGAACGTAACAGACAGCAGGTGCTCGTTGTACTGCATGATGGCCTGCAAAATGGTGGACGATTGCAGAGACCCACACTTGCAGTTCATCGTTTTGCGCGATTTGTCAGAAGTCAGGTGCAATTACAATGCATACAGACACAAAGATTTTCACCTCGTGTAATACTTCATTACCTGCTATTCAACGTTTTCTTCGATAAATGCTGAAAATTGCAATGCTTCTACAAAAACGTCTACTTCATACACCGGCCCAAAGCAAAAAGCAACGAAGTAGTCTGCTGTAACGTATCTCCACTTTCAATGTGCTAAGATCACAGTAAAATTTTCAACTTCAGATGATGCGCTGTTACGTTGCTCAGTTAGAAAAAGTGATTCAATTAATCAGTTTTCGTCGATTTGCTCATTGACATTTTAAAAGACAAATCTTTCTGTGATCTTCTGCGACCATTTCCACGTGACGTGCAGCTTTACAATGAAAAGACGCAAATCATCAAACGAAAACAACAACGGTTCGTTGCGGCTGACAAAAACAAGGAAGTGTTTCTACGTGTTTTCCTGTGCTAACGATATTCGCTGCAAGGAGTGAAGGAAAACCAAAGAATCGACGTCATGTTTTCTAAGATTTCAGATATATACTTTATTCCCTGAATATAATGGCTTCGCTTAGTCAATTTCAGTTAGCTGTTTTCAAAATAAAGGTGTTTGATTCGAAACCTTCAAATTAGGCCTGGCAAAAATAACTAAGAATTTATACACAAAATTGTGTCACTTGGAATATTTTGCGTGGCTCAGGTTAGCCTGTCAAGATTAAGGATGAACTGGAACTTCATTCCAGTCGGAAATCGGGATTTTTTCATTTGCTGCCGGAACTTCTGGCAGACTCTAAATTGTTCTTAGTTTACTACCTTTAAAGTTTTATTCCTGTTGAGAGATCACGTGTGGTAATGCAACGTAACGGTACACTGAAGATTTTNTTGCAACTCAGCAAGATTAATATACATCAGCCATGAGCAAACTACGGCTCGCAAGCCACATATGACTCGGTAATCTTTTCAATTCTGCCCGCTGCACTCCAAATTTTCATAATAAAGTCAATCCATTTTTCACACTTCTTGCAATGCTCATGTTTCCTCAGTACAAGGCGCATTGCATTATTCCGCTCCACTTTCAATTTCGCTTTTTAAAACAAGTTCACCACTGTCTGATGTCCAAATAATGCCCTTTGTGGGACTCAACCTGACAAAAGCGATCGTTGCAAAACCACAATAAATGAATAGCAGCTTGGTTTACATTAATTTTAAAAACATTGAAAAACTTGTCTAAACAGGTGGTGTAAACCCTTTACTACAAAGATGAGTGGACCGAAGAAAATGAACAGAAAGGGTAGAGTATTTATTAAGAAGTGGATGGCAAAATATATTTTCACTTAAGTCTGACCAACGGCTGTCTAATATGCCACGAAAGTCCTACAGTTTTCAAAAAATACAGTATCAGCCGTCAATTCACTATGACGCAAGCTAACTACTTTGGCAAGTAGTAAATGCAAGAACCAGAGGCGACTGCTGCGAGGTTACCAACTAATTACAGACTAACAGATTTCTTTCACCAACACACTGCGACTCAAGAGCTGATGACATGTATAAGTCAGAGTTTAAAACCCTTTCAAATCCGAACTGGCTTTATTCATTTTCCCACAATAGCTCCACTGAAGAAGGCTAGCCGAAACGCGAAGAGTTGCAAGTCATTGGACGATCTGCACAGAGAATTCCGGTGTCGGTTTTCTGATTTTGAAAAAATGGCATGTCACTTCAGCTGGCGGCCCTGTACTTTGTCACAAAACTCTGAAACATCACTACAGGAACTGCATTTGGAAGTGATTAATCTTCAGTCTAATTCTGTCGTAAAAGCGAAGTCCATGATATGAAACATGTTTGCTGAGAAAATCTGGACTCGAGTCAAACTACTGCAAAATTTGAGGTAACTACACAATGACAAATAGGGTTGCCACATAGCTGGTATTTCACCGGCCTGGCCGGTATTTTACTGCGAAATTAGCAGAGGCCGGTAAGGAGCCGGTGTTTGAAAAACCAATGCTGGAACCCGCCATTTTGAAGATAAATAATTTGCAACAACTGCAAAAAGAACGAACGCAGAACTTCTCAAATTATAATGACTCTAGTAGTGAATCTTGTCAGGGCAGTTCCTTCAGCGAAGTGGATACCAAAGGGCAAATTGCTCCTTGTGTGTGCCTCCGTTTTCCATCTTCCTTTGTTTAGTCATACCTACCATATTCCGTCGTCCTAAACGTGATCTGTATGAACATTTCTTTTGGCAAGTAACCGTGTAACCGGCGGATGTGGGGTTGTTGTCTGAACTACTACCGTAGGCTATTGCAGGCGGAATGCAGGAAAATCACAGAAATGGACAGGACGACAGTGACATTGTTAGAGATTAGCTAATCTTTCACAATCACGCGTGCTGCATTGAACTGACGCATTATTTCGTCAGCGGAATAAACTGGCTCAAGCAAGGGCCAGCGAATCCACCCGGAGGTTATCTCTCAGCCAAGTCTTAATGGTCCAGAAGGTAGTGAGAAATTTTTGAAGAGTTTCATGTGGGCTAGAAAATGTTTGTAACAAACTGAAGTTAATGTAGCACGCAAGAAATTAGTGGTTGTGTTGTGGTGTTCATACAGGCAATACTACCGCAGAAAAGCAAATACTGTACTATAAAATTGTACGGAAAGATATTCACTTCAGATATTGATATACAACATGTAAAATGCATTATTTTTTAGAGTTTCAGAAAACGCCTCCGTTCACATAACACTGCAGTTATCGTTTTTCATTTAAAGTATTTTAGTTTGCTAACGCTTAGCATAGGGCAATAGACTATGCTCACAAAGCATACGTTTATACACTGTTTGAAACATTTTCCAACGAACCATTGTGGGAGCTTCATGAAATTGTAAAGAAAATAACACAAAAAATAAATGCATTGTCAAAAAAGTTTTCTTTTAAAAAAATGTTATTCGAGAATCCAGTGCTATTAAATATGCACTTACGAATGCAGCCTAGATCTGTCACTACTGACAAAATGGCCGGTGTTTTTGCAAACGCATCTGGCAACACTAATGACAAACTATTTCAAAACGGAATTTTGACAGTTGGCATTACCTGGAATCTTTAATCAAAATAATTGAATCGCCTATAATCCGACTATATTTGCCAAAAAATGTTAAGTGGGGGCAACAGAGCAGCATTTGCACAGTGCGCAGTCTGTAAATGAAACATACCATTCTTTCCAATGTTCGTATTTCCCTTTTGTTGTGAGAGCGACTCCACCACTCGTAGAAATACTTCGCAGTCACCACATCGCTGAAAACAGGCAAACGGAACGTTGGCTTCAATGCTGCCGCAAGCGGTGGAAAGCAATCACTGATGAAGCCGGTTACCAGTCGATTGCAATGTGCTTTGAGTTGAAGGGGAATTTTTCGTTAGCACGCAACTGAAGCAGGTTTGGCTGCAGTCTGTCCGGCAGCTGCCCGCAGAGCGGTAAGGCTGGGTAAATTACTAAGGCGTCCTAGAGAGAGGCCTTGAAATAAGTGACAAAGGTGAATCATTGTAAAGGATGCTGGTTGATTATCAGTTGAACTGTAACCTGGTACTCCCGTGGCTTCTGAATGAGTTAATAAAGGGAATTGCCAACTACAGTAACCACCATATCAAAGGTTGTCCTGCGACTGCTGTACCCGTAATTAGTGATAGCGAAGGCGTTGCCAATGTCACTATGCGGGCAGAGTACAGCATACTCGTTATAATGTACTAAACTAAACAACGAATGCACTGAGTAAACTACCGGTTAAGTTATAATTGCTTTCTTTAAAGCAAAATGCTTTAAGCATACTGCTAAAGACACAAGTCAGACAAAACTAGTGGTGTATCAATAATTAATTAGAACAAAAGACATTTTATTCAGCATAGGTTCATTATCTTAGCCTGTATATTTAATTTTAATTTATTTGTTTATGAGCAGACACGAAGTCCATAGTATGAACACACAGAAATGGACAGGACAACCCAGGTTTTTTTATAAGGAATACACCCGACACCGAGTTGACAAATCATGAATACACTTCTGAATACACTGAGTTGACAAATCATGTAAGTATAAAAACTTACATGAGAAATATTTCATAAGGAATAGTTTGGAAGGCTTACAGGTATAAAAAAAACTTCCTTGTTCAAAACTGAGTGAAATCCTTTTTTTGTCTGAATGTGTAAAACTAGTGATTCTCTAACAGGAAATGTTAAAATATTTTGCTTGACTTTTAAAGCAAGTTATTCATTTCAGTGCACATCACCTTTTCCCATTGCTAAATGTTGTTTTTTCAAAGGTAAATACATGATCTGACCCAATGGAGCACAATACAGACCACTCATCAGAAAATGATTGGGATCACCACCAACATTAAATTTAGTAGACTGGTGATCACAAATTGCAAACTTCTCTTCTGCCAGCAGTGGTGTAACCAGGGTTTTTAAGGCGTTTTAAGGACCTGATTCGGGTCCCTAGAGTCAGATAAAATTATCATCGGGTCCCTAGAATCAGAGAAATCACATCCCTACAGGTCCATACCAGTTACCTAACATTTTCCTTAAAAAAAAACTGGGTGTAACCAAGATTTTTGATCGAGGGGAAGGAACCAAAATGAGGTTTCAAAATCCTGAGTTAAATCACATGTAGGCCAAAAATGATGTGTTCATCTACAGAAACAACACACAAAAGTGAAGAGCAAGCATTTGAATTTCACCTACATAAAGTCACCAACTGGTAAAAACCAATGTGTACCTTGCAACTCTTCAGTCATGCATGGCAACTAAAGTAGGTGTGTGGAGCTGTGGAACTGAAGAACAGATGGGGATTTTCTCCACTCTAGAAGCTCATGCAACTGATCATGGCTCCAACAGATTGCAAAGTCAGGGGTAGGGAACCTATTTACTATCACAGGCCATGTATATTGTGGAATTTTGTTAGTGGGCTAAAAAATACTTAATTTTATCCTGAAATTTCATTGCTGTCTTCGTAAGAAGTGAGAGACTTCAAGTTGGAAGTATCTGCTTACCACAGAGTTTCATTTTGACATGATGATGTGTTCTATTTTGGTTAATGAATATTCTGATGCAGGCCATATTAAATGTTCATGTAGATCACAGGTTCCCCACCCCTGTTCTAGAAAGTAGAAAGTGAAACCTACTGACGACTGGGCAGCTGAGAGACGGTAATCATTGCATTGGATTACTTTACAATTTTGTTATCCTCTTGGAGATTTTGTCACACACACATAGCTATTACTGTAGCATAGTTTATTTTACAAAAATTGCACTTCGTTTTGCATTTATAAAATATGGGTGGATAACAAGCAGGCCTGCTATTGAGCAGGAAAATGGAAAATACTTCTGTCTGTTCCTTGATGAAATGCTTTTCCATTACAACTTTTCTGTTTTTTTTTTGTTTTTTTACATAAACTTATTGCTAGGAGATAAAAGGTTACTAACATGCAAGATGAGAAATGACTTCAAATACTCCAGAAATTTTTTTACGCCCATGCTCAATGTATAAAGAAGAATACCAAGAATGCAAAAGTTTCACTGGTAAATTTCATCAGTATTTTAGTGGAAATGAACATCATGCTGACTGCATTCAGCTATGGAAAGATTATGAGAATTGTTTGCTTTGGACAACAAAATCAAATGAAAGAGCTAGAATAGAACTTGAAAAAAGAGAAGTGGATATAGTTAAAAGCATTGCAGAAAGGCGAACAAAACTTTGGAAGTATCGCACTGAACCACCCAAGATGTGGAATTTTCCAGGATGGAATTTGAATCAACAGAAGCAAAATGCAACTGAAACTAAGTTGGATAATAATTGATGCTTCTGAATACACTGAGTTGACAAAAGCTGTGCTACTGCATGATTTTAAGCTGTGGCGAAATTAAGAAATTGTGCAGCTGAGGTACGACGTAACACTTTCCAAGTGAAGTACAAACCAGCAAAAACAAGTGGAAAAAAAGTGAAAAGGCAAAGTAAGCCTAAAAATAACAGAAAATCAACCTTGAAGGTGCAGAACCACCGATGTGATGCAAGGATAAAAGTTATCAATTGAGTTGGCATAATTATTGGAACAAAACACACAGACCTCACTGAGTCAAACACATACTGTATTTTTGTGATGCACAATGTCGAGACACAATGCTGAATTACTGCAAGTTTTTTCATAGCATCTTGATGCATCCAGTCACTGTGGCAAACACTCTATTTTTAAGAGTGCTGCTGTACAATTTCTGTAAATTTACATGGTCTGACATGTTAGTGAAAGTATGCAAACTTAAGTTTGGCTCAAATTGTTATGGGAACCTATAGCAATCTTACTTAATACGTTCCTAAAAACATGAAATGCTTCAACGTCCCTGAAGTCCTCTATTACTTTTAATTCAGTTTGCTGCAGTCTGTTGCTAAGGATGGAAACTGAAAGCAACAAATCTTCTGGAAAAGCATAACTGGTTACCCTACCAGAAGCAGCTAATCACAATCTCCACGTCAAAATAAAATTTAGGATTTACCCAATTACTAAAAAGGAGGGGATTAAGTGCTTCTGGAGAATAGATCTTACAATTGATTGTAGCTTGGAAATTTTGATTTTGGAAAAAATCATGAACAGTTATGTGCAGTGAGTAACAACCTGTGATATCAAGCAAGCACTTGTTAAAATGATTTAAACTAAGCTTGTTTGTTCTAAGGAGTAGTGTCAAATTTCAATGGGGATTTGTGCCAAACCTTTTTTTTAATACACACTAGTTAGGTTTTTTTTTTAAGGAAAATGTTAGATACATGGTATGGACCCGTAGAGACTCGATTTCTCTGATTCTATGGACCCAAATTGGATCCCTAAAACATCTTAAAAAATCATCATACAATGTTCAAATAATTGCTAGTATTTGTTTACCTTTAACAGAATGTATAAGACGATTTATTAGCTCAGACTTTTTTAGCCATAACTTGTCAGCTGATAGAGCTAGAGCAGGGGCCTCCAAACTTTCCTGTCAGAGGGTTTACTTTGAACAACAAACGAGTTATAGCCAAAAAAACATAAAATCGGTTATTTNACCCCAACTCTTGAANCAGGAACACTAGAAAGCTGATCAAAGGCTCAAAAGACTTGGATTTTAACCTAGTTTCCTATAAAAACTTGAATGAAATACTTCCAGCNCTTGGGCCTAGGGCTAAGTAACCTGAGGAAAAATGGCGAAAAACTTGCCCCACTGATGATGTCACCAACAAAAAACGGAATCCCGAAACTAAAAAAAGCATTTATTTTTCAGTGCAACTAGAAGACTCGCCGAGTCTTTTGATAGCTCTCTAGCACAATCGACTGGTGAGTTATGGAGTTGCAGTGGTGTGAAATGAGTGGCTCAATGTGTGATTTCAAGTACGACATACACCAGCTCCCACCCAACATGTTAATCCTTTAGGGATTAATTATTGTTTTTTCATCATATTATAGAAAGTTATAGCCATATCCTACACTACACTGTATGCATGCATTTGTGTTTTTCTGCAATTGGGTGAGCCACCCTGCAATGCACCAGCTCTTAAATGCAAGACCATCACATATGTTGAAGGGACTTGGCATGCCGACTAAACAGTCCCCCTAGTTTCACCCCTGAATACAACACCACAAAAATTGAGTTTACTAAGTTTTTTTCATTACAACCCAAATGGTGTATTCTTCCTGGTACATCAGGAAGCCACTCATGTGTGTTTGCGCTATTTATAATAATGCCAACTAATTGCAGTAGGTTGCAAGTTAGATTATCAAGAAATGTTGATGCACCAGGAAGTGGTCCTGGCAGAATCCCCATCTTTTGTATATTTCTGTTCGTCTAATTCGTCAATTTGCTTAATTCGTCACCTCTTACTATCCCCGAGAAGCGTTTTATTCGTCGTTTGCAGTTTTGCTTTTTATATCTAAGCAGCTAGTACGTATGGGAATTCAAACAAATTAAGGACTTTTATCTGAGAATTGTTGCACCTCGCAATTTGTTTATCGAATT
>JGI24158J21664_10010943_pt1 | contig 12082 bp, 6 predicted proteins | sample Ectturendosymbi3_FD_21664 | JGI IMG/M metagenome (IMG submission 21664) | reverse complement strand
TTTCCTTTGTTATATTGTTTTTCCTCGTTGGCAAAATGTCTACGCGGGCCGGATGAAATGGCTTCGCGGGCCGGATTTGGCCCGCGGGCCGTAGTTTGGTGACCCCTGATCTACCACAAACGTCGGGATACTCACGCTTGTGGAAGTAGGCAATCGGGCTTAGTACAACTAGAGCAGGGTCTCTCAGCTCCGGCCCAGGGGTCTCCAAACTTCGGCCCGCAAAGACTTTATCAACAACGAAAAAATAGCATATTTACGAAAATTTGTTGATTTGATAGAATGTTACAGGTCCCGAAAATGGACATTACGTAAGACGACCACGTGAATGTCAGTTGGCAAAGTATTATTGGGTGCAGGCTGGCCTAACCTTAGCTGATACGTTGCCGCAATGTAAGGTCGTTTGAATCATGTTTATGAGGTCTTATTAATCATTCTTATTAGTCATGCTTTGCAAATACACTGCTCAACAACGTTGTCACTGAAAGGGGTGATTATTTCCGAACAAAAGCTACGTTCCACCTATATTTACAATCCTGAGATAACTTTGCAGCATAGACTATATTAACCAAATCACTAATCGCTTCCAGTTCTTAAGTAGGGTTATACTTCAGGCTTACTAAATCTTCAACTTAATAGATTTGATTGTAGTTGAGTGAATTTCACTACTGATATATTCTGAATTGAAACTACAGCTTAGAAAACGAGTAACTTTCAAGTTGTTACTTCACCGGTAATTTTCAAGCAAGTCGATTGCACCACGAGTCCACCAAGAGCACTAACCACAGAAAAAGTAACCGGTGTCGCGTTTGAAAGTCTCGTGAATTTATACAGTACATCCCAAAACAGTGCGGCCACAATGGCGTACATAATTTCAAATTTTGAAATTCTGTCGTATTTTTTCTCAGTGAGGTATAAAACAAGTTCAGGCATTATAACAAACATTTGTGATCACCTGCCGCAAACTTTGAAATACTCACATTTGTGGAAGTAGGTAATCAGGTTTAGTACAACTAGAGCAGGGGTCTCCAAACTACGACCCGCGGGTCAAATCTGGATGGTAAAGACAATTGTCAAATATAAAAATATAACACAGGCTATTCAAGAAAATATGATGATTAGATAGAATGTAACATATCTCGAAGAATGGTCATCACGTCAGACGGTCACGTGATTGTCAGTTGGCTGAGTATTACTGCGCTGCAGGCTGGCCTAAACTTAGCTGATATGTTGCCGCAACTGAGGCCTTTGTAAAAATTAGGGACATCCCATCTGGTTTCCCATTGTGCCGAAATCAAAGAAGCAATTCCACCGTTCTTTCTAATAAATGTGTTTTTATTATTAAACAGCATTCGTGTTTTGACATTCTTTTGTTTTGGAACGGGAGTTTATGGTCTGGCCTTGAACTGTTGTGTAACAGCTTACGTGGCCCTCGGACAAAAAGTTTGGTGACCCCTAACCAGAGTAATGATTGGCTTGAAAAGGGAGATATGCTTAAGTTGTGGGTCGAGAGCATCAACCACGCCCAAGAAACAAGGTGATGCGCGTTCGGCGAGTACCTGCAAACTTTAAAAACATTTGTCCCGCAATTTGCAAGTAAAATAGAATGAGCTCGTGAAACCATACTTGATGGTCCCATGTTGACGGTGCAAACGAGTCACCGTCTCGCAGTAGAATAAAATGCTTGCAGAATGTGACGTACGCTAATACTGTTACGCCACAAAGAGCTGGAAATGAGTAGAGGCGAGTAACAGGATCTTCGCTTGCATAGTCGCGAGTTCCTTCCGGATTGCCCCCGACTACGGAAATTAAATTTATTTTAAACATGCTTCAAGCTTTTGATCTTTGCCTCGTAAGTTCTGTAGGGTATTGCCACTCGAGCGCATCAATCTCATGTAGACGTGTCAAGAAATCTCGAGTCCGTTGATAGAAATGCGTGCATTCACGAGAAGAACAATAATTTGAAACTGATTTTGCAAAACCTGCATCTTACGAAGATTAAATATACATTCTTTAGGTTATGTCACTGTATTGACCTCAAAGAATTCATAACACCGCAATCTATTTCGTATTGACCAATCGCAATCAGCGATTTGTTTAAAACTCTTTTGCTTGGTCGTGCAATGTTTCAAAATAGGGTGTAATTTGGTGATATACTCACACAACAATAATGATTAATTGTTTTCTCCTCCAGTCTACTGGGAAATTGATAAACGATGCTGTAATTAAAAAATCGTAATTCGTGGGTGATAGATTATCATGTTTGCCTTGCTAAGAACCTTGTGGCCTTCCCCACGTTCGCAGCACCCTGCAATTAGAATGCATTAGAGCATGTGTACAAAAATTTCAAAATTTAAAACTGATCACGAACGTCGCATTTGGGGTTGCTTTTCACTTTTATGACTAAAACATTACTGGTGGCTTGATACAAAAGAACATGCTTTGCAGCTTGCAAAAGTCGTTAATTTATCTTTTGGTTTACTAAGCTACGTCTGCATGATGCAAACGTTTCTATTTGCATAAGAGCTGATGATGCCTACATCGTAGGCGAAATATATACTCTGTAAGATCTTAAAGTGTCTGATTCTTTGCTGAGAAATTATCTCTTTCCATTGACAATGATGCAAACATTTTGATTTTAATTGGCATTTACTTCACTCAAGCAATGAAGTTTAATTGATAATAGCGATAACTGAAGTAAAAGCAACTTGGATCGCGATAGCCACTTCAACGATGTGTTGCACACGCGCCATAAATACCGCGAGCCATTATAGCACATGGCTATAGCGCTAGCAAGAATTTTATGCTTAGAAAAACCCTGTTCTGAAGAAAACATAAAAACCATGAAAGTGCTGATTAGGAAACGAGATCTGCTCTAACGAATTTGAAACAGACGTTACGTACACAGTCTCTGACAATTGAGAAAATGAATCTAAAATGAACAAACAACGGAATAAAAAAAAGTGGCCAATCACGTGTCCGTGTGGCAGTAAGCTCATAGCTCTCATTCATTCTGAAAGATTGTTTGTTAATGACACTGCCTGTTTCTGCCTCTGCAATACGCAAGCACTATTTGTTCTCTTGACACTGCTCTGTTGTGAAACGGCAAGCTCAATGTGCTCTTTAAGAGTTATGCGCTACGTTGCTAGATTGACGCCCGCCAGGCTGAATCACACCGATACCAAAAACCACTGCCGCGACTCGCCGGCTTACTCAAGTTGCAACAGCGCTACAGCAGAGCAAAAAAACGACAACGGAAGCACAGAGCGACGATCTTTTTCCTGAGCTCGTCGCAGCTGATCGCTTGGTAAAGCCCGCACATCAACTACTGCCAATCTCTTCGCGATTTCTTAGTTTAGCAAAAGTCTGTTTTGGTTGCCAGTTCCTTGATAGCCGTCGCTAACTATCTATCATAACGGAATAAGCGATGTTTTTAGACCTGCCCCAGGGGAAGAATCAGGATGCGCACCACTCCGCAAACCACTGAGCAAAACGTGTAATATGCTGTCCGCTTAAACTTTGGGCAACGAAACAACTCAGTAACGGAGCCCTAACTTGATTTAGGGGTTGCGGTCAAAGCCTATCTCGCTGTTGAAGGAAAAGCCTACGATTGAAAGCGGCGACTTGAAACAAGTGAAGTCTGGTGGTCGCGTAGATCGCCAAACTCAGTCATCCGCAACACACCGGTCGTTTACGTTTCGAACGCACTGCTTCCGGAACGTCCAACAATAACATTGTTCAAAGCAGTGAATCAGTCTTAGTCTTATCGACTGATTGACTCTAATCGTTTAGACTCCTAGCCCGCCGCTGGCTTTGTAAAATGTTTGATTTTTTCTTTGTAAGCTACTCACCTCTCTGCGTGGCTAATGTCTCTACGGGTACTATCCCTGGTATGCAGAATTATGCAATGTTACGTCACAGACGAACAGAACGGAGCGGCAGCTAAGGCTCACAGTGATCTGAAATGTTTGCTCTCCGATCAGCCTGTTCAAAAAAGTTTTGAAAGTCCTTTCACACCACGCTGTGATCAGGTTCAGTACTATAACTAAACAATTGTCCTTCGTCTCGAAAAATGTTGTTAAATAAGAACATCCAAGTTTCTAAAAGGAAAACCTTAGATGGCAAAAGATACGCTAGTCAGTGACCTTGTATTGCTCTTCTAATAAATGAATACCCTCTCTGCGGTTATGTGCAAGTCATCTACTTCATTGTTTCAATTCCATTAAAATAACTATTTTTATAACAAAAATATAACTTCCTCACGTATTAGAAAGTGTTTTGATTCTGTTTTGTTCTCAAACGCCTTTTAAAAGAAAACCATACAGGGCACGGAGATTTGCTTCCGTACTTGGAGAGCTTGGATTCAAGAATTGCACACAATCCACAGCATTTTTCCAACTCACTAACGTTTCAAGATTTAAAACAGAATTGGGTGTACTCGTGTGATTTTGAGCTTCATTAACATCATACGCTATCGCCATTTTTTGTGAAAGCCGTATGAATGGAAACTTCATATCCCCTTGCCAACCAGTAAGGGGTATGATGCACACTCATGCCCCTGGATGTTTGCGTGCCTGACAGTGAGAGACACTTTGCCTGCAACATACTCTGGGCGCATGCGTTTCTGAAAAAAAGTTTTATCTGATTTTGGCGCCAATAGCCTAAAAATCGTGTGTGTTTCGTTCAANTTTACAAAGCCATAAGAAGAATGTCGGAAAAGAAAATATTGCAAACCGCCGCTCTGCCTCTATTACAACAGAGTATCCAGGCAGGGCAATAGCCTAAATACAGTAAATGAAAGTCGCATATTCCGTTGCAAAAGCTTTTACTTTGCAGAAATTTCATAATTGCGCTATGCAATGGTTATTATAACACTGACAAAACTGTTTTTAGACTTCTTTCCCTTACCCTAATTAGAGATGGTTTCAATTCTTCTATCACTTTTTCTTTCCTGTGCATGGTCTGAGAACCATAGGCGTAGCCATGGGGGCCAAAGGGGCCATGCCCCCCCAAATGTTTAGAATATATAGTCATTTTGTGCTTTGAGAGGCGTTTTTCCAAACAAAATAGTGTTATTCGCCTAAAATCAAACATTTTTGCCCCCCAAATATTTTGGCCTCCTCCAAATTTCTGGGCTGGCTACGCCACTGCTGAGAACTGCTAAAACCTATATTGATCCACAACATGCTTTCCGGCTGCTCGTTGAAAGTGCCGAGGCGTCGTTGTGTTGCCGCGAAAAAAACTACGTTGGAAGATTGAGGCATAGTAGGCTTGTAAAATTGTGAGTCAAATTTATGTCAGAGTTAACTGCGGAAGATCAAAAAGGAAAGTCCGAGCTAAATGCGTATGAAGCATTACGTAAGCCGAAAATAAGCCGAACGAACGAAACACAAGCTTATTACTCGGCTTCACGGCAGATGAGGAGGAGAACACAAAATGAAATGGCTGATTAGCCGATCCCGTGACTGTGCCACTTGAAATGTACTCTTTCGAACATCTGTATTGGCAACAGACAGCGAAGGCAGACAGTGATTCTGCGCAGCTATTGTTTGTTGAATGCTGCAAAGAAAATTTACACAATTTAATGAGCGCGGGCGCACAAGCTTTAGCCACCACACATGGCATTTTCCAGGACGCCCACGTAAAAACTTTCTCAGGCAGATAGGAAAAGTGAAACACTGGAAATTCGATATGTTCGATTGTTGGCACACAGTAAAAGGTAACGACAATCACGAACGGGAAGTGCTGCTGCCTACTGAAACACGATGTTACTCGTCAGTTTCAGTCGTTCATGTCGTATATCATTCTCGTTGCTGCCGATGACTAACTGTTACCAGAGGCGGTGGGTTCGACGTTTTTTAAAGAACTCTGGATGCTTCGCAAACAAATGAACACTGCAATTTTAGCATCAAGGCTCTCGCCTCGATGCAAGATCTTGGTGTATGGCGTCATCATTACGTCGATTTCAAGCGATTAGCTGAGAGTTCAAGAAGCTCACAGCGCGAAGCTATGCATGGAAAATTTCATCACGCTTGTTCATCATTGTATACTAATTAAAACTATTGAAATTGCCACGGCTTAGAACAAAATTTTTAATACGGCGAACTTGCCGGAAAAAGAGGTCTGTTCTGAGCTAAACGCTCGAATTCTTTTCAGTTGCCACAACAGCGCAGATGGTCTTCTCTACTTGACCACACGCACCGTTGGTGAGTGGCGACTTGGTCGCCAAGCTCCGGATGACAAGATCTCAGAGTTGTCGCCTGTTGCACGCCATGGACGATTGGGTTTTAAGAATGACACAATGACGTAGTCCGGAATGCAGCTGACAGCGATGTTGAAAATTGTCACCTGAACTTAAAGCACCACTTCCGACAAAACACGTCACTGAGGCAGCCCGCAAGACTACGATAGGCTGCAGTAAAGAAATTCGCTACCGTGTTAAAAAATATTGCTTTATTCGTTATTTGGCGCTGGGTATGTGGTGGTCTTAGCCTAAAAACAGTTATTGGTAAAGCTAAAACCAAATCGGGAAATGGAAAAAAGGCAAAACCTACACAAAACAATATAGTTGCGATTTATCTTGAATGAATACAGATCAAACAACATACATAAAATTAAGGCAAAAGGTGTACACTAGTTCGTAATAGTTCAACTTTAAAGAACTTTACGCAGGTTGTTCGGTAAAATTTGTGGTGACCTTATCAAGGCCGAAAATTATTCTGTAAATACGCAGCTCTACTTCCTACACTTTTTTCACGTTATTTCTCATTAGTTATGATGGTACAATGGACAATCAATTGATGTTTAGTGTAGTTAATTCAGTAACAAATGTGTAGTTTGATCTACTGTTTCTTCCAGTGTTGGTCTAGAAAATAGAAGATGTTTCTTTCGTGTTAAGTTTTGCTTCAAACTGCAATAAAATTTCGTCCACCAAATTCATAACAAATTACCACGTTCACGAAGTTAAGATGGTTGTTAAGCGAAGAAAGTCAACATCTTGGAAAAATTGAATTTTTGAAAACTGCGGCCAAAGCAAGCATGTCTTGTCGCTGTATATTACACAACAAAGTCAATGTTTTCGGAAAAAAGTTCTTCAGAAACTTTTTTTAATTTATCAAATCTTCCGAAATTTTTGTACACAGAGTCACTGCTTAATATTTCTTCAGCTCTTCCAACCTTCACACATTGTCTTCATAGTTTTATTTCTAGTTCGCATCACAGAGAAATTGTTAAACTAAAAAAGCAATGCACTTTTTGCCTTGACACGTGAAGTACAATTTAGGGTTTTGTTTTTGTTTCTGCCACCTTGTTTTGTTCGTCAGAGCAATATGTCAGATAGTCGCAGCTGCGTCTTGAACTTACAAAGGCTTTAGCAACTCATAATAGATAGGTTCGTTTGAATATGTTCAGCATTTTAATTAGTTAGGTACCGATGCAAGCTGCTTGCCTTGCCGTTGTCTTCTCAATTACATGTTTTTAGACTGTAATTATGTTTTCTAAGAGTTATTGTGTGTGAATATTCCCTACTTGAGATGTAATTAAACGCTTCTTTCGCAAGCTGCTTAAAAATGTGTGCCTTTGCATCTCTTCAGAATCTTTTCTCAGTTCCTGTACAAAATGTGAGACACATCCTCTTCTGCGAAACTGCACTGTTTTTTGGTAAACTTCACAACAACAGAAATTTTTGATAAAATGCCAGTTAGTCCTTCTTTAATGGTAGAATTTCACCGTATTGAGCGATTTGCCTTATCGATCGACCTGAACGTTTTCCCAACTAGAATTCCTTCGCTGTTTGCCTTTTCTGGAGTGGAAACCACATTTCAAGAAAATTACTGGTTTTAGGACGAAAACGTGGGTGAACAAGCGACCACCGATCCGTAGCCGCTCGTCGATGCCGAAGTTCTAGAAATGCTGCGGTTAAACTGAAGACAAAACCTTACGGAAAATTTAACGATGACTGCACACTTGCAACATTTGATTGCTCGCAAAAGGTTAATATTTTGTTCGTTCGGGAAAAATTAAAACTTCTTGTTTGTTCACAAGAGTTGTCAGTTTTTCATTTATCGCTAATAAGGTCTACCAGGGTAATCATGTACAAAAGACGGAATTAACGTATAAAATGGTCTAAACAAGGAATGGGCCAACTTCGACTTTCGGGCTACATATGGTCTGGTAAGCTTTTTGTCCGTCCCACTGAAAGGTTCAATTTTTATTAATCAAGCCAAACAGCTTTACCACATACCATTTATTTTAGTGCACACAAACAATCCATGCATCTGCTGCCGATCTTGCCGCTGTCAAATTTTTATAGAATCCAGTGCGACCCGCGATCCACGACGTTCGACCACACACTCGTCCGTGAAACAGTTTGATTGTTGCGCAGTATTTCAACGCGCAATATTTGAGTTTTTTTATCGTCACAAGCCGCAACGTAATGCAGACGTCGAAGTTGGAAACATTTCGATAACAACTAGGGCAGGACTTTGGGCAACACGCTAGTTTCAGTAACATCTCATATTTGCCACTGTTGTTCGACTGTTTTACGTTAGAACATTTCACCTTCATGAATATATGTGGTTTCTTAATGGCGACATGTTTAGGAAATGAAAAAATGTTATTCTTCCACAAGAACTGAAGAAAGTACGCATTTTAAAACTATCTTGTCACAAAGAAGTGTAACGGGCAGTTTTCATTTCTGTCACTGCCTACCTCGATCGATTAACTCTATCTGTAACGGATTTTGTCCTCTTAGAGTTAGACCGAAGTTTTGACCATTGAGCTTGATGGTGACAACTCTGAAAAAGCATAAAGATTGTTAAAAACTGTTCATAACTATTAGACGTAATTTGCATAAGAAGTAGGCATTAGTGCTTAATTAATTGTGCTATATTCAAACTTGCTTCAAATGTAACATTCAAACCACCCTCAAGAACAAAACCACAATATCTGCCGAAAATGGCTTGGATGTATTGATTGATGAATCAAATGAAACCTTCACATCAAATTCAATTTCAAATGAGGTCAATGCTGACCATGTGGTAAATGTCCTTTTTGGAGAAATTTCTACAATGCTTGACAACTAACAACCTTTGGAATTTTTCGTGACTTATGTCTCAGTCAAAGTTGCCTCACATGTAATCGTTAGCTGGGTCCGTAATTGGTAGCGTTCTGTTGAAACAACGAGATTTGGTAACGCCCTTATATTAGAGCATACTCATAATTCATACTCATTTTTACGTAATAAAAGTCGGCTAAAAAACAAAGCTGCAGCAACATTAATACTGACTTTATCTTTAAAACCACTGAAGCACAACAACGGCTAATATGTACAAATCATAAATTTCTCAAAAAAATTCCTCTTGCAAACTTATTTTTCATTTATTGCATTTGCAATACTGTAGTTTTTTTCCATGCGTNGCTTTGTTGCCTATGCCTACATTTTTAAATTCATGGAAAGTTCTAAAAAGATGATCAAATATACAAAAAATTTCAAATCGAAAAAACAAGCTGCCTCCTTCAAAGAGTATGAATTCCTCTTCCAGTTTTGTTTATATCATCTGGTTTAAGGTAATTGCAATGTCATCGCTAATTCTTGCCAAAGGGGAGTGACAAACTATAAGAATTTTGCTCAATTCAGTTTATTTTACGTCATTTGTTTACTTTCACAACTTGTATACCTATTTCTTCAGCTTTCCTTTCAAACAAGTTGTAAGTAACGAGATATGAAGTGTATGAGGTAAAGTCATAAAACTAAGGCGCGTGAGTTGAATAACTTGCTGAAACTCAAACATGAGTGCAGGAGGTTAACTGTCTGAACTGTGTTACAGTACAACTGAATATGTTAAATAAAATGTTTGCATACTGCACAAAGGAAGAACTTATATATTGTTACAAAAACAAGTATGTTTCACTGGTAAACAATGCACGGAGTTGCTGTAGATTCTTCTTGCGAACAAAATAGCTACAATTATCGAAAACGTTATTTTATTCAACGTTTCGGCTTATGCGTAAGCCATCATCAGGAATAAATGAAATGCAACAGTTAAAAAGAAAAAACAGAATTGCATCCTTGACGTGGCTGTGGTGTATGGTATAACCCTTCATACTACACTCAAATTTTCACAGAAGAGATCCTTGGGAAAACCCTGTCTTGAATGTTCTCTATGTACTGCACGCGGGTTCAGACATTGCAGCGTACGGTTTCCACACAAAATCTGACTTTGAGTTTTCAGAAATCGTTCAACAACCGGTCTGCAATTACAGTTGTTAAATTTCCTACCGTAATAGTTAATTTGCAGTTTAACTTATTGTTAGCAAAATCCTTGACTTGTTCTTGCACTTGGCTGTTACTTACCGAATCCGTTCCACAAACGAGTTCGCTTCGTGATCATGCTGGACAGCTGCGTCGCATTTCCCACTTGGGAGTACGTTGGAGTAAGCACTGCTGCAAAACTTTGCATGAAGGTTAGAAAAATTTAAATTTGTTTTGTTCTGGACGAAGTCTCAGTTGCAAGTTTTAAATCCGATATAACTTTAAAATCAGCAGGGTGCAAGCCCCCAAACAATTTCAAAGAAGGATAGAACTTGCAGTTCTCAGTTGAGGTGGAAGGTGGAGCTTCTGGGAAAGTGAAAGATGTGGTTTGTGAAGGTGCGAACTTCTCTGTCAGATTGANAGATTATAAGTCATTTTGCATTGCCGACGCAAAGTACAATCGCGCATTAATAACATTTTTTACTTGCGCGGAGAATTTANCTCCCAACGATCATGCACGCCTGCGAAACCTGAAGTAAAAAGTCTTTCTCTTAAATTCTGTGCTCTGGGGCAAGTTCCTACCTCAGCTTCTGCTTTCGTGATGTCTCTGAATACAGATGTGAGTTACACAAAAAGTAGTGAACTTTTTGTTGCTTTCAGCTATGGCCGGAGCAACCATCAACTCTGTCAACGCCTGCTTTGCCCCATTACGACCAATTGCTTGGTTGCACCATTTTTTTCTGCTTTTGTCAAGAGTCAGCGGAGCGGACCATAAAATAAATTAAGCGTTTGTATTATCACTGCATTAAACAGCATCGCATTATACTAGTTTAAAGGAACCATCAATTTCGTAGCTTTAAACCACCTTGTCATTTTTAAGCAAGCAACAAACATTCCAGATTTAGCTTTATTATAAAGTAGCAACCGAACAATCTATGAAATAATTTTATAAAGACTTGATTAATCACAAACACCCATTTCTAAAGCAACGTTTAATGATGAATGCATTGTTCTCCTAATCTGAATGAAATGTTCTCTGTGCTACTATTGAAATAGCATACCACACAACCGCCAACATATAAATCAGATAAATTATTCTGAAATATTAGTTCCCATATGCAAGAAACAGGTTCCACAAGCAATGATAAATTATTTGTTAATCCCACATCAACAATAGTATCTATTGCTAACAGGTTAATTCTCATTACGCTTAACTACGATTAATAGAGTTCAGATTCGAAGCCTGTTGCTTCTGCACGTGAAGCAGAAATACCGAGATTTTTTACAAAATTTAGGTTAGAGAAGCATGAACTAAACAAGTTTCCGTGGTAATAATTAAAGTTCAGTCGCAATTAACCTCATTTCAGGCTTCTCATTACAATCAAACTTGACATTTTCAAAACTTTTTTGTGTTTCGTGCCAGTAACATTCACTGCCCAGCTATGAATGTTTTGCACCACTTCTGTCATGCACACCATGAATATTATAACCATTCAAAGCACAAAGGGCGTATGTGATTCCAGCACCAGCCAAAGCAATATGATGCAACAAAAAATTTTGCCCCATTGCGGCACATGGTAACGACGTTTCAAATCACCGACGAAATTCATAGAACTTGTTTAAAAAATATTTGCGCAAAGGTTTTCAGTTTTTTGCAAATCAGAGAAACATTTTACCGTTAAACATGCTCAAATTACTATGCTATAGTACTGCATGTACATATTTAAGTTACTGCCTTACAGCTTGGGGGTCTGCAACCACGTCACATTTAAAGCCAATCTATGTGAAACAAAATAACATTTTGCGCAATATGACGTTCAGTAATTATGATGC
>JGI24158J21664_10010940_pt1 | contig 12084 bp, 7 predicted proteins | sample Ectturendosymbi3_FD_21664 | JGI IMG/M metagenome (IMG submission 21664) | reverse complement strand
TTCTCCCACTTCTGCAAAAGCCAGCCGCTTGAGGAGCCATGCGCACTGTGGTGTACAAAGCTTCACAAGTTGTGCAGAAGCATTTCATGATGGTGAAGAAAGTTTAGGGGGGACGATTTCAGTAATATTTGGCAGTCAAATATCATTGCGGGTTCACTACTGTAAGAGAGATGAAGTATACTTCACAGCACTGCTGTGAGAAAACAATGTACGTCAAAATGGCCTTACATCGCGAATTGTTGTTTTCCGAATTGTACAAAATTATGGTGAATAAAGATATGCTCGTAGGTGTTAGGGGGGGCGATCCCCCCTGGATCCGCCCCTGTCTGGAGTCAGAGTCGGATAAAAAAATCCGACTCCTACTCCACGCAGAATCCGCCGACTCCTTGCGACTCCGACACCGACTCCGCAACCCTGGTTAGATTATCCTGAGCTAAAGAACACTCATCTCGTTTGGTTTCAGCTCTGAGTACAATTTCATTTATTTGGTGCTTCTGTTCTGATAACTTTTTTTATTATTCTGGGTAACGTTATCCTTTCCAAAATGTCACAATTCTTGACAAAGTACCATTAGATATAGGCACAATACACAATATGGTTGACGTATAACAAGTTGCAAAACAATAAAAATTGTTCCTAAAATTTTGCACTACAAACACTTCTGTTTGTTATAATATATCAACTTGTCGCAATGTAACTCGGACAAACTTAAATGAAAAGTAAACCATTTACACATGATTAAAATCTCATTGTGGCCAGTTGATTTAGTCAAAGAACGTTTGAAACACAAAATCATTTGCCAGAATTTTTACTTCATAACTGTTTGGTTATGAAATCTGTATTTTCAGTTAAACATTGATCTAAAAATCAAGGTGACAGTTATTCATTGCCTAGCAACATGATATCTTATTGCACTCTTGCTAACGTAATATCCCTTACAGCAGGGGTCTCAAACTCAAATTGCTCCGCGGGCCAAATGAGGACTTATATAGTAACCCGAGGGCCGCATTATGACGCTGACCCAACAATGGCAGTACCTGAACCTTACTAGAAACAGCTTTTACATCTTATTTCTTGCGAAAGGTATCGTGAGTTACAGACTAATCATTTTTAGCCGTCTCTACGTTCATTTAAAAGGAACTTGTTCAGTTGCTAGCCGAGCATTTTTAGACACCAGTGCAGGTTTTTTAAAGGTGTTTTAGGGACCCGATTCGGGTCCCTAGAATTGAAAATCGGATCCCTTGAATCAGAGAAAATTATCACCGGTCCCTAGAATCAGAGAAATTATCATCGGGTCCCTAGAATCAGAGAAATCGGGTCCCTACAGGTCCATACCGGGTACTTAACATTTTCCTTAAAAGAAACCCTGCACCGGTGAATAAACTAAATGACGTAAACATTAAATATTTAAAAATTCCCAAAACGCATCGTGGGTCGCACAAAACGCCCTCGCGGGTCGCATGTTTGAGTCCCTGCCTTACAGGAATTAAACATATAGTTGCACGGTAAGATGACACTGTCGATTATGTTGCATTATCCCATGCCTCAGCATTCACTACATGCAAACTCAGTCCTTGAAAAATATTCTTATACTCGTCCAAAAGCTATCACAATCTGTTTTAGCACACCTGTTTATGGATGATGACGTAACAAAACACACGGAAAATTGCATTCCATTTTTGAGGCTGTTTTTATTATAATTTTTCTTTAAGCAGTATTTACAAGTAGCACATTGATATTATCTACGATGGACAAACAGAAGGAAAAAGGCAATAAAGTTAAACACAAGTCATAAAACATCACTGGTATTTTCGAAAAATCTTTGCAATAACTTTTAAGACCAGCACTACGAAGCGGCGGCTTAATGCCGGACAAAAAATCGCTGAAATTGTCAAAATTTTCTCTAAGTCAATGAACTGAAAAGCTAATGTTTCGTCACGATTCACATCTCATCAATTTTGGTAAACCCCTTTCCCGATAGGTTAGTTTCCGGTTGGTTAGTCGCAACTTCCACAATTTTATAATTCGAGTCGTCTTAGGTTTTCGTAACTTTTGCGGGGCTGTGGTTGTTTTGTAAGCAGTAACAGTATATATCAGGGGTGGGCAAACTTGTTCAATAAAAGAGTCATTGGCAGAAAACCAAAAACACCAGTGAGGCGCAAAATCAATTTGTAGTCAAGTGTTAAGTACAGAATGCAGGTTACACATAAAATGACCTAAATCAAATCGCGTAGACTCCTCGGCAACTAACCATACGAATTCGTGTAAACACATTAATAAATAAAGCAAACACTAAATATGAGGCGGCAACCCTCGCTATCCATTTGAGATATTGCTACTCAGCTAGAAGACCCACACAAAGTATATCAGCGAGCCGCAATTTGCCCACCATTAGTATATATTGTCTTCTTTTACTTGTATTGAAGAAGTAGAGGATAAAACTTTGACAGAACTATCAATAGGTTCACCTCCACGTTGACAGCAATAACTTGTTTTCAATGAAGTTTCACGCTTACTATCATTGTCAGAAAAACGACGAGTAAGCTGATATTCGCTTTGTGCGATCCGTTGCATTTATCTGCCAATCAAAAAACAAGTTTCAGAACAATCGATTCTTTCATCTTCACAGTCCTCGTTAACAATTCCATACTACTGCAATGTTTTCAAAAAAAGCAGTCAATTGTGCGTAGAAGTGATCTCGGTAAAATCTAACCCTAGAAACTTTAACACCTCAAAGACTTCCTGAAAGGAATTGCTGGATTCAATGTGTTGCGATGTGGAGTTGATGGAAATTAAGAAAGAATTCAGGAATAATAGCTCTCAGTGACGATTCTAGAATGAAAAAAGTAGGAGGGCGACTAAGGGGCCAAGGAAAAAAGAAGGGAGGCCAACACAAATGTCTTTCCTGCATGGTGACTTTTCGTTGTAATGAAGATTGATTTGCTATGATTTAACCCTATCAAACCCAACACAGGCTTGTGAATATCGTCAGAACTGTCGCCAGAAAATCTTCAATAGGGGGTTTTACCTTTGTGCAGGGTTGCTTGACATTCTAAAAATTGACAAAAACTAAACTGATTTACAGTGTTTCATATTTCAATTTAGGGGTCTTGGAGCTTTGCTTTTGGGCTATAAGCCCACCATAGCTCCCCCGTGGTGACGTGACTGAATATCGTTCGTTAAATATGACCTTCCGTTATTATTCACTAGAGACACCTAAGCACCACATGATGCAATCGCACACTTGCACTGCTATGTCGAATTTTATGTGCGTAACATGCAACTTCCACAGCACTACACTCTGACTCTACACACGTAAAACGACCATTTCCCGTACACAATTGTGTCGGTGCCGGCCCCACATGAACGTAAACAGCTGCACGAAAGTGAAAACAATTCACATGAAAGCGAAATGGTTCCAACGACGAATGCTATCCTGACACAGAGACAAGTAGGCTGTTGATAGCCAAGTATTTTCGTTAAACTATTCTTGCTNCAAAGCATGGGCGGCGGAACCTTTTTCAAAGTGTGGGGGGGCACTGGTGCACATCAAACAAACTATACAAATTTTTTTGTGGTTTGAATGGGCATTTGTGACGTCACAAACATNAAACATTACGTCATTACCTATATACACCATATGAAGGTCTAAATTACATTATTTTAGACTAAATTAAACCACTATGAAAACATATCGGTGAAACACCTGAAATTCAAATAGGCTGTTACAGGGGCGACCCAAGTCAACAGCGTCGCCCGGGCTCATCGTACGATTTATTCTGACTGAATAAAACCATTCGACGCTTGCGTCACTGAAATTTTCATTTGCTTTCATTCTGGCTGGCATTAATGTCGCTCTGTGACGTTAGTTGCGTGGTGATAAATGAGAAGTTCTCATGATAACTTCTCCATTGTTGAGTAACGTACGTCAGAGAGCAATGATAACGGCAGTAAGTACTCTGCGTACCAACTTACCAAGGCTGTGAAGTCGGTACTCAAACTTCAGGCTCCGGCTCCAGTTCCGGGTATCTAAATTTTTTGGCTCCAGCTCCAACATCTACAAGCTTTGGCTCCAGCTCCAGAACAATTTAGTCCAAACAATCAGAAAAAACATTAAATTATTTGTATAACTCGCTTGCCCCACAAGCTATCTTTGTTGATTCGGAACCCAAATTTCAAGCTCCAGCTTCACCATCAAAAGCTTTTAGCTCCGGCTCCAGCTATCCAAAATTGCTCCGGGATCCGCCTCCACAGCCCTGCTCCGTACTAGTCTTATTCACATTAGCCCGTTGCTAGACAATTTATCGTTCGCTTCAAATTATTCTCGAAAAGGAACTGTCCATTGGATTGGACCTCAAATCCAATGTTCTATGCAAGTCTATTGCTTCAAAAACATTCAGTCCGATATCAATCATGTTTTAAAAACTACTTAATTGCATAGAGGAGCGCGGGCTCTAACGTATGAGCCCAAGCAAAGCGCGAGCGAACGAAGTCGAGAAGATGCTTGCTACGAACGATATTGTTTTATTCACGTTACCTGCAACATGATTGTGAAAGGCCAGACATGGAACAAAAATATATGAACAGTGACAAGACCCAATAAAAAAGCCTGAGTTAACAACTTAGTGAAGTAGGACCGGGGGTGGTGGCACAAATATACAAAACAAAGCAAGTTCGCTTTCTCCAGTATAAACTGTAGGCCTAATCGAAGACTCGGGCTAAGCCGAGGAGCTCGTGTGCTGAAGCCGCCGCTGGACTGTTGAAAACACCAAGAACACAGCTTAAAAACAGGCAAAAATGAGACAGCATTGATACCTGTCTTGAACACATTCAAAATCAAAACTTTTCCGCATCTTGAACACAGAAGTAACATGAGTGAATACTCATTCGACAACTGCATTAGATACCGGAATACAAAGACAACACAAAGCATATGTAGCAACTAGCAAGTTGTCTGTAAGAATGCCAATTGTGTTGCCAATGCAGAAATGAATACAGCTGTTTAGTGTTGCCAATGCAAAAACAAAAATACAATTGAAATTGATCTGTCAAATATTTCATTTTGCAATCAAGATTCAGCAAAATTTCACTATTGAGAATGGTGTTAAAACGCTTGAAATTTCCCCAATTTTTGATGGTGTGGCACCAACTTTTTCGTACACGCAAGCATGGGTGTCGGAAGGGGGGCAGGAATTTGAAAATTTCAGCAAAAAGGCTGTTTTCTTAATTTCGTGTGGTAAACAACAAATTTCACCACTTTTGGCNCCTCTAGAAAAACTGTTGGAAAAATCCACTAGTGCCCTCCTGGATAAAATCCTTTCGACGCNCATGCACACAAGCATATNAAATTGCGCCATTTTTGTAAAAATTGTGTTGCATTACGCCATCTATCAACACTTTTCAATAACACTAATCCGGTAAGCTAGCCATAGCAGGATGACAGACTGTGCACGGTGTATTCTGCCAAACAATTACAAAATTCCGACAAATTCACTGCCAAATTACAAATAATATATCATAAATAATGTTGACAAAATACTTGCAAAATTCTGCAACATATGTTTTATTAAACGATTTACCTTAACACAATAGACCCTATACTAATTGTGTTACTTTAGCTTATTTAAGCAAAATTCGAAACTTGAAAGTGGGGGGACAGGCCCTCCCAGAAATAAAAGTGGGGGGCCTAGGCCCATACAGCCCCCACCCCCGATTCCGCCACCTATGCTACAAAGCAAGTTTTTCAAATAAACCATTTGCCAACAGATTAGTGACTATGACTAATCCGTTTTTATGGTAGCTTAGGAACACTTTGTGGTGTAATAATAACAATGTTATGCAACTGCTATCACAAGTGTAATACCATGTGCAGCGTGGAAACGGTAAGGACCTTTCAATGCACTATTATGCAGTTAACAACAGTGAGGTTTCGGCACCAGACGACCAGCGGCACCTAAACTAGCAAAGCCGCGCCGCAGATAGGTATGCGTGTATCGGCGTTTTGGGTGTGTACCTGATAGCAAGATGTAACAGCAGGCATGAAACTTGCTCAACAGATATTCCTAACATAGTCGTTCATTTTAATATTCACACTAAATTTTTCTCTGACTGATCCTCAAAAGCTGACTTTTAAACCCTGCGTTAATTTATGACAGTGATTTCCAACGGGGTCCTGGCGGCCCACCTATCCACAGACAGTTCCATAAATCTTTGATAAAAAGTTCACTGACCTATGTGCAAGTTTCGACTAGTTGTTCATGAGGTGACAGCATAGCAAAGTTGCCCACCGGATACTTTCAAAAAAGATGGTACATGGGCCAATAAAGATTGAGAACGACTGATTTATGACTATCTTGTCATAAGCGAAACACGCACCACCTCAAATAAACCAAAAGAAACAATTAGAAAAATAGACAATGAGCAATACGATTCTCACACAAATCCCTGCACCCTCTACGTCAGAATTTCATATCAACATCAACTCAGTGAAATTTAATCCTATCATGTGTACTGTCAAATTCATTAACAAAGCCATCTNAATCTATTTTTCAGCTCGTAACCTTTCAATTGNAAGTAGAGCATTGTTACTCAATCTTTCGCTGGTGGTGGAATTTCTAAGAAATGTTTTCACTATTTTCATTTTTGANAAAATTCTCTCGCATGAAGCTCTNGTGACCGGAAGAGTTGCAGCTATTNGTAACAGGTTGTATAAACAATCAGCAAACGCACCTGTGTAAGGAGCTACAAATGAAATAAATTGCTCGAGCGATGTAGGCAGCTGCGACTTTTTCCGAAGCAAATTCTTTGCCAGAAGTGTTTCATGTTTTAAATCGTTTTCACTAACTGAATATGCATTTGCGAATTTTTTCAAGTGTTCTTCTGATAGAAACGTTTGACCTCCGGGTCAAATAGCTGAAATTCTGGAAACAATTCCTCCTGAACCATTACAAAATGTCATTACAAAGTTCTATGAGGTTGCGGGACATGTGTAGGTAGACTTAAAACTGAAGTCACGACCAATTGCGTAAGATACTTCGAAGTCATACCAGACACAAGGCAGCAGAACACGTGCCTACAGTCAGAATAAATTGGGGATAAATTAACTTACACCAATTCTTAATGCCATCGCAAACATTTTCCTACTGGGACAAGCAACAATCTGCTGACAGTAATATAATCCAGTTCTACCTCACACTAAAATGCACGATAGATCAATCTTCCCATTTACACGACTCTTTCTTAGCTTCGAACTGAACCTTTCACCACCAAAACCGCGAGTCTGACTAAATTTCGCGCAGGATCCGAGCAACCGCTGATGTGTGTCGTCATAAACAACTCTCATTACCCGGCCGTCAAAACCAACAACCAAGCTTATCATTGCATTTGGCAAATATTGAATGCCCGCAAGAGGGCTTCTAAATCATCGTTTAAAACTTTGCTGGCTGAAAGTTTTCTGCTGCATATGTCAGTCAAACGAACTTGAATGTGAGATTTAGCACAAAACTGGGGTAACCAAGCAGGGGCCATCCAAAAATCTGGGGGGAATGGCCCACCCAGACCCGCCCTTAGAACCGCCACTGATAGCCCTATTTTGCAAAGATGTGGCTAAATTTTCGTACTTTGCTTAAAGGAAAATTTTAGAACCTCAACGAGTGTTCGTAAATAATCTAAGAATATGTTCTGCCTGGAGATTTTTGTAAAAATAGCCGCGATGAAGCATTGCATGTTCCAAAGTAACAGGCTTGTTAGAGAGCATAACAGACAAAAAAACAGGGGGAGTTGGTTAGCTGACAATGCTACTGATTATTTTAATGCACGTGTTAAATTGGATGCACTTCCCAAGCCTCAAAGCAGGGCCCAAGAGGAACAAACAAAAGAGGAATTAATATTGTCTTTGATTAGTTAAAAAGGTTACTGGATACTATCAACTGAAAAATATTTTTTACATACCCTCCCATTCAGAATGAACACTGACTGACATATTAAGGAGTGGATTATATACTTGACAGACACCTTTACAATCTACCAACTCCACCTATCTCAAACTATCTGAGAAGGTTGCAGGGTAAAAACAAAAGCGATTCTTTCAAAGGACTATCTCGTATCGTGAGCGGAACAATTATAGACATTCTATGTGCTGGAATGTAACCACCGGACACTTCCAAACTCCCTGCAATCCAAAGTTACCCCAAGCGCAAGATTAATTTAAGAAGCTAACCAGTGACGTCAACCCGAAATTGATCACTTTAGCTTATGGAGACATGTGCGCCATAGTTATTATAGGTGTTGTTGTTAAAAGATCATCTTTCATGGAAAGTGGCCTTTTAGCATGATCGCAATAAACCTTGCATTCCCTATTTTTTGGACTGTTTCAAACATGTGCTTTTTAGCTTGTATTTTGTCTTGTTTCCTGCATTTTGTAAAAAATTGCATTCCGTTAACCTCCTAAGTTACTGGACGAAACAAAATTCTACTCTGCAGTTTTTCAAGGTTTTGTATGGAGTGTACATGGACTGACTTCCATCATGAGAGGGCATCATCATGATATTTGAAAAAGGACAATCGGGAGCAGAATTTTCTGTAAGATTAACGCAAAAAATTACATAAGTTGTTCTTTTGTTGAAACGTGCTTGATGTTTTAAAAAAATGACGACTTACGCAAATGGTTGAATCGATTCATTACGCAGAAAGTAGTTGTACTTGTAGTTACGGAAAGCCTGTCTGTTTTAATATCAAGGAACCACAAACAAAATTAGCAATTTTCTAATCGATTTTTTGCTCTAATATGAAGCAACACCGCAGCAGTTCCGTTGAAAACACAATTGCAGCAAAATCTATAACAAACGTACGCTATCACCAAAATCAGACGGCCATGGTATCATCAGGCACCACAAATGAGAATTTTGAACAATTAGATGGAGTTTGATAGTGATGCAAATAAAAACACAGTTGTTTTCCAAATATCTACTGTCACTGAGCAATTTCGCTTCATTACGACATTTTTAGAAAGAAAACAATGTGTATGTCGATCTGAGCAGGCAAACTTGTACCTGAGTTACACCAACATGTCCTATATCCATTGTAATTCCTGCAGCTATTACTATCGCTGGATCCAATTCGGCATCGACGAGTGATGTTGACCACGGCAGTATTCGAATCAACTGCAAAAATATTATAAAAGTAAAAGAATATCAGCAGTAGCTGGTACTCGTTTACTTGCAAAGCAGTTTATGGTGCTTGTTTGCTTGCAGTCTTAAAGTATACGTTTGCTTGCAACACGAAGCACATTGTAAGCATTGAACGACTGACTCTGTTTGTGCCGAAAAGCAAATGCACTTTTCGATCCACTACAACATCCGGAAGTTTTTTTCATACAATGATATTTCATACACAGATAGAAGCTAGTTGTTTGCGTTCATTTTAATTTGTTGAAATATTAGGCATTTCGAAATGAGGCAAGACTATAGTCTGCTATAAAAACCGGTTCAATTATTCTCAGGTAAAGGATATTCTAAATTTATGATGTTGTTATAAACAATATAATATATTCCCTAATCTGCCTGTATATGCCTTTTTAAAATATACTTACTTATTTTCAACAACATTTGATTAGTTACAGCCTGTGCTGCCTGCTTGTGTCACCAAAACAGTGCTGCAAAAAGGAATTGTCACGTTGATTATGTTCAGTCAGGACTAAATTATTCTCTTCCTGCGTGCTTTTCTGTGGGTATTTTCTAACGTGACGCTTGCTTCTGACCAGAAGTGAATTGGAACTGAAAACTGTTGTCAGACGTAATAGTTTATAAGCAGCACACACTCCAGGAAGTACACATAAATCTGCACAAGGAGACGCTGAATAGAAATGATACTACAAGTACCTGTATTGACGGCCATTTTTCATAGCGAATCGAGGGCATGGCAATTTTTGGCAGCTGCGGTCTCCACCCATGCGACCACTTTTCTGACATTTTACTCCCTATCGAACAAGTTACTTTAAGCTAGTCTTTGCCATTCCTTCCCGGCTGTCCTACCATCGAACCCCAAATATGAGCATAAGTGTAACTTTGAGAGCTTTCATTTCTTCGTCCCAGTATCCGCTCTGTTGCAAAATGCGGGCAGGTTTTATGAGATATGCGAAGGCCACCTCTATGAAAAAACAGTAGCTTGCAAGTTGTTTAGATAGCAAATGCTGTTGTTCGTTCGTTGAACCTTGAGTGAATTTAACAATGGGGCTTTTCATATCTAGGTATTCAGTTGGCTTCCACTTCTTACTCAGGTGACCAATCCACCAAGCACTACCCCAATGCCCATATAACTGTTGCGTTACGACGTTGTTATTGGCATAACCAGCTCGCAGTGAAAAAGCTGTTGAAAATATAATTTGCACGCATTGGGACTGATGCATTTTGAATAACATAGCGTTTGAACTGCTGTATTACACTGCATCCAAAAACGCACCAACCAGTAAAAAAATATCATTTTGTATTTTGTATAATTTTACTGCAATATTAAAAAACTACTGATATAAAATTTCGGGTAAACTTCATCATTTTGTACAGTTGTTTTCCTAATTATTTTCGTGGGAGTTGGCAATGACTTTTTTCTGTACTATTTTCGTTGCTGTCACAATGTGTTTTGTAAGAGCATTACGCTGCATCGAATTTCATTACTTCTCTCTGCTCGATGAATTTGCTGAGAGCAGCGTCGTTAGGTTGATTGAGCAGAATATATCAGAGGACGTTAAACGGTTGAGGTCATTTCCATGATGCAGCAAATTGCTGCGCGGCACAAACGTTTCTTCGTATGCTATAAATTGCTGAAGCTCAGGCAAAGTGTTCCCTGAAGCTTGATTACATCACAGCTTGCAGCACAGTTTTGCGTTACTTCTGCTGAAACTACTTGTAACCTGGTACTTCTTATGCGACTATTTTGCTTACCGGTAATCAGAAAAAATCGATGAGTGTGGAACCCTTGTGCTTGCTGCATTTTAACCGAACACAGAACATCACGCCAAATTTGGCGATACAGTTCATAAAACATAAAACTTATGCACGAACTGTAAAGTTCACCTACTTCAACAACCCAACAATGTTCTTCGGTCCCAGCTACTTCAATATTTTATCAACTGGAAAAAGCCATGTAGCCACATAACTTGCTGACGTCTAAGGTACTCCCATTTGGCAGCAAATTGCACGCAGTTGAACAAAACCAAATTGAGCTAAAAGGTTATGTGGATTTCAAAACGACACTGTAATTTTCATCAGGTAAATCCTGAAAAGCTATAAAAATTTTAGAAAAAGGATCCAGTGTTTCTTTTAAAGTATGCTTTTTTCAATGACGGTAGACCGATTTTGTTCTGAAATGAAGAGAAGAATATTTATTATCATGCTCCATCTTTTAGTACTTGGCCTTATAGATGCAACTTGTTACAAGACAGGCCAAATTTCTAATCTGGTGAATATCTTATAAATCGTTATTATATAAATTAAAAGCATGCCGAAGTCCAGAAACGCTTGGACCGAGTTCAATTCATTTTGAATAGGAGTCTGACACAGGCATTGCGCAGAGCAAGTTTTTCTTGATGTTTGCACGACCAAACAAGCCTATTGATGTGAGACCTGTGGCAACGAAAGGGCTCAAATGGGTAATCAGGTATGGAATTCTGCTTTGCTTCAAATTGTATGGCTATTTGGTATTATTGTCGTGAGCCAATCAAGTAATCGTTTCTAGCTGAGGACGAATTATCAAGGCGTGTTCTAATCAACTTCAATAAAGTAAACATACTGTCAATAGGCCATTGTGTTTTCTGGCAGTGCGAATACTGCGCGCCGCAAGAGGTCAGGAAGGAACTTGATATGTCAGGTCCTCGACAAGTGCTGTTAGGATCCAACAAGGTGGAATATTGGCACACGTGGCACTGTATCGCGCTTCCTGCAAATAAGTAACAGAATAAAAGCAATTACTGCAGACATTTACAGCATGTGGCTAACAAATGCTTGGCGATAATGAGAATGAAATCCACAATGAGTGGGAGCATGGGCGTCCGCAGAAATTTTTCCGGGGGGGGGGGCAACGTCAACATTT
>JGI24158J21664_10010939_pt1 | contig 12084 bp, 10 predicted proteins | sample Ectturendosymbi3_FD_21664 | JGI IMG/M metagenome (IMG submission 21664) | reverse complement strand
TCTTCTGCCCACATTGCGTCTCTTTGAATTGACAGCCAGAAGAACGTCCTTATTTCCTTCTTTCTGCCTGTTGTTCGCCAACCGAGAACGTAATATTGGGGCACCTGAACTACGGTATATATACACGAATTCAAATTTTTACTCAACGATGCTAAAACACATAGAAAGTTTTATGTTGGATTATAATAACTAACTTAAAACGAGACGTTAAATTTAAAATCCTGAAAAGTTTGCTTGATTTTCCTTGCAGGTGACCATGCCAGGTTCGTTGCTCTCAGATGCCACCAGCCGACCCAGTGCTTCTATGTTTCGTTTCGACAAAATGATAAAAATAATACGTTGCAGCACTGAATCTAAGAACTCATGAACTGTTGTAGTTTCTGGACGAGACGCTGTCTTGAACAGGGACGCAACTTTCAGTCCTATTTATAAAGATTTTGAATAGTAGTGATGGCGATAGTGCACATCATGACGGAGTACAAGAGCGATAGTTAAAGTTGTCATTTTTGAATGTTTGCATCAACTCAAAGCTTCGGACAAGCATCTACAGTAGTTAACAAAAAATGACTATCAAACCCTGTTCGCTCTTTGGTCACAAGAAAAACTCTGTAATAGCACTTTGTGAGGGTAAAACTTTTAATTAAAGCTCACACATCTTTTGCGCGCTCCAAAACCTTTTTTCAGTTTGTACATCCTAGTTTGGTCATGTTTAATCTGTTCACTAAGTTTCTCCATTTTTCACTAGTTTTAATACTTTTGCAAACTGCCATGTCATCAATTTTCTTCATCATGGTCGTTTCAAATTAGGATGTTTGTTTTCTTTGCGTACATCAAGTTTCCCATGTTTTGTTGTTCTTTATAGTGTCGCCTAATCCGTAGAACAGGGGTGGGGAACCTGCGGTCCGCGAGCCAAATGCGGCCCGCGTGAACATTTAATTTGGCCCACATAAAAATTTTCGTTACCCAAGTTACTGTATCACAACACATCTCGTCAAAACGAAACTGTATGACAAGCAGGCACGTAGACACTAAGTCAAGAGAACTCTCTCTCGCTCTTTATTTTCCCCATGAAAATAAAGATAAAATTTTAAGATACAATTAACAGTCCATGCGGCCTGTGATAGTAAATAGGTTCCCCATCCCTGTCGTAGAATAACAGCGTTTTTCTAAATATAATCTTTCAGTCGAAAGTGTTTGCTCCGAGGTTTTATGTGGTTGATGTTATACCCCTCAAAAAGCAGTGCTTTTCATCCTGGGTTCGATCGAACCCCTAGGGTTCGACGGAGCCGTTTCAGGGTTAGACGAAGGTCATCTTAAACATGTAACCCATTTTTACTTTCTGTTATTGGGCAAAAATGTAGGTTCGACAAAAGCTTGGGAAACTACGTAAGGGTTCGGCGTGTTTGTAAAGGTTACGAACAACTGCCTTAAAGCTTTCAGTTTACCACTGTGAAGCAGTTCATGGTTTCAACTCACCAAGTGCATGCATGGATGAGGCTTTACCCAAAAAAACAGGAACCCATCGACATGACTTTTCCAGTCATGAAATTGTAGTTTCAGCTCTTTCAAAAGTTAATCGATTTTGGTGGCGCAAATTCCTCATGCCTAAGAAAGGAGAAAATTTTCTTTGCTGACATTTACTGAAAGGATAAACCGTTGGCTAAAGGTATATGCAACCTGCTTTGATAAATATTTAAAAAAAATACTCAAGCAGGAATACTTGGAATATGTATGACTGCCTTGAGCAAGCAATTTTCTGTACTCATTCGAGCGGATAGAATTGTGTTTTTTCACAACGTGGCCGCCAATCACATGCCAACTATTGGCACAACTACGCGCTTACAGTTCGTGTACAGGTACAAGTGGGTAATAAGTTGATTGCGGTGTTTATCAAGGTCGATATTAATATTTCAAAGCTGCACGTTTAGAAAAAGTTTCATGAAGCATTTAAATGCAAGTTTCCAGCCTGAGAACAGTAATTATTAAACGCGAGTCAAGCCGGCGTTGTCACCTTCTTACATTTTTTTCTGAATATTGAAAGTTATTTTTCTTTTAAAAGTTTGGTTGTTGGTACATCAAGTGAATTTTTAAAAGAGTAAAAGGAGAGATGGTTTTCTCAATGTTTTTTTTCGAGGATATCTAAGACCCACGGTTTCCTTTTTCCAGAGTACAGATGGTACTGGTGGTTCAGGTTTAGGTAGAATTGCAAGATTAGGCGATTCAGAGAACGACAAACAGTAAAGTCAAAGTCCCCTTGTTTGTAAGTGTAGCAACAGTTTAATCTAGAAGCCAGCAATATTGCACCAACCAACAATGCCGCGGTGATATCAAAACTATCTAAAGATCTTTCGACTTGAATTAGAACTTAACACAGTGTTGTAAAAGAATGACTTGGTCTAATTTGGGGCATAAAAATGGATTAATTCGTCTATCAAGTTTTTTGCTGGCGTAAAAGTACCTATCTAATCTGACAAGCCTTTCTTCTTCCCACGCTGAGCTTGCAAGCTTAAAAAATGCGGTGACATTGCGTGTTGACCAAAGAAACAATCATATATGTTCTTGGTTAGAGCATGTCGACAGTTGATTCCTGATATTTTTTCTGCCGCAATTCGTTTGGCTGAAGTATTAACAAAGTGAATAAAGTTGGGTTAAATTTTCATTATCTCCGAGCCAACCTGGAAATTGCTGTGCAAACAAATAAACAATGTTTTTTCATCATTCAGATAAAAACAGCTGCAAGACATCAATCATTCCGAAAACTTTTTATTTTTGCAAAACATCCGTCCTGTATGATTCTGGAAACAATTCATTCGTCACGCGTGTATCAGTAGAGGTGTCTGATTAAAAAGTTTTGGCTTGATAAAATGTCAAAGACTTGTCAGTTAGATTGTTCAGAGTTAGGAATCGTTTAAATGTACAAATTCTCCTAGTTTATTGTTACTGAATCTTACTTGTTATTTTGATGCTCGATTGTAAACAGTGTCACCGAAAACTGAAAGGTAATGATTAATCAAATTGTTGCATCCACATTTATCTTGTAGCGGCTTCTTCCTTGAGGTTCATCAGTGCGTCACACAGTTCGATGCATCTGTATAGCTGTAACGCATTCCGGAGAATAGAACTTATCTAGACCTTTTATGTCTAATGCAACCACTTAAAATCTGATTTGCTTACTTTTTTAAGCGTGTTCGCTAACAAAGAAACGATTACCAAAGCACAATGCCTCTCTCTCCAAAATGTGACGCATTTGCTGAGTGGCATGAAAGTCTCGTTGTTTTATTGTAAAAACGAATATATTTCTAGAAACGGAAAGTGTCTTGTCCAGAAAGAAACTACAGAAGGGAGTAGAAACAATGCATCAATTTTTATGCACAACTTGTGATTTCTGTTGGAACAAACTGGGAACAAGTGCTATTTAGTTTCAATTTCCCCAAAAATGTTTTGCTCCCTTTAACAGTTCGTTTGTTGCAGCGAACTGCTTCTTTGAGGGTGACGTCGGTGAGTCAAAAATCTTTGCTCTCGTAATCAAAAAGTGCGTGATCAGTCCAAGGCAAATCACCTGCTGTGCATTACAGCGTATGATTGTTTTTGGTTCGAAGAAGAGCGTAAACCGTACAGACCGCAAGCTTCGACCCCGCCTCGACCGGCATCTCATATTCCTTTGCACAGCACGTTCGCCGGGAGGCAAAGATGACTCTGCCCGAGCTGTGGAGTGACATGCAAGAACGGACGCATTGCCAGTGACAAGAAGCCAATGCAAAAACAAGGTTTTATTCATGAAATGAAAACGCTCGCGCAGTTGTCATAAAAAATAACCGGATATTCATGACAAGGTGCTTTAATCCCAAAGCGAAGGCCAAACCAAATGCACTGAAAGTTTTCGCCCAGCACCGGTTGCAAGCGAGTTTGCTTTTGTTCAGTGTTGCGTGCGAAACTTCATTGCTGGGTCAAAAACAAATACATGTGTATTTGCCCAGACGACAGGTGTCCTGCCGCAATATATGGCTGCGAGTGGCGTTCAGCACGTCTACGCTTATTTACGGAGTCCCGTGCCTGGCGTGCACTGACGCAACGGTAACAAAGGTTGGCGGCAAGAGAGTTGACGAACGCGACCGGAGCCTTTATTACATCAGCGAGGATGTTTTTCAGACAAAATGAAGTTGGCCTCGAAGAGCAACCAGCAGCAGTTGGTGGCCGTGATGAGTTCAGGTGAGAGGATTACCTTTCGTTTACCTGAAATTCTTGATATTGTTGAATCTGTTTGCGTTTTATGCGATATCCCCACATAATACATTTTAAAAACAAAAGCGCTCACTGCATCGCTTGGACTTGCTTGTCCATTCAACAAACACAATGATGGTTTTGAGCAAATTTTAGAACCAGCAGTTAAGTCATGAAGGGAAGCAATCGACTTATCGACCAGTGTTTTGCAACTGGCTTCGCAGTTATCGGCATTTGCCAATTTACAAGATGATCCAAAACAGATGAAAGCGAAACGAAGAAAGTTATCGCAGGCTGCCAAAAGTTTAGTCGACAATTTTTAGAAAATAATTTAATTTATTCACTAAATAGAAACTAGTTTTTAGCTAGACTTAGTGTGAGAAGGGTCCACCGTTGCGCAAAGTCTCCTCAAACCTTGGAAAAGCTGAGTTCTCGAGCGATGTACTTCTATTCAAGTATGTGGAATGCAGGTACATACGACAACCTTTGATCGAACAGAACATTCACAGTTTTTTACTCATATTTTCCTAGAAAAGTCAGTGGTGGCTGTAAGTCAACCAACAGTTGCAAACAATTTGGCTTTTCTCTTAGTGACACTTGGCATGGCTAAAAATCTGCGAATAACAAACCCACTGCAGAGTTTGCAGTTCCGATACACTTGTAGCATATCTTGTGACTTGCTGAAGATACATGTCAAAGTCCGCACAAACCAATACTTCCAACGTGTTTACATTATTCTGGCGCCCAACTTACGCTGAGGTGCATTCACATGGAGTGAAAAATACAAACTGTTTTCGGGAAAGGTTCATAATATCCTCGAAGAGCAAATAAGATCTGTAATAGCAGACTTGCAAAAAAGAAGTCTGCACGGAATGATTTATTGGCTGCAAACCACTTTTTTGCCGCATTTTCCAAAAGTTTGAGGTATGAATTGATTTGTTAGATATACAAGGTTTTATTGTTTTTTTGGTTTTTACTTTTTGTTACAGCTCAAACTTTCACATTTACCGAAAGCTATTGTAAGTCTACTCTCCATTCTTCTTAACTACATAATCGAGTATAGCAGTGCTTTATGTTGCAATCATTTCTACGATTTCCTGCGAATGTTATTTTATATTTTAGATATTTTAAGCTGCCAAACAAACTACAAAGGATCTAGTGAAGGGGGATATAATGTTGCATTCCTCAATAGTATAGCAATACGTGAAAACCGTGCGTTGGTTATTGATTTACAAAATTTCGGTGTGGCACAATACTCCGTCTGAGATGTGCATTGAGTGTAATTCAGCAAAAGTCAATTTTTCAGTTTCATTCATGTCCTGAAGGATAATGCTTCGGTGTTATTCTGTCACAAACATAGATAGATTAATACAATAGAAACGTAAACTTTAACCATCAGAAAGGATTTGTAATCTCATAAGAAGATTACCATCGTAAACATTTTTCAACAGATCGGTTTAATGTTGGATATGAACAGCAGTGTTTTATTACAGAGAATATGTAATGTTCGTATGTCATTTCCAGTTCCGTGCTACTACGCTTGCATTTTAATACGATTTTTTTAATGGGAAAAATTCTTGAAGGAAAGAAAGTAGTTTTTTTCTGGTGGAAATCAATTAAGTTGTCCGAACAAATCAATTTTTTGTGCATGGTTGTCTGGCTTTGTTAATAATTCTGTGACCTAGAAATCCTTTCCAAGCTTTTACAGCATTTGTTCAAATTTTTTTAAATCCAGAACTCTTTCATGGAATTAGCAAGTGCCTTGGCATTTGAAAATCACCTGTCGCCAATTTCCGCTTCAGAATTACCCATTATTCCATTACTTTTCACTGTCATTTGTGTTCATTCTACTTTTTGGTTTCTCCGCAGGCTCGGTTTCCTTACTATTATGAGAGTTTCTGACCATTTTTCTTGGAAGCTTAAAGCGTAATGCTGTACAAGAACTGAACAATGTGACTCTCAGCATGTTCATATTCTCTCGAGATAGACGAAAATGCAAACCCGGACTAAAGGAGTTCGACAATGACCCCGAAATCATTAGTCAAGCTGCTGCAACCTTAGCTAGCAGGAACATATCAGTTTCTGCCGCAGTTCACCATCTCAGTTTTGACGCTTTGTGTCAAGTTCCCAATGTTTGGCTAAATTTCATGACTTCTTGCAACGTAAGTTTCGCAGTCATTCCTAGATTTGACAATAAAGCAATAAGTTAAAGTTACAAAACAGCTAATTGTGCATGCGCACGCTTTACTACAAAGCGAACGAATATTTCATGCCGCAACTCATCAGACAAAATAATTGGTGTTATTTTTAAAGCAGTTTTTAATGGAAGAAGTTCTTGATCTTCTATAATTTTTATGTCTTCAGAGGTTCCTTCCTCATGGAAATTCGAACGTTTGTAGTAGATAGCGTGTTACCAATGCTTACCTTTTTGTCTTTGTGATTTGATTATTTCTTTTGCGTAAATTGACAGTTTCTATTGGTAATTATTGATTCTGGCGTGTTCTTTTTTTGTAAACAAAAGTGGAACATGGTAGAAACTGACTTGGGAACTGTTGCAATAGAATTGCAACTTAGACTGCATGTCAGATAATACGTCAAAGACATACGTATGCCAGATGGTTAAACCTACAAAATAGTTCATAGATAAAACTCTACGCATGCCAGCAACAGCAGCTTTTGCTGCAAGCTGTTCGCATTGAGGCAGGAAAGAAATCAGTTTCGTTTTGAGGACCAATATGACGAAACGTACCGAACATCATAAGATCATGTAATGTGCCAATTTCAAAAGAAACATACGTCACCGATATAATTAAAAGTTATGGCATATATTATCTCTAAAGTGATATAGAGATATACTTTTGCAGGACTGTGGAATGTTTACATTTTTGCGCATCCGTTTGAATTATACTTATTCATTGCGCGCAAACTACTGCCATAACCAGCTCCTTATAAAAGTGAAAGTAGTAGTTTAAAAGAATAGCAGCTATTTACCCAGTTTTCATTATGATCACACAACAATCAATTCACCTTGAAACCGTCAAAATAGTCTCATGCATGCTTTCGTGGAACTCGTTTATCTATATTTTTTGCTATTTATCACATGTTCCTTCCTTCGTGACACTCATTGCTCAAGTGGAACCAGAACCGTCGCCAGAATGTCTTTTATGGGGGGCTTTACGTTTGTGCAGGGGGGCTTGACATTGGAAATTTGATAAAAACACCACTGGTTTATAGTGTTTCATATTTCAATTTTAGAGGCTTGGTGCTTTGTTTGGAGGGGCTAAGCCCACCAAATCCCTCGTGGCGACGAGACAGGGTGGAATCTAACAAACTAATCGAAACTTCTTAGTAAATCAAATGAAAAGTGCTGTTGTTGAAATAAAAATAGGACCTCAGATAGGTATTATCACACTTTTGTTATACCAACATAATCTTATAGAGTTTGAATGCAAGCCAAACAACATGTTTTTTACAGACGGTCTTAAACGTACAGTATGTTGCATATTGCTCATATCTCAAGGCAAGCCTGATCTACTTCATGCAGCTGACAAAAGTTATGCTGACTACGTCAAGCGCTCCGACCCTCAAATGCTTAAACGTGATTAGATTAAACGTAACTTTGTTAAAAATTTTTAGTCAGGCTGCTAAAGAAATGACGAAGTTATTTTATGACGTAATAAGACAAGCGATCAGCAGTTTCACGAACCGGTGTGAAAGTAACGTCCGTGAACAACTGATCGTTTATTTTTAACGTCACTTTCGTCGAAACTATGCCGTGTTGGACTCAGGAAGGTGATAAGAGCGTTTTCTTCATTTTTGCTCACTTAGCTACGTAAAATTCTCAAGCAAAGCAACCCTTTCCAGTGCACAAGTGGCTTGTTTTTGACAAGTTGTTTTGCAATATTGTTTTTGATGAGTCGATGTCTCCTCAACATATCCCTCAAAGGTAATGCAAGTCAAGTCAAAATACTATGTAAATAAGTAGAATAATCGTTTGGATTAATATCTGCAATACTGCCAAATTCTAATGATGCTTTTTCCGATTTATTATCAGCAAATTTGAGAGGGTTTACCACTTTGCCTATACTGCAAATGGATTTACACCCTTGGGAATTTTCGGTTGGTTGTAGCTCTGACTAAGATAGAAGCGTTTGGTGATGTTTGCCAGCAATGACACTTGTGTACGTTTCCACCTTAGCAATTTTTTTTTCAAACTAGCATTTTTATTGCAGCATGATGTTCCAGGTAAAAATCGCTACCGAAATGTTTGTAAAAGACTATACAGACTCTCCTGTTTTTTGCAAATGTATTCTATACTGTAACGCAGAAGGTGTGTATAGTAACTAGTGACAGCAAATCTGTGCTCATGATGTTATTTGCAGATCCCATAAGGAAACTTTATTGCAAATTCTTACATCAAGAAGTGTAATGAGGCTCTCAACCAAAAGTTAGTTCCTTTCACACTGTGCAAATGCATTTTGCAGCTTCACCAGTTCAAACGTGGTTTTATCTTACAGTTTAGGAAAAGATGGTTTCCCACTACCTCTGCGCTAGGTATTCCAGAAGCCAAGATTGGTTTGCCTCTTAGTAAAATCTGGAGTTTATTATCTACGTTAGTGGCCAGGGTTAGAGATAATTACTCTCCTGGTTGAATCCGAGTTAAATCTATTTTACGTATCCCTGCATCAAAACAAACCACATCAGCTTTTTGGCAAGTTTCGTTTGCTTGGAGAGTTCAGATAGACATGGGGATAACCTTCAGTAATTGGGTTAAAAAAGGTCGTCACCACGTACTTCTGGAATTAACAACTGCTAATAGTGAAGTTCAACACCAACAGCTCCCACTAGAGACATCTCTGCTCTCACGTTACGTAACATTCTTCTGCAGATTTTATGTCCTATTCAGGGCTACAGCCAACCTAAAATTTCTGGCATAGACAAGACGTCTACCATTTAGCAAAAATCTTCAGTAGGTAGTGCACTGTATAACGCCTTCACTCCCACACGTAAAGCAATAGACGTTAACACATGCGGCAGTAACAAGGAACACACAAACACATGAAAGAACATAAAGATAGAAATGTGGCGGTAGTAGAAAAACATACGCTTTAATGGCGCTAACACGGTAACTTTGATGGAAAAACAAAAACCAGTATGTGGCACTATAGTAACGAGCACACGCAGGGATGGCGCCAACACGGTTGCTGTGATGTTTAGTACCATAGGCGTAGCCAGGGGGGCCAAAGGGGCCATTCCCCCCCAAATGTTTAGAAAATATCGTCATTTTGAGTTTGAGAGGCTTTTTTCCAAACAAAATAGTGTTATTCGCCTAAACTCAAACATTTTGGTCTCCCCCAAATTGTTTGCCCCCCAAATTTCTTGGCTGGCTACGCCACTGTTTAGCACCGTTGCATAATGCTGCAATAAATCTACGTAGGCCGAGTTATGAAACGAGTGGGTGAGTAGGAAGCTACAAAGGACTAGGGGTCATTGGAGATGCAAACCTCCCGAGTTTGAAGCAGTTTGTAATGTGAAAGGAACAGTTTATAGAAGTAAGGGAAAGCACATTGCCCTGAGTATAAAGTTTAGTACGCGCAATGCGTTGATACGATTAATGGAAACAAAATGTGATGCAGGAAGTTCAAGCCGGCCAGAAGAAACTGATTTAACTTCGCCACATGAAGTTTTCACATGTATTGGAAATTTTGGCGATAACCAAAGAGGAAATGCGTCACGCAACTATGGTCTATGTGCAGCGTTGCAGTGGTGCCACAAAAATAATTCTCGATATGCGAATTTTCGGAAGCATTAGCAAGGCCCCTTCCCAGTTACAGTCGTTATCGTTTCATACTGTATACATTGCAGCAGATGCTTCGCAGAACCGAGTGAAGGTGAAAAACTAACGGAGCTTGTAAGCGATGTCTGGTAAAGTTGGGCATCACCCAGTAGCAATATTCACTGTTACCGTGTGATGCCCAAAACTTACATTCGATCGCAAGAACGTCGTTTGAAAAGCTATCACTGCTTTCCTCAAGATGCTCTTTACACAGTGAAAATGATGTTCTCGTAAAGTAACATTTACCTTATGTAAGCTGAACAACATCCACTGCATATTTGTTTTATCAGCAGTAACGCTCAGAACTCGTTTAATTCGTCAATTCGCTTAATTCGTCACTTTTTCGTCGGTCCCGGCAGAATCCCTATCTTTTGCGTATATTTCTGTTCGTCTAATTCGCCATCGTCTAATTCGTCAAATTGCTTAATTCGTCACCTCTTTCTATCCCTGAGAAGCGTTTTCTTCGTCTTATTCGTCATTTGCAGTTTCGCTTTAGATGTCTAAGCAGCTAGTACGTGTGGGAATTCAAACAAATTAAGGATCTTTATCTGATAATTGTTGCACCTTGCAATTTGTTTATCGAATTGCGAAGCGCGATTCGAGGTGCGAAGTTTATCGACGTGCGAAGCGCGACCCGACTCCCCATTGTGAGAACGTGGATAAGTTTGTTAAATATTTGAAAGGTACTTGATTGAATGGAAGAGTCCAGATAGAGAAGAGGAATTAATTGTTTATTCAACCATAACGTCATAAACTTGTATTTTACTGCACATAAGCAATATGTATGCATACGAATTACTATGATAAAGTATACGAGCTTCTACGATAAAGTTTTCACCTGTTTGCGTAATTCATCACTTCGCCTAATACGTCACTTTTTTCTAATCCCCTTGAGGTGACGGATTAGGCAAGTTATACTATATCACCCAAAGCCGACCCAGTGGCGATTCTAGAATTAAAAAAGTGGGGGGACCACTGCGGGGCCAAGGAAAAAGTAGGGGGGGCAACGTAAATGTCTATTTTGCATGGTGTTGTTTCGTTGTTTTGATGATTAAGTTGCTATGATTTACCCTATCAAACCCAATATAGCCTTGTGAATATCGTTAAATATGAACTGGCGTTATTATTCACTGGAGACACCTAAACGCTACTGTAGATGCAATCACACACGTGCACTGGTATGTCGAAAATTCTGTGCTAACCATGCAACTTCCACAGCACTACACATGTAAAACGAAACACCATTTTCCGCACACAATTGTGCCGATCCCACATGAATCAAAACCGTTCTACGAAAGTGAATACAATTCACATTAAAGCGAAATCGCTCCAATTCCAACCACCAATTACATCTTGACACAGAAAATACGCTGTTGATAGACAACTAGTTTCATCAAAACATTCTTATTACTAAGCACATAAAAATAAACCATCTTCCAACGGATTGGTGACTACTGACTAATCCATTTTTGTGGCAGCTTATGGATATTTTGTGATTGTGGTGTAACCATAACAATGTTATGTAACTACTATTACGAGTGTGCAGCGTGGATAGGGTGAGGACTATTCAATGCAATATGCAGTTAAAAGCAGCGAGGTTTCGGCACTAGTTGCACCAAAAGTTGCATAGCAGCGCCGCAGGGAGGAATGTGTGCATCGATTTTAGGGCGTGTGCCTGATGGCAGGATGCAATAGCAGGCGTGAAACTTATTTTGCAGAACATTCCCAACAAAGTCATTCATTTTCACATTCACACTGAATTTTCCTCGGTCTGATCGTCAAAAGCTGACTTTTCAACCCTGCGTTGATTTATGACTGTCTTGCCATAAGGGAAACATGCACTCACTCTAAAAATTTTCAGACAAATGGACAACGAGCAATATAATTCTCACACAGATCCCCGCACAGTCTACGTTAGCATTTTATATTATTATCACCTCAATGTAACTTAATTCTTCGATTATCATGTCGACGGTCAAATTCATCAACGAAATCATCTTAATCTATTTTTCAGCTCGTACCTTTCA
>JGI24158J21664_10010937_pt1 | contig 12084 bp, 7 predicted proteins | sample Ectturendosymbi3_FD_21664 | JGI IMG/M metagenome (IMG submission 21664) | reverse complement strand
TACAAGTAAAAGCCATGAACTTGGCAATAAGTACAATAATGTCAACATTCAAGATTAGCTGACAATTTAATGCTGATAAGCTATTAAATTGACACTTCTGCTAATCAAAAAATATCTTGTTTGTACACATAAAATATTAATTCAGCTAGACTTCATGAACATTAAATCTGCTCATCCTTAATCTCCACAATAGTGCTGCTTTTCGTTTTCGACAAACACTTCGCAGAGATTTGCCTGAAAATGCAACTTTCTAATATTTATATTATAACTTGCATCTTTAAATTTGCTCTGTTTTCTGAATACGTGACAACCAACTTTAGAGCAAAACCAGTTACATTTCTGCACGAAATAAATCATGGCTGTACTGTGACCTCTCACACGTGCAGCTGTTAAACGGTTATTGTCTCGAGACAACACACAGGGTAAAACGTCGGACAGGTGCAGTTAACAATCTTTCGCGGTCTCTAGGAAATCGTTTTATCGAAGCTAATATTTATAAAAATATCAGAATCAGTGATACCACACCAAACTCTGTTTCAACATCAGTTTGGCTATGTGCAACATCTAACATGAAAAAGCAGTGGCGTAACTGACGTGGGGCAGGGACGAGCCGCATCCCCTGGCAAGCTAAATGTAAAAAATGGGCTCCTTTTAGCTGTAATTTTGATATTTAGTAGTCTTTTGCTATTCAGTAGGTTGTTTTTTTTGCGCTTTTCGGTGTGCTTTGTTTTTTTGCTAGTATAGACTTCCACGACTTCCGGATTCACTGTCATTTCTTAACTTTTTTTTCGGAGTGTTGGCTAGCGCCATTCCTACGGTAGCCTGTGGGCCACCTTCAGCTAAGTTTTGCCCCCTTCGCCTGATAAAAAGCTCTTCACACAAAACGTGATAAATGTCACTTTTATTTTGAAACCTCTCCAAATACAAAACATAAAGAACAAAATGTGGGGGAGACATGGTATATTATATCCCCACGGTCTGAAAAAAGTGGGAGACACGTCCTATGTATCCCCCACCTAAATGCACCCATGAGTGCAGGAGGTCTCAGGGGGCGAAGCACCCCTAAAAGTTTTTCGAACCCCTTGGAAAAATGTGTTGGACATAGTTTAAAAATGTGGAACCTCCCAGAAACTCTTCGCCCCCTCTGGCGTCCCAAGCTGGTTACGGGCCTGGTTTCAATCAAGCTGAAGACCGAACGATCGCAACAAAGTAAAAAAAAAAAAAGTAAAAAAAATTAGTACAAGTGCCTGGTTCCGTATTCAATTAGTGCAAGTCATGGTTTTAATGTGGCAGATGTATAAACTGTTAGTAAACCTTTTCGTCTTGTTTTAGCAATTTCATCAAATCGTTTATCAAGATATTTAAAACTTCAGTTGAATATATTTGCTGTGAGATAATTTCTGCGGACGATATTGCGACTGGTGAAGCTGCCAGAATGTCAGATACAAGAGACTGGACTGAACGTCAGGATATATTTAATCCCTGATGCTATTGTTTTAATTGTAGATACGAGACTTCGTCTGCCAACTGAAATACTCTTAAAAGGAATGCAACTTTACCTTTATTATGAATGGTTGGGTCAGACTCGCTGGGTGGGCTTGGCCTAGCCACTTTTGCTAGGATTACCTAAACAACACCTAATAACTTTGAGGCTCTTGTGAAATTCGAATTTCCCTTACAACGTTAGAGCTTGGCTGTGAAACCCCAGCAACGATTAAGCACTGAACATAAATGCAAAAATGCTTAAATAGTAGCCTACAGTAACCCCAGGCAAACGTAAGGCTAACACAATGTGAACATACGAGTATGATGTTTCTGTCACCAGGCGTACTCTTCTGGGTGCAAACTTTGCTCCACTGGTGTGATAACAATGCAGTGTTTATTGTTGACGTTTCAAGAGTGTATGCAAACTCTCTTCCTCAGATGGCAAGAAACAAAATCAAAGCGTACACACACTGTATTTCTGAAATTTTTCAGAGTGGTACACGAACAAAAGGATAAAAACTGCCTTAGAAATAGGCTACCAACATTGTAAACCATCTCCCAATTCCAACATATTTGTGGTTAAATACCAATCCTTTACGAAATTTTTGATCAGATGGCCTGTCTCAAAATATATCTTGTCAGGAGATAAGTAAGACCAAGAAAAAGTCCAGTAAGACTTTTCTGAAAAATGATTACAATACAAAATTTCAACTTTATTATTGAAAGTTTCTGCAAATGCCAAAATTGCTATACAATGTTTTGAAAATTTCGGGGGGGAAACTGCCCCCCCTGGTTGCGCGCCTGCTGTACTGTACAAAACGAGGTCACTACCAAATTTGATATCTATCGAACCATGTATAACTATAGCTCAAGATAAGCAGGGATGCAACTTCTCAGTTTCAAATAGCTTATTGAAGGTCCAGAAACACGTTACTGTGGAGAATGCATATTTGTGTTGCGCTTTACTGAGTTTGCTCATCTAACAGAGGGGGCACTAAAATGTAGTTTCGTGTTGTTGAAGTTATTCTTGCTCATTCCTCAGGTCCGCCGTTGTTGCTAAAGCGATGCTAGAGCGGCACAATCTTTGGTAAAACAGTTTGGGAGGAATCGGACGCCAAATACTGTATGTGCTATTGGTTAATGTATCTTGTAAATGTACATTACGCTTTGCGGTGAACGACTACACCAACAGGACAGAAGTCGGTGAATTTTACCAATGACTGCATTTTCGTTTGGAGCCATTAGCAGTAGGTCATCCCAACAAGTATCAGCCATGATGTTTCTTCTTTTCCAGTTACTTTGTTATTCTGTGCAAACAATCGTAGTTAAACATGAGTTAGTTGCAAAATGTCTTTAAATTTTTGGTTGCTTTCAAAACAAACGAAAACGTCACGTCTACCAGGCAGACACAGGACCTCTGTTAAAATTACCGGAGGTTGGGGTTCACCGCCCCCTGTGGATAGACCAGCGATGCCACTGTTTTCATGTACATGGTCGTGCTTTTCAACACGATTTCTATAAGTTGGGCTGCAAAAAGTGAATAATCGCAAAGCATTGCACTGTGCTTGTTCGGGTGGAGGACCTTCTGCGCGCGGTAATTTCGTCCACGATGGGCAGAAGACGATGTAAGTTCACGAGCGGGAATAATTTCTTGACATGGGACTAAAGGCTACTTTGGTTTGTGTCACATCGAGTGAAACACTTAACAAAGCCTGCTTGGCTGAGGACAAATCAAATCAAATAGGTTCTTTATTTCTCAGACTGAGTGATCGGAGCAGAAGATAAAATTTTGCTTCTGTTCATCATCTGACAGCCGAGGTTGGACAATGTTTTAGCCTGTTAAAAGTCAAAACGGCGGTTTTCACGTAACGTGGTTTCCCACCTGTTTCAAGAGACCTTCGTTTATTTCCATTCACAGGGGCTCACTTGACTCACAATACGAAGCTATTTCCGTGTTTTTATTTTATTGCAAAGAAGACCACAGTGCGAGATAATGTTTATGAAGACCGCATGTTGACATCTGTAAATGGTGCCGCGGTGGCAATCTAGATGCATAAAAAAATTAATAACAGAAACTGATCATAACCCATTGCGTGCAATGCGCGAAAACAGAGAAAGGAACCACATGCGCAAGTTTTGATTATAACGTGAAGTGGGGACAACAAAACCTTGCAGTAGGTAATATGAAAATGTCGCACCATTGATCCAATTTTCGAAGTGCGCTCGAAAAGTCTGATAAACGCGATAAGGTAACTATACACGAACTGCAGAAATCACAATAAGCCAAAAGCGAAACGTTTGATATCCCAATCAGATGAAAAAGTGCTATTTCACTTCGGTCATTCACCTTGGTTAATTATTGAAACAACTGAAGCAACAACAAATCTGATACATATCAATGCTGAAACCAACACTGAAGGATGAAGTTGGGTTGCAGGCTCAAACGGCATTTACCTTTTGTAACGTTTTTAGAGGCAGAGAGGCAATTCAATCTTAACCTATGGAATGTATCAGCAGAATCTAACGACAAGACGCATCCTAATAGCTATGGCCAACAACAATCTCTTATCCCTGCTGATTATCAAAGTACAAAAGCTGACGAAGAGGCATTCGGCTGCTGGTGAATACAAACGGAAGGTCGGAATAACGAGTATAATTGCATAAAAACATATTTAGCACGTGGGACATGTTACAAGTGTATGGTTACAAAACGCAAACGCTCAGGGCAACCTATGGTTGACACCTGGTGGTCTTAATGCAAATCTAACAACCTCACTGCCATGTGCTTCAATCACAGCAGCGAGGTGCCTTGAAGCTACATACCTGCGGACGTGGGAATCCGACTAAGAAATCAAGGAAACGGCTGCTTTCTGTTTTGCATTACACATTAAATAAATCAATGAATCTCAGACAAATCAAAAAATATACACAGATTCTAAAAGTATGAAGACCTAATGCAATCAAAAAGGAGCACACAGTGCAATACTAAGCTATTTTTTAAGGAAGAGCAACTTTACGTCGTTTATATCCAATATCACTAGTTACGAATCGCGCGATCACTCGTTGGAACATTTCTGGATTTGTGACTTCTGATGTTGGAAGCATTAGCAAAACACAAAAAATCCTACAATTTAGAATATTTACACCTCTAAGTTTATGTATCGATAAAATAAATCACAGCTACCGACTACATTTAACGAGGATCTCAGTTCATCACAAGTGTTCTTTCGCGGAAAACCCGACAAATGGAAACTCAGCGGTTCGAGTTGTCGAAAGCACATTCGTACTCGTGAATGAAAATGTTAAGTTCATACAAACTCTTAGATAAAAAAAACAAACAGTTTTTGGAACTTGTCACAGCTTACTACAAAAAAAATTATTGCTCGGGTAAAAATTTAATCGTCCGTGTTTTTTTTCTTCCTTTTCTTTGCTTGTGCGCATTGACTGAGTGCATTGATTCTGTATCGTTGTCATTGCCATCACATATTTAATTTCTTTTTGTTGCGTTCACTGCATATTGGACGTGTTTTTCGCTACTTTCGTGTAATGCACTGGAACATCTTTGATTTCCTACTGCTGCATTGTGAACATTGCAAATCGTGTATCTCTAACGAGCAGCATGCGATTCCCCTCCCCCCCACTCGTGAGCCATCGCATCGACTGAAACGCCATTTCCCACACGAGCGATTGAATGATGTCAATCTCAGCCTGTTTAGTTTTGTGACGCACATTGCGACACTGCATTAATCAACAACTGTCGTGACTCAATCCCCATCTCATACTGTCACCCAGTATTTACAAAATACGTGATAACTGCAAACATTTTGGGGCAAAGTTAAGTCAACTGTTCTGGCCGATTAAATTTGCATATTTAACTTTTTCTTAATATTTTAACCCATCTATCGTGTAAACGCATTTCCCGCATAACAGGTCTGCTCATAGCAATAGACTTCCACATATTTTTTAATCAACTACTCTCTCTCAACTACATGCAGGTTCGCCTTGGGGAGGGCAGCTTCCCAAATGCCCCCTTTTGACCTTATCGCAGCAACATATATCAGTGATTAGAATGAAAGAAACGTGTTAGCGCCATCTATATGTGTGTGCTTGTTTTTCTGTATTTCGTTGGTTGTTAAATAAATAAACATCTTTCTCTCCCACATGATTTTGGAAACTGGGGCTATATATAAAAAAGCAAATACTTATCACGATTCAAGAAGATAAACGTACTATTAATAAGAATTGCACAAAAACTTAAATATCATTTTTGAACTTGGGAAGTCATTGAACATAAATTCTGCTCTTTATACCATTTTCGACCAGAATGGTGCAAAAATTTATACATACATGGCATCGCCTCGAGGAGCAAGGGATATATTTTTCTGCTCTACCATCATCTTAAAATATGTCGTTCATTTCAGTTGGTAAAAAACACTTTTTTGAGTGACATAAAAACGTTCAAAAACTGTAGAATACAGGGAAATACTGACAGAGTTATCCTCTCACCGGCAAAACAGAAACCATTTGTCGAGTTCTCTTGCACTTGCTGCCACCTGATGACACTTCCTAACTGCTGGAGCCATTTCGCACCGCCACAGGTCAGGCGCAGATCACCTGACACAGTTTTGAGCTTTGTGCAGGTTTGTGCAAGTGACGCGCAAAACATGCTTGGCCTGAAACTGGTGCAGTTTGATCAGGAATCAGGAAGACCGAAAAGGCAGCGAGCGAATCACGGAGAAGGAAGACAACGCTTTCACTCGCGCGGATTAAACATCGGACGAGTCCCGCTGGACGTGAGCGCCATCGTCTGGAATGCGGACGGCGACGTCGACTGTGAGGGGGTGAGTTCTGGTGTTGCGTCGCATCGGGCGTGAACTGGTGGTCGGTGTCGCTGTGCCGGGAAGAGACACCAGTTCGACTTCGTCGCGGTTGCGTGATGAAGGTCTGAATCAAGTCGAAACCTCTTCGTTAGAACCTTACGATCGGGATTATGAAGGTCAATGTCAATTCCTCGTGTTTGTACAAAGTGCATTGCTGAGAAAGTATCCCTGTTTGCGTTCGCGGGAATCAGAGTTTCGATCAGTCGCATGAGTTCAGTTGAATTGTTAATACTTCCTCAAATTTTTCTATCGCATTACAAATACACACTAAAACTCTTAACTACAACTGCAATGACATTTACATAAAAATATGTAAATAATTTCAATCATCTTAATAACAAATTGCAGTTGGTCCAGTCACACGCACCGCACATCTTTGACATTTCGCTACTGACTCAGCAAAACTACAGCAGGTTACAGGGAAGGTACTTTACTGGTTTTTGTTTATGTATTTGTCCGAGCCCTGTACAGTTGTCGAAAGCAAGCAATTCAAGTATTTGTTTAATAAGGTTAAAAATTTTAGCATATTCTAACTACTCAAAAAAGAAAAGTCTCAATTACAATTGCATGAGATCGTGTCAATAATTACATTCAACTCAATTATAAGCTATGATTTGCCCAACTGGGGTAGAAACCGAATCAGCGGCAGGTTTGTCTGTCGGCAGAGCGAAGAAATAGATTTTACTTTGAAAAGCAAAGTTATCGCTGATCAACTAACGCTTATGTTACACTTGTGCGTCCGTGGTTGAAAAAGCAGCAAAAGAAAACGAAACCATTTGAGTGGAGCGGTGTTTCGTCAAAAGCACGAAAAGAGCTCTTAGTTTCAGCCCAGGAGGAAATGCGAGTCGAATCACAAAAGACCAGCAGTGCAAACGAGCAATGCAGCGGCGCCGCAACCGACCAACCTGCTTTGTTCGCTCGGATCTGCTCCAACAACCCGCGTCATAAACGATCGCTGCTCGTCACGTCCGATCGCTGCAGACCTGCAATCATGTAATTCACTGCTGAGCCGTTCAGTGGAAAATTCGCGATCACCTTCTAACGCTCAACTACGATTGAGAAACCTTCAAGGATCTGGGGCGAGTTTCGGGGCTTCGTAAATGCTACAAAAACTTCACGTGGCTTAGTGGGGAAAAACTATCAGATTCGCAAAAATTAGGTAAATTATATCGTAGCGCAACGAAACTGACAATCGCAAACCCATTCTCTGAGGTTGGTTTTGTTCCGAACCCGGCTGTTATTTCGCCCAAGACTGGTTTTAAGTCTGAAAGGCCAAGCACTGTTGTGCATGGGAAGAGCTTTCTGCGATAGAACGCCAGCGGTATCTTACATTAAGCTAGGGTTCCGCGAAGGTGCCAACGTGTCTGTATCGACGACTGGGCTTCTGCCGTTGGTCAACCAAAGAAGCATCTGCTTGATTTCATTGACATCGGCCTGCAAGCGCTTGCTCGCCTGTTCTTGAGACTCTTGAGAGAGCTGCGTCGCAAAAGATCGGCGAATTAAATTCACAAGCACACATTTTCGTAATTTTCAATGCTTTTCAGAAAATATATTTTGACGAAACAAAATCCGCAAATTGAATAAGTGCACCGCAGCAAGCGACAGTGCAGCGTGCCAAGTTACCTGAAGCGTGCGGACGATTTGAGATAAGTTTTGCAACTGCTGTGAGAGGCCGCGCGGAATTGCAAGTTGAGATGCCGCGTCTGAAAACAGCGATTGCTTGAAATGAACAAAAAAACAAACTGCAGGTCGGTCGCGCTTTGACACAACTTACGACCGAGAAATAGGAAGAATTGAACAGCACGGACCACGACAAAGCAATTCGAGTGAATATGGCCGCGGCAAATACCGAAGGTTGTTTTCGGAAATGTGTGGTGACTTCATCTTTAATTAACAGTAGAGGAATCAAATTGAAAGATGTACACTTGGTGCAGATATCTGCCAGTGCTAATAGGTCATTGTATGAGTGCAAGCATGTTTTCGACGAGCTCATCTCTTACTGAAATGGTCGACTTTTAAAAGCGGTCGTAAGACTGATGGATGAAGCAAAATAAAGAATAGAACAGGGGTCACCAACGTGGTGCCCGTGGGCACTATGTAGCCCGCAAGGACCGAGTAGGTCGCCCGCGGGCCTGTTCTAAAAATAACTTTAGCATGATCAATGTCTTCACATAACGAATATCAATACTAAATAATTGAAGGCAAATTGAGCAAAGTTTTATTTCAGAAGTGTATATCAAACCCTTCGCATTAATCGGTACACAAGAAGTAGCTCGCAGTTTCAAAAATGTTGGTGACCCCTGGGATAGAATATTCAAAATAAGTCTAGAATATATTCGAAAAAATTAAATACTTCGACCATTGATCTCTGCGACAATTCAATGCGATGCGCGGAAATTTATAATCAAACTTGCAGTGAAATCCCAGCAGTTCAGAGCCCAAAACTTTTCCAAGGCCTGCAGCAAACCGGAACGCAAGGAAAATGTGTCACTAGGACAAAGTGAAAGTAGAGTGGATTTAAAACAGCTGCAGAACCAGCATGCAGCGAACACTGCCCACGAAGCATTTGGGGAAGGCAGATGGTACTCACGGTCCCCGGAGTCAGTTTTTCCTTGGAGCAACTTGCGTCCGTCTGAAAATTGCCTCTTTTCGCTCAGTGTACTTTTTCTCGGCGTCAAAGAATCGTCCTGCACAAAAGCGACATACGCTTGGCTGAAACGACTGGAGTTATCGAATTTGCTAAACAAGCTTTGCACATGAGGTTTTAAGCCGCAGGCGCGCACAGTGAAATCCCTTTTAGAAGCATAACAGGTGTATGGTCGGTGAAATGAGCACTGGCCGAAACCAGGCTTTAAATCGCCGTCATCTGTCATTGCTTTTGTGTACATAAGACCTTTCCAATGCTTAGGAACTGGCTGAAGTTGTCACAGCAGAATGTTTTTATAAACAAGGTTGGAAATATTTTCGGCATTTGAAATTTCATTCATGTTGTTCCTTAATGTCACCAACCAGGCTTTTTTAACCTGACTACTATCTACGAATTAGACATTTTTTCACGTTTTTTATCAAAATAATAAAAATAAATTCTGATGATAGCAATTTTTGCCTGCTTCCATGAAGTTAATGCTGGTCGGGTTATGTGCAATACTTATGTTATCTTGTGTTTTGGTTTCAAACTTAGTAAGGCAAAATTTTTGATATATGAGTTTTCATTTTTTTGCAATATTTCATCGAATATAAAATCAAACATTGCACTGTTGAAAAATGCGCAGTCCTGCATCAAACAGGAACTGTTCTGATGTAGACGACTGTAAAGAAAACGTGGTGCAACAACACGCGGAGCAAAAAGAAACCATGCCGCACCGGTTCTGGGTGCGATCGGCGAATAACGTTCTTACCAAGCAAGCTACTCATAGCCAGGCGCCTGCACAGCAGCTATTCACAGCACAGCTGCAAAACAGGCGAGAGTTCACACTGTTAGTTCAAAGTATGGACAAGCAAACGTAAGTTCGTAATGCAGTAGCACATGCACAACAGACAACCAGTTAAAAGCCTTAACTACTCTGTGACGTACAGTAGGTGCGGGAAGTGTTTTTTATAACACTCGTATCGTTTCGGAGTTGAAAGCTAATGCCAAGTAGATTGCGCCGAACACTTTTCCGACGCAGAACTGGTGTATTTTAACAGGCAGTTCTATTTAATGCATCAAACTGCTTCTTGGCAATTAGCTGCTTAAACGTGTTTCAATGCAGTTTAACTGGCAAAGTTAGGTTTCCTTGAAGCATTGGTTTACAGTTCTAGTGTGCTGTGGAGTTCATTCCTATTCTTGTTGCTTCATCAATTTTTCGAAATGGATTTTCTCGGCATCGGCAGCGAATTATCTTAGCGGTTATTGTGACGCACGAGTAATATGCAACGTGTGGATGCAGCGATGGATGAACGAGCCTGATTGTTAAAAAACAAGGGTCAGCAGCGGAATCAGAAAATTCCGTTGGATGCAGATGCTCTGAAGTTTTCACACCCTGTTTCCTTGCGTCAGTTAGTGGTAAAGGCTTTGTGTGATCGAAACATTTCACACCATGCCAATTAGTTACAAAAGGAACGATCATTCTAGGAAACTCAAAAATGGGAGTATTTTCCGTCCACTTGTTTCGTTTTCTTCCAGCAAGTGCAATTCATGTTTGCGGATAACTCACCGCTGTCTGTTGAATCACAATACTACTGTAACACGAATTTGGAAAAACTGAAACCTTGCGAAGTCGTGGCAGAAACTGCATCTCAAACAACTGGAAAATGTCACTGAATGAAATGCAAAACGTTAAACCACTTAAAACGCTAAGTCCTTAAGTTTGCCTCGCCGCTTGCATGCCACCGCGTTTTGATTTTTTTCTGTGCAGTTAATTTCCCAGCAGATACCTGTGGCATGAATAACCAACGCAATCTGCACGACTTCGCTGAAGCCATAGTTTTCAATTCCAGTGGTAACGTACAGATAACATATACTGTAGTAATGTGCCAGTAAACATCTGGAGCTGCAGGAAATTTCAACTTCTGAAATCCTGGTAACAATCTCGAGATAATAGTGGTAGCAGACTGAAAATTTTATATGGGCTATTGCTAAAGATTAAACTTACCTGCTATTCTATCCACTGATGTCAATGACCAAAATATCTTCTCGTGCATAAAACTATAGGCACAAAAATGATTAAACTCAAATGTCTTTTAACATTCTGCCGGGAAAGAATTAAAATGTGTGGAAAACACTGTCCTGCAGGTCATTTATTTTACTGCACAGACCTCACTCTGTGCTTGCCAAGTATATTTTAAAAGAAAAACATAACTTTTGAAGTATCATTTATCTATTTCATTGCGACTGTGGTCAGAATGAAACTACTTGAAATAGTGCAAGAGCTTATCTTGTTTGCTAAGGTAATCTGAAGTGTTGCTACAAAAAAACAACTGTTCGTTGCAGTATGTACGAAAGGCACAGTAAATATAAACCCTGTCTCTGTCCCAAATCTGTCAATAATACGTCAAGGAATTTAAAAACGGTGCGTTTTTCTCCCCATGTACACAGAATTGCTCAAATTCAACTTCTGCCCACAAGGTTGTGAAGAATCCTATTACATGGTTTCTACAGTTTAAAAACTGGAAATCTTTTGACTTCGATAAGTTGCTTAACTTTTATGGTAGTGTGGAACAACAACTCCTAATAAGGCGACTAGGTAAAAGACAAACAACATAAATAACATAGGCGTCCCAAACAAGACGCATGATTTCTTAGTGTCATGGGGGATGCACACCGGCATTCACACCTCGCGTTCGCGCTTGGCAAAGATTTCCAAACAACTTGTATTTTACTGCTGGAACCAAAGCTCATGAAGTTTTAAACTATGCATTATTTTTAAGCTGCGCTCATCCATCTCACACTTTCATTAAAACTATCCGAAACCAATGAAAACAAGGATTATTTCAAAAGTATTATAAACAAACTCGCGAAATTATTTCCATGAAACCATGCTGGACGTTTAGGGGACTGCTGTTTTCATCGTCAGCAAGGTTTATCCAATGAATGAGGCTGAGGATGAAAACAGTGTTTTCGAAAGTCCTACATGGTTTCATCATTGCCTTTTGTGTCGCTGTTTTTGATAAGACTTTGCACGACTTTCAGGTTTTGCTCTGCTCAGGGGCGTAACGAGGGGGGGGGGGGGGAAAGGGG
>JGI24158J21664_10010936_pt1 | contig 12085 bp, 7 predicted proteins | sample Ectturendosymbi3_FD_21664 | JGI IMG/M metagenome (IMG submission 21664) | reverse complement strand
GTTTAGGTTTTGGGTTTAGGTTTTGGGTTTAGGTTTTGGGTTTAGGTTTTGGGTTTAGGTTTTGGGTTTAGGTTTTGGGTTTTGCATTTAGGTTTTGCGTTTAGGTTTTGCGTTTAGGTTTTGGGTTTGGTTTAGGTTTTAGGTCATGTAATAAGGACCTTACGCTAATCCAAGTGCATCGTCCTTGACACTTGACCAATCGTAGCAATCGGATTCTCCTAATGGCAAAATAACTCCAGCAGTGCTTTTCCCTCTGATGCCAAATAGACACTACCTTGTTAAATTTTGGAAATGCAAAAAGGCTGTGTTTATTTTGACTCTTGAGACAAAAGCACTGCTGGAACTATTTTGCCTTCAGCCAATGATATTTGGCTAAAGGCAAAATAGCTCCAGCAATTCTTTTGCCTCATGAGGCAACATAAAAATACATGAGTTTGCATTGGAGGATCAGGACTGGATCAGACCGGTAATTCTCCAAAGTTTTGCGCATCAGGACTGGATCGGATTCAATTTTATTGGATCAGGACTGGACTCGGACTGAAAAATTTCACAGTCCACTCATTTCTGGCCTATAGCCAAATCCGGCCCTGACAGACTGTAGGGGTTTTTCCCTACGAGTGGCAACACTGAAGTGGTGTACGGATACGGAAATTTTGCAATTGGGTTGGATCCGAAATTTTTTCATAATCTCATATCCAATCCGTATCCGAAAATTTAAAATGAAGGAATCCGATATCCAATCCAAATCCCAAACCGCCCACTCAGTTGCACATTAGCCAAAATATTTAGTAGTGTCAATTTTTCCTCCTGAGGTGAATTGTTGCTATTTTGCCTTTAGTCAGACACGATTGGTTGCAGTGGTCACGTGAGAAGTATGGTACGCACAAGAAGACAACGGTTAGGATTTGGATTTAGATTAGTCTTCAGTTCACGCAAACAAACATGAAGCCACTGACATAGCACATACCACTAGCACTGAAACTATGACATCACTTGTACATTGGACTAAGCCGTTACAGATGTCTGTATCAAGTGAGAAGATTATGCGTTTTGAACTTGTCATGTGACCATTTCAAACAATTGTGTTTGTCTAAAGGTAAAAGAGCTCCAGCAGTGCTGTTGCCTCATCATGTGGCAAAATAGACACTGCGAACATACTTTGTCTTCAAACCATGGCTACAACTGCCACAATCAGTTTATGAGAGATCTTGACAAGAAGTGCACAATTCTTTTTCTATATGGTAGTGCAAGTTATATTTGTGCACAATTCTCAAACTCTCTAATGGAGATGTTTAAATCAAATGATAGCCTACAACTAGCCTACATTTGTGTACCTGCTGGACTCCATGCAATGGTAACAGCTATTGTACGTTAATTTAACCATGACAGAACCATCATGGTAATTTTATGCCCGATGAAATGATTTCTTAAAGCAGTGCAATGAATGTTCACCTCAATCCCTTTTCATTTGCAACTCTTACTCTTTCCAAAGTGAACTTCCAGCACTGCTAGGCTTAGAGAATAAACCACCTTGCCACTTTTTGTTAAATCCAACACTTCACAAGTTTTCATTGCCAGTTCAGGTGTATTTCAACCTACAACAGCATGGTCAAAATGTCAATACATTCTCACCATGTTTGTTACTCTTACTTAGTTGTGAGATGAGGCCACTTTGATTTGGACTAGTGAGCTGGCCCGTTGAGACAGAAACTAGTGTAGGCTACCTCGTTCAACGCAGAAAAAAAGCTCTTTGTAATGCCTTAATAAACACCAACATTTTATTATGATCTGCTAACAAATATATTTCAAAAATGAAATATGGCTCATCTGAATAACGACGGGCTGCGTCATGACAAAACTGTAGAATCAATCATGCCCTTCTTCACACAGTTCCAAACTACGTGTTGCTTGAGAATGAGATGTCCTCAGTCTGAAAGTTAGGTTCCTGAGCGGGAGGGAGCATTGCAGTCTATCGAAAGAAATTAGACACGCATATTTTTAGTAATTGATTTTGAACTATCGCAGTTTTTCCTCGTACAGCTATAATTCCATATCAAAATTTTTTGCATGGCCACATTTATTTTATTTGGATATCCGGATCCGGTTGAAAGGGAAACGATATCCAATCCATATCCAAAAAAATCCAAATATCCGGCTGGATCGGACTCCAAAACTGGATCCTGCACACCACTGCAACACTGCACACAAACCAAGGCTTTTGCCTGTTGTTGCCAGATTCAAATAAAGTCGCACTCACACACCTCTATTCCACTTTTGTATGGAACAGAGATTACAAGAGTTGTTGGCACGTGATTTGTAGGTCCCGGATGAACAATCGGTCGTTTTGAATCAAGAGATTCCCGTGTGGTTGGATTAATCATCTTTGATCGGTAAGAATACTGTTATTTTGCCGTAAACTACTGGAAAAATTTGTGAAGGCCAATTGGTTTTATTGCTTTTTTGGTTACTTTTCCCTGTTTGAAGCTTTTTACCTAATTTGACGTAAAACTGTTAGTGTTTGCAGTGTATCGCAGTCTCTTCAGAAGCTTCGGTTTTTGTGGTAAAGTGGATGTTTGAAGATGTCAATTTTTAGCTGAACAACAAATCAGAAAATAACGTTAATAAACATGTTGGTGGACTCATTACGATGCACTGACAACGTGCATTTGGACGAAACTTTTTTTACGGTCATAGACCAAAACGTTTTTGAAATGACCGAAAAAAATTGGCAGTGGCTATAGATACGCCTGTGGATCTTGAAATTTGAAAACTTATTCGTACGCCACCTGTGACGTAACAGTAACGCATGACGAGAGTGTAGTAGGCTTGGTAGCAGTGTTGCCAGATGCCTCTCACCTAAACCTTTTAAATTGTATCACAAAAAACTGCTAGATCCTGGTGAAAACCATGCCACAAATTTTCAGCTAAAACCTGCTGAAATGGTGAAATTCTGCTAAAAAACTGCTATCTTTGAGGTGTTTGAAATAAACTTGTTGGGTCGTTCCACCAGTATGCAGATGGATCAATGCAAACACCAAAATTTCACTGAATTAGCTACTTCTCAATAAATACATTCCAACAACACTTCACAAAAACCGTCCTCTATCATAATCATACGAATCATTCACTATCCGATTGCATTTGACATAACCGTAACCCCAGTTACACACCCCCAATCAAACCCGTTTCGGCTCCATATGCAGATAAGAGCAACAGCAAGTGGATAGATAAGGCAAATGACAAAAGCATGAAAAAACTGATGATTTTCGTTGATAACAGGACTGAAATGGCAAAATTATGTTTCCAGCTTTTTTGAAGTAAAAATCATAATAATCACTCATCTAATTCACTAAAATTTACAGCATGTTGGCTTATTAGTAGATACGGTACACTGTTCAAATAGATCTGTATGACGTCACACAAGCACCCAACCTTCGTCTGCTTTTTAACGCCAAACGTGCATGAAGACTTTCTCTCACAAATCTAAAAATATGGGAAAAGGAAAAAGGAAAATTTGTAGAAGTTGGCAAGCTGTTAGAAGATAGTTGCAGAAGCAAGTACGTGAAAATCTGGAGCTCTAGGAGCAAGTTTGTGTGGGCAAGTGGAAATTTTGTTTTTTTTTAGTCAAACGTTATGAACGCATAGTTGGTGCAAGAAAAGCACGTGAACAGTCAGATTTCGTTGAATTTGCTTGAAATTTGGTAGATGCATCCAAGGAAGATTAAGGAATACAACTATTATTAAAAAATTTTTTTTCCTTTTCTATTTTTTCCATAAAAGGTGTTTGTTTATCGAATTTCCACACACTGGTGGTCTGACCCTAAGCTTTGTATCAATTTTTGGTCTTGTCCTTACTATCAATGGACCAGACATTAGGTCTATGACTTGCTGGCTAAACTGAACCACCTGGAAAAATCATATATGTTATGCAATAAAAATATATGCTGCCAATGTAGTCTTTTAAACACAAGGCGCTCACTAAGCACAGAAGCAAAAATTTGGCTTCACCAAGCCATCCAGTTATTTATTATTATGATACAATTATCTTCTTGAAGTAGCTTCGCTGCGTCGTAATAGAAACTCCAATGATAATAGCAATAGTACATTTATGCGTCCAAATGATTAAAGCCGGCTAGTTGTGCCTGGTAATCTTTGTGTTGCTCAATATAAAGCATCAGAAAGGAGGTAAAGAATTTGATGAAGAAGGTGTAAAAGTTTTCATCTCTAAAATGGTTGGAACAAACATTGGCCAGGAATTTCTTACCTGCTAAACGTTTTTCAAAATCATGCTAGAAAGTCAGCTAGCTGCTAGATTAAAAAATTTCCAGCTAACAATGAGAAAAACCTGCTAGATAGATCTAGCAGCAAAACAGCTAAAATGGCAACACTGCTTGGTAGAAACAACTAAACGTAAAAGATAAAACCTAACCTAGCACTAACCTCTAAAGGTAGCATGTAAGCATGCAAAAAAGTAAAGAAAAAAACGAAAGTTGGCAAGGTGACAGTTCACCCGAAAACCATTGCCATAGCATCCATAACGCATAAAACCCTAGGCTACGAGATCCACGCCGTTTGAATGACAAACTGATCCCTTCATTTGAATTGCGTCAGGCCAGGTGTATCCGAATCTGTAGTCACTTCTAAACTTGGTCAGAATTTCTGAAAATATAGGCTAACTATGAGACATTCAAATGTCTCAGCGAAAAAAAACACAGGGACAAAAACTGTCTGTGATTAGTATTTGCGAAGTTACGTGTAAAGCAGTGGTGCTCAAACCATGACCNGAGGGCCACATGTGGCCTGCAAGGCCTTCTGGAGTGGCCCGCAAAGCAATTTTCATTGGAAAGAAAACTTAACACTTTAATCATTTAAAAGAATTTTTTAGAAAATTTTTATTGATTATTAATTCTTGTGGCCCGTGAAGGGTTTCTGAAAGACAAATGTAGCCCACGAGCCAAAAAGTTTGAGCACCACTAGTGTAGAGCAATGAAAATGTTACCTGATGCCACATGTCAGCTGCTTCTCAGAACAGTGGATTAAAGTGACTACTTTAGTGTATTGATTTTTGGTAACCCTAAGTCTAAATGCTAACCATAACCTTGAACACTAGTAGTAGTGGTAGTTTATTGGCGATAGAGAAGATACTGCATTTTCATAGTAAACAGTATGCCAGGACACCGAAAAAAAAACAGTACGGTTATCAAGTCAGGTGTCCTTAAACAAACATTACAACTAACATTAACTCTTTTGCGTCTGGCTGCTTTCGGGGAATTTCGGAAATAAAAAACGTCTAAATGCATGTGACTTTGCGCGGGAATTTCTCCAGTTCGTATGCTCTACAGACGTGGTAAAAGTCTCAAAATACGCGGCAAGTCTTCTAGCCTGCAATCGAAAAAAAATTTTTTTGCTTGGAGGTTGCGGGTTTTTTATGAGTGACGCCATAAGTGGAAGACTTTTAGGCCACGTTGGCCCACTTTGCCTGGCCCTCGGCGCCAACCGTTAGATGGTAGTATTTCACTGAAGTTTTTACTGGAAACTAGGCTACAATCCGAGTCTTTTGATAGTTTGACCTGCTAGGGTTTCGGGTTCAAAGTTTGATGTAAGTTAGTAAAAATATTTGACTAATTAGATAATTAATTTATTTGTTTATTTTAGATCATAACTTTTGAACCAGAAACGCTAAAAAGTCGATCAAAGGCTCAAAAGACATGGACTCGAGCCTAGTTTCCAATGAAAACTTCAGCGAAATACTTTGGCCTAGTGGTTGGGCCCTAGGCCAGGCAACATGAGCCAAAATGACCCCAAAACTACTTTACTTATGAAGTCAGTCACGAAAAATCCGCACCCCCCAACCAAAATAATTTTTTTTTCGAGTGCAATCTACTAGGCTGGCCGATCCGTTTGAGTCCTTGAACAGCTCTCTAGCGCAATCGACGGAGGAGCTAGGGCGTTATTAAGGCAACCGAAAACTGCTGTTTTAGGCTGAAATCAAAGTGCGAATATATCGTACCCTGGTTCTCAAAGTGTTAAAGACCATTCATCAAAACACCAATCTGCTCATAAATACTCTAAACACCAAAGATGACTAAAGCCGTACTCCTAAACACTGAAACTGTAGCCCTAACACTGCATCTGTAGGGCAATGAGTCGACAGTTTACATGCAGTGTTGCCCATGCCATGGCAGGTGAAGTGGTTTTGGTAGGGTACCTTATGCGAGGTGAAATATTTTTCGTAACTTCGTAAATATTTAACTAACAGTTTTCATGCATGTATTTGTTGTCAGTGCATCACAATGAGACCACCAACATGTTCGTTAACATTATTTTATGATTTGGCATTCAACTTAAGTTGACCGTTTAATTAATGTTTCATTTCACTTCAACTTCAGAACTTTAAAGTTTGGTCATTTCGTAATATTAAAAGTTGGAAGTGGCTACAGATCCGATTCATGTGATGGGGTTCAAATAAAGCATTGTTTGTTACTCTAATGGTGCTGCTGTAGCATAGTGGATGCGTTTACATTTGCTGTGTCAATGGTTTTCAGTTCGGTTTTCACCATGGTGACTTTCATTAGTAGTGGCTGCATGTTTCAATTCATGTGACCACTTTTTCTCTACTTTTTTCAAAAATTTCTTAAACTTCTCTCTTGGGTCATTTCATTATAATTCAGCCCATGGGTGGAACCACATGGTTTACGTTTTCGTTCCTTTTCACATATGTTTACACCAACGGTGCACAACCAGCGGCTGCATGCGGCCTTCAATAATGAAATTTGCGGCCATCCACATGTAATTTAAAATATAAGATTTGGCGGCCGTGCTGGCGTATATTGAAGCAAAACAAATGCAAGGCAAGAAAATCAGTTGACACTATGCGTAACAATCTGGATGGTGATGTCACAAAGAGTTATAGAATCAATACGCAATTTATGTTTGAATGTGTTTTGTGTTGGTTGGCACTTGGCAGTAACGGCTAATCATAGCCGCAAGTGTGTGTTGTGTGAATTGGCGGCCGTACTTGATATAAATAAAAGTAATGCAGCCGGCAATAGCAAAAGGTTGTACACCCCTGGCTTACACCTACAAATTTTTAGGAAAATTGATGCCAATTTTTCCAAAATTGATCGAGCGGTTTTTGATTTATCACTGCTTTTATATTTTTCCAGCAGCTGGCATTTGCATTGAGGAGCAAAACAAAAATAATAACTCTAGATCTGCCAGTCCAAACCTAATGAAATTGATGTCTATCCCCAAGTTTTCTAGGTTGGGATTTCTAAGAAAGCTTTTGTGGTAGTGAAAGTGTTTACATATTATTATGTATTTGCAGTAAAATTGCCAATCAATATGACTGATGCTGAAGAACTGTTAGATTATGAAGAAGATGAGCATGAAACAACTACTGAACTAGCAGCAGATAAAACAAAGGACCAGAAAAAAGACGTAAAGGGCACTTATGTTTCTATACATAGCTCAGGCTTTAGAGACTTCTTGCTGAAGCCTGAGTTGCTGCGTGCAATAGTGGATTGTGGTTTTGAGCATCCATCTGAAGGTATGTGCAGTGTATGTTAGCTGTTATTTGCTTGGTGATGTTTTGCAGTTGTGAGTAAAAAGCACCAGCATGCTTGAAAAAAGCAAACATTCGAGGTACATTTCTATGATTTTTGTGTTGTGTCATTGACACAACCCAAGCACTGAAGTATATTTCAGTTGTGATTTCATGCGCTGTGGGGGCGATTTTGTGGTTTATGAGATTTGGGGGGCGATTTCTGCAGGTTAAAATGAACTAAGAATTTGAATTGATAAAAAGTTTTTTCCTTTGGATTCAAAACATTTAATGCACTTTCGACTCCATGTTTTGTAACAAAGTTTATAGAGCACATGATATCGGACTGGTGACGTAATAATCAAACTCACAATGTTCTGTGTAACACTTAACTCCACCATCTATCCAAGACCACTGAGATTGTCACAGGTTGGGAGTCAAGCATTGCAGTTTTCACGAAGATTATGAATGTGTGGATTGTGTGTTTTTTTGTTGTGTTTGATTAATATTTGAAATGAGATAAATGAGTGAAGAAATCGTTGTACTGAGTAGTTTACTGGGTTGGTTAACACAATCATTGCATGACCAACGTCACAGCAAGCAATGACATGTGTCAGCATATATACATCAACATGCAGTGTTTTGGACGTTTTGTGTATTCATTAATTAGCTTAATTGTACTGATATTGATATTGGTAAAAAGAATAGCTATCGGAAAATACCCAATCGGACAAACTCCAGTTTTTAAAGAGAAAAAATACTAGCTTCTTTGAAGATACTGAAAATGGCCCAAAAATCACAACACTGCTACCACTAAATCATCGCGCCATCGATTTTCACGGCGATAGCAAATATTAACTGCAAGTTGCCGTCAAGTGTACCCCTAATTACTTTTTTTTGTCGTGAATTGCCACAAATCGCTCCAACCTTATGTGTTATTATTTGCAAATTTGTCTTGAAACAAGTCCTCATCGTTTCCGGTAGAGCATTGCCAAATCATTGTTTCATAGGCAAAAAATGTCACATTCTGTTATCATGTGTTTTGTAATCTTTGATGAGTACCTTGAGTAAAACAATGTACCTAAGGGTGTTTTGTTGTAAAAATACTGGAAATATGACCGTTGCGAGACCATTTCCGTAGCAATTAATGGCTAGTGAAACTAATTACAGCAGGCCGTAAGTTAGAAAATGGGCTTATCNTGTTTTTCAGTCAGTTCAAGTGTTCTGCTGTACTGTGGATACAGCTGTCTGTGTTCATCTGACTAATGACAAAGTATAACAACAGTATACTATGAAAGGAGTAACTTAGACCGGCAAGTAAATCCAAACACCCTATCTTGGTCAAACAAAGGAGTCCAAAAAATCCTTTTAGCCACCTGTTGTTTGAAGACTGCTCTGAAATTATTCTGGTGTGGAGATCACACCGTAAATTAAATTGCAAAGAACGTTACTGGGTGAAATAATTTTTCGCCAGCTAGCATAAGCGAATGGATTCCACCATCCATGAACGTCTCATTGACATTCAAAGTGACGATGAAACCCGTGTTGTATTTCATACACACGGATGGTAAATTGTTGGGATTAAGTGCAGTGAGAGTTATCCAGAGCTTTGGGAACAAGTGAAGCTATTATTACTGGCGTTTCCAACAATGTATTTTGCTGAGCAAGGTTTCTTCCAAGCAGCCTACTGCATATGCGTAACAAATACCGCAATCACCTTGACATGAACAAGACCAGGAAAAGGCCATGTGACTTAAATTGAGCAACTTGCAAACTGCTTTGAAAAAGCTTGCAGATAAAAGACCAACCNTAAGGTTTGCATTAGTTGGAACCAGCTGTTATTTTGGAAATGATAAACATTTATTCTACAAATGCATTTGCATTCGTTTTATGTTGACTAGAATTCCCATTTATATTTCATTGGCAGTGAATTATTTCCAAAACAAAGTAATATTTTCAAACAGCGAAAAAACTACTGGCAGGGTGACGATTTCCAAGTAAAGTTTCTGTAAGGGGGCGATTTTACAAAAAATGTTAAAGACCACTGCTTTAAACCTTTATTGTACTGTATAGTACAGGGGTGGCCAAACAGTCGGAGACCAAGAGCCACATTTCTTATCGTGTTATTGCAAAGAGCCACATCATTACACATGGGCACACATAACCATTACTCTATCTCTTCCTCACTCACACACATACTTTTGCTCAGCTAGATTTATTGTAGATATCACACACCAACATGACAATGAAAGCTATTTACAGTTATGCATGTTATGTAGTAGGACTTCTGGTAATTACATAAGAGCCATATGTGGCACTTGACCGCCCCTGCTATAGTGTCTATTAGCAGTTGGGTCCACATTTAACTTTTCCTACATGATTCGATTTTGTTTCTGCTGGTGGTGGTGAGCAAAATGTTGAAATGTGATCTTGTTAGCTTTCCAGTGTGTTATTCACAATGTTGATTTCAGGGGTCTCAAACACACTTGTGGCCTGCAGGAGCATTTTGTGCAGCCTGCAATCTGGTTTGGGAATTTTCATACACATTCAACATTTAAGTTTTTTAGTCTATTCACCGTTCTTTTAAAAGTGCTTGACCAAAAATCAACAAGTTCCGTTTAAACGAACATAGAGAAGGTTAGAAATGATTTGCCCAAATTCACAAAAGCTTTCACAGGAAATGGGATGTAAAACCTGTTTATTGTAAGGTTCATGTACTGCCATTGTTGCAATGGCTGTCATAATGCGGCCTTCGGAGCTATCTGAGTTTGAAACACGTTTCATGCAGGCTTCAAAATTATCTAAGCAAATTGTATGCTCCCTGAAAAGCACTGTTGTTGATCAAATACTGTATAGAAAAAACCAATCGATATTGAAATTTGTGAGAAGGTACCAAGGTTAGGTATGATCTGCATGAACTCAGAAAGCAGTTTCAAGTAAACCATCCAATCAGGGTGGCTTATATAACTGTGCTTATTGATTTTCAAGAAGTGTAGTTGGCAGAAATGCCGAATTGCTTAACTTATACTTGGGGTAATAGTGACCACAATTCTTTTGATAAATCCATGAAAGAAAGTAATGGTGTAGGTAGAGTCTATTTGTATTTTTTAGTTCAGAATGAATGCATCCCTCAAGCTGTTCTTGGAATGGATGTACTGTGCCAGGCCAAGTCTGGAATGGGTAAAACAGCTGTTTTTGTGTTGGCTACATTGCAACAGCTTGAACCTGTTGATGGACAGGTATGTACGTTTCTGCAAACAAAAAACTTGCTGTAAAGATTTGGTGATACCCACCACATACATGGAACTTTTCTGATCGCTTCCTTTGATTTTAGGTGTCGGTGTTGGTGATGTGCCATACACGAGAACTAGCTTTCCAGATCAGCAAAGAATATGAACGTTTTTCAAAGTACATGCCTGGCAATAAGGTACTGTTGATTTTGTAATTTGCACAACAGTTTAGCATTCATGTGCTGCCAAGGTTGATAATAGCTTATACAATATATCCCCAGTGTTCCCACGTGGTATTGAAAAAGTATTGAATTCTGAAATGACTTTTCAAGATTTTGAAAAGGTATTGAGTGTGGCCAAAATGTACATGAAGTATTGCAATTCCAACTTCAGCCAATTTTTTCTTCAAATTTTGTTCTTTGCCACCAATGACAGTTTTGCAAATGTTTTTGCATTGTGTTTCTTGGATAAAATTTTGGAAAAATGAAGATAACTGATGGCATTAATGTTGTTAAATTTAGTATTGAAAAAGCATAGAAAATATTCTTTGAAAATGTGTGGGAACCCTGTATCCCTACAATTGTGATGCTGAGTAACTTAGACCTCTAATGCAGATTTTTGGAATTATTTTTTGAAACCTACGATTTGTTTAACACTTTGAGAGCTGGCATATGATATATTCGTACTTCGATTTGGCCTAAAAAAACAGCAGTTTTCGGTTGCCTTACCAACGCCCTAGCTCCTCCGCCGATTGCGCTAGAGAGCTGTTCAGAGCCTCAAACGGTTCGGTCAGTCTAGTAGATTGCACTCGAAAAAAAATTTTTTTTGGTTGGAAGGTGCGGATTTTTTGTGACTGACGTCATAAGTAAAGTAGTTTTAGCGTCATTTTGGCTCATGTTGCCTGGCCTAGGGCCCAACCGCTAGGCCAAAGTGTTTCGCTAAAGTTTTCATTGGAAACTAGGCTCGAGTCCATGTCGTTTGAGCCTTTGATCGACTTTCTAGCGTTTCTGGTTCAAAAGTTATGATCTAAAATAAACAAAGTTATTAATTAACTAATTAGTCAAATATTTTTACAAATCATAACTTTTGAACCTGAAACCTCAGCAGGTCATCCAAACTATCAAAAGACTCTGATTGTAGCCTAGTTTCCAGTAAAAACTACCACCTAACGGTTGGCGCCGTGGGCCAAGGTGGCCTAAAAGTCCTCCACTTATGACGTCACTCATTAAATCCCGAACCCCCCAAGCAAAAATTTTTTTTTTTTTTGCAGACAAGAAGACTTGCCACGTCTTTTGACGCTTCGACCCTGTCC
>JGI24158J21664_10010935_pt1 | contig 12085 bp, 5 predicted proteins | sample Ectturendosymbi3_FD_21664 | JGI IMG/M metagenome (IMG submission 21664) | reverse complement strand
ATGAACTTTCATTTAAAATTTTTGTAAGCAAATTTGAGGGGTGGAAAGGGCGGCACTTTTATGGTCGGCCCCGGGCGGCACTTAGCCTCGCTACGCCACTGCCCCTAGCTACGCCTATGGAGGAGAGCTGAGAAGTTCTGAAAAAACTGCGTTTAGCTCTGGGTATGTGGTTTTACTCATTCAATGCATCCAAAGGTTTGAAAGCTGCATATGAGACTAACAGAAGATTTAGCTCTGTTTAGAGTAACAGATAGTGTTTGCAAGGCTTGCAAAGCAGGAGTCTGCTAGTGCTGTGTATCCTTTCTCCAAACTGCGCAAGAAATATTGCAAGCCACACAGCAGCTAATATGCATCATAATAATGCGGTGGACAACAAAAGAAATGATAATGTAGTTGCAAGTGTTCGAGTGTTGAATTCTCCAGCAAATCTGTCATCGCTAAATTTTGGAAGTTAGAAATTGGGCTTGCAGCTTCGTGATGCCACTGCCCAACATCAATTGTTAATCATCTAACTAAAGTCATTGAAAAGCATGGAAAAAGCAGCATTTCATTTTACGTTCTTGTTACAGACATATTTGGCACTTATTTGGTATAGTAGATTCGGTATATTCCTTGTAAGAAGAGTTGGCAACACTTCATCAGACCTCTTTGCACACCAGTGTCAGCATGAAACGTTCGGAATACTTCACAACGCAGCAACTGTTTGCAAACGAGCACCACTGCAACAACAGAGCACATTTCTTAAAGATTATGTGAAAAATTGAGGAAACGAATCTTTTGAGCAAGTACGTAGATTTTGAAACTAGATGCAGCACTACTGGTGGTAAAAGGTCAAAACCTTGGTACCACTTGGACGTTAAATTATCCTTCCCAGTGGCGGATATTCAGGATGTTCAAGGTGTTCGGTGAACACCTGGAAATGAAGGAAAAATTAAGAAATCGGTTTTAGGGCATTCGATAGTGGGTAATGCCAAGAAATGTCTTTACTTGCATGATTTTCTCATGCAACGGATATATTTCGTAACACGGCCGAACGATTTTCACTTGTCTTCTCAAGCATGACTGTAGCTTGTTCAAGAACAGAACACCCGAAGTTAAATAAAGAAGCAAAGAAAAGGAAAAAGCCAGTGGAGCCAATCTATAGCGCTTTTAAAACAGCCAGGATGTTCACGTTGCATGTTGACCGACTTGGTTGCGTCATGCGTTTCTCTGCTAGCATTTCTGCTTAATCTGTACTGTGGAAGAAAGTTGTGCAGTAGGCTGGATTCCATGCAGTGAACTTGTATAGATGGATTTTGTTTCTGTTTGAAATAGCCTACTTTGACTGGGTAGGTGGGGTGGTTTGCATGTGTGATGATTACTGTAACAATTTGGATGGTTTTTAAAACAAGAATACCCGTAACAGAATATTACTGGCTTTAGTGGTGGTGAGCCCAGGTTCACGCGCAAAGTAACCTAACGCTAAAATGTGGAATGTTGATAGCAGTCGAAAAACGGATTCTTCCTAACACGTAAGCCAGTAGATTGACGATTCTATGTTCAAAATGTTTTTTTATCTCTTATCAGTGAGCTCAATTGAATATTTTGTCACGAGAAATGAAATTAATTAATTCTTGTTCGTGCCAGACCCTGTCGGCGTTCTAGCGTGCTGTGTGTGATTTGATTACTATAATCAACTGCCAGTCTGTTCAAGTGTTCGAATGGCTTGTGGTAGGCGACAACCACCACAGCTGGTGAACCTTCACACTTTTGGGCTGGTTGCGAACCTGGTGAACACCCCACCAAAACGGCCATCGTACGCCACGGTGCTTCACCAGATATCAGTACGAAACGGTCATGCATGTTTTTCGCGCAGCTAGCAGCAATTTCATGAATGCTATAAGTTACTTTTCCTGGAACGTCTCACTTTGTTATCGCTCAACCACACTGTTTGCTATAAGACTGTAAAACTCAACATTTCTTCCGGGAACAACCACTCAAAAATTTACAGCCCCGTCGAATGGCTTCGATGTCTTTGTTCCCTGTTTTAATGGTACTTTAATTTGCAATTACGTGGAGTGCAAGCCGAGATTCGATTCCAACATTTTAACAAGTGTTGACAGTTTTTATTTTACGAGAAGACTTGAAAAGGAATGTATTGACTCATGGCACCGTATAATTTTACTCTCTAATCTGATGCTTGTTCAGATACACAACAAAACAACCTTTGCTCGATCCGCGTCTGGTGGTAGGGAATCTTTGCTGCGCGGGACGCTGCTGACCGCGAAACTATGTAAACCGATCCTTCCGCACGTCATGGCGCTGTAAAGCATGGAAAAAAGCAGACTCATATCCGTCATAAACGAACTATGCTTACTGTGGATACAAACAAAAGTAAACCCGGAATTTTGACGACAGCACTTTTTATAGATGGCGCGATATACCAGGAACGCTGTCAAGTTGCTGAATTTGATTGCTGTAGTTGTCAAAGCTAGACGTCTGATCGAATCGTAGGCAATGGAGGTATTTAACTCAACGCCAACATCAGGGTATATTAGTATCACTATCAATGGAAGCGTTTCGGCCTCCACCGCAAACTCCACCAACGCCACAGACACAGGAGGATCACAGGGATCGACTGTTTTGCAGGATGCCTTGGGATATACTACAACCGTACTTGTGGCTATCGTTATGGTCGGCATGGGATGCGCCACAGACGTGAGGATAATTATGAAGCATCTGAAAAAACCAACTGGAGTTGTTATTGGATTTGTTTGTCAGTTCGGTAGGTTGCATTTTTTTAGGAAGTGAAAAGATATTACAAGGATGCTGTGGGACAATTCCTCGTTGAAGATTCTCAACTCTGTTTCTACTGATTTAGTATTGACAACATGTTTGCAAAACCGAAATGTTCTGCCATGTAACCACAAAAAGTAAATATGACATAAATAGTAAATAAAAACTTTGATATTATGTACCTGTGCAAATAACGATTTGAAGCTCTGCAGTGCTGGCCTTGTTTCAAGAAATATGACAACGAAGCGCTACAAACATGCATCGAGAGGTCATTAAACCTGTGTCCTAAATATCTTTCCTAATATAGAACAAACGGTGAGACGCTTTGTTGCTTTCGCATCTTGCAGCGATCTTAACCAACTAACATATTATGGAATTTTCCGATTGCTCATTGGAATGTTTTTTATAATTTGCTATTTTCGATCCTAGCTCAGAGGTGTCGTTTTGCAACTACTGCAACTTTTCATTGATTTTCAGAATATACCAGTAAACTTTGAACAGAAGCATGAGTTTGGCTGTTTCGCCATACATTTGTAAGCCAGCGCACTGCTGTACAAGACGATGTAACTGTTGTTTATTTTATCAACAAACCTGGTGTATGTTGGGATGGCCTACAAAAGCCTTTCCTAGTGCTAAGGATACATGACAAAGCACGACACCTCGTTTATATATTGTGAAAGTAAAATAGGAAGCTGCCCAAGTAGTCTAGCCACTGAGTGTTGGTGAGCATGTTTCGCTTCTGCACACTGACTCACTGTATGCTACAGGCTGTAGTTACGTGATAAGCGGTGCTGTCAAGACCTGGATGACCTGTGTTGAAGTGCTGGAGCAGCCAATTTTTCGCCGAGTTGGATCGTAGAAAGAATTTGGGCTGTCAGTAACTTTTCAATTATTAAGTCTGTGCGCATCTTGGACATTTCTCTCTTATGAAGGCATCTTATTCACGCTGCAAATTTATCTTGCAGAAATATAAACTGCCAAACGTTTGAAATCTAATGGAAAAACATTTTGCATTTCCAAGTTGGTCTTCAGAAATTGTTTTCGGTTAACTGTAGGTCACATGCTTATCAGCAGATCTCTGTACGGTTAGTAACAAAACACTAATTTTTGCTAAAAAAACCTTAGCCAACTTGCAAACTTGCTGTTTTGTTTTAATGTTTTTTGCTTTCTTTGCATCGTGCCGAGTTCATGAATCACTTCATGAAATTTTTGCACTTTTGAGTAAAAAACAATTTTGAAAAATAAAACCCAGTTTTCTAAATTTTCCAACTGTAGAGTGTAATCGAATCAGACAAATTGTTTTCACACTGTTAGTTTCAAAACGGCCAGGTTTCATGCAAACATTTTTAATAATCCGGCAATCTCACTGAATGCAGACAAAGTCCATTTGCTTAGCAACGGTGAAATTCAGAAAATTCAGGAAAGGTTTCTTTAAATGTTGTGGTTGCTTATGACTTTTCATCTTCCTAACTTCTTTCCTCCGCTTTTATTGATTTGCATTGCAGCAAGACCTGATGGATCATTCTGCCTGGGCTTTTCCAATACCTTTAGTCATTTCTTTTATTATGATTATCCGATAAACAGCAACAAACTTGATCTGTGAATATGCACAAGGTCAGCTACGCCGTACCGTAGCTGCTACGGTATCAATATTAGTACAAAAAAAGAAATGCACGTTTAGCTGACAAACAGGTATAACACTAGCAGCAATATCAGATATCATTTCTCAGAGTACTCTATGAACACCCATGTGCACGTCATTGCCCATAAATACAGTAGTTCACAGTAAGCAGCGCAAATACAAATTTTAACTGTCTCTGTGGACAAACACGTCCGTTGTTAATGGGGTGAGTACGTGTAGGTTTAGGTCGACAATCAGTCATTACGAGATAGCGCATGTGAATCCTGAGCAGTTGCAGATGGCTGTGCCGGAACAGCTTTTGAAGGCAGGTTGTTCAAAAGTAATCACACCTCATAAAAAAGCATGGGCAGGTCATGCACTCGATCGAACGTGACCTGTACAGGACTTCATGAGTTTTGGTTCGTTTAGTTGAGACGTTTATTTTTGCAAAGCGGAACAGAGCAATCGTATCACGTGCATATCATCTTTCATGAATTACTTCACTGTTGATATGGGATAAGCCAAACACGAGCAACACTGAGGTCTACAATTTTAAATTGACTAGGTCTTCTTCATACTTACCTAAACGAAGCTAGAAACCAAGTAAAGATAATTGCTTCCGAACACTGGAATTAACACTAAGGCGCAATGTACAGCACACAGAAAAAAGACCGTTGTTAATTTTTTGCTTTTGTAGTTGAAACGTATGTATCGCTGACATCTCAAGTGGGAATTGAACGTGCTGCTAGAATTTTGAAGATTTAGAACCATTGTTACCAAAATTAAAAACATTCCAGTTTCATTGTAAAATTTCCACAGTTTAGAATGAAATTTTTCACTTGAGCTAACTTTGTTCAATAACCTTAAGAGCAGCAAAGTGTATTTATATACTTTTTAAGTGTAAGCTCTACCTTTGCCAAAACGTTTTTATGTTGATTACACGATTTTTTCAAACTTTTAAATGTTACTCAGGAGGTGGTGGTTTCTGGTTAAAATATTTGATTAGAGAATAAAAAGCAGCGACGCACACTCCGGGATAATCAACTACATCGCTATCATCGTTTGCTATTTGTGACTATTATTTCTTTCCGACAGTAGAGTTTTGTTGCATGGGTTTCCACCACGGACACAGTGGTGCAGGTCAAAAACTGAGCAAATGTTGGACGTTTGATACTTAAAAGAATTAAGGTATATCTGAAAATTTATGAAAGTATAAGCTCGAAATTGGTTTTACTGAATGATCTGGTTTCTCTTCACAGGTGCAAAACTTCATTTTTTTAATCTTTGCAAAAGAGCGTTCATTGAATGTCATTGACAAAGTTAAAGAATGCGCGTTTTTACCGAAGACAGTGATCAAAATCAGTTTTGTCCAATGTAATGTGATGACCATGAGCAGGAGACTGGTTCTGTCTGCACTAAACGTTTTCAGACAAAAATCTTCAGCAGAAGTCATTCAAGGACAGCTGCTCGTAATAAAATCTACTTTAACCAGCGCAGCTTCACTTTCATCATCGACTTAAACGTTTCTCGCACAAACGTTTTCGATATACCATAGTACTTTGACAAATCTTTTCATTTTGCTTGAAGTAACTTCATGAAAACCTTAAAACGCAAGAGCAGGCAGAGAAGCCAAAAATAAAAACCTTTAATTTAAACGGTACATTACACCGAGACTTTCAGGTTTTAAAAATTAAATATATTTTTATCCTTTTTTATAGAAGGTTTCCCTAATGTTTTCCTTTTGTAAATATCAGGTCTTACCAGAGGTTTTCACTATGCTTAACTTGTGTTCAAGAAAAAGGTTGCAGTACATTTTAATAAGTGTTAGTCAATGTCTTGTTATCCCTAATTTCGCAAAGCTTAGCTGACGGTTGATACACACCAACAGCATTTTCGTTACCGCAGCCGGACTTCTAATCGGTGCAAGTTTGTGAAAGCAAAGGTGCGGAAATCCCACTTCAAAATATAATACAATCGCTAGGCAGAGAGAGCAAATTGAAAAATTGACTACTCAGTGAAAATTTTAGAAAAATTGAATATGTTACTGAACCATGCATTGTCAGTGGTTTTCTACGCTTTTTCCCCACATATTTTGGGATGCTTCATATAAACCCAATCATTGCTTTTTTGCCAGAAGAATTTACATCTGCAAATGAAGATGAAAAATGTATGTGGTTAAAACTAGCAGGCCTAGTCATTAGAACAGTGTAACAGCAGCAATGGGCTGCTGTAGCTTTGAAGTATTTGTCTGGGATTTATGCTAACGAAATAAATTCAAAATTAAAGTTTCCAAAAACAAATTTTTAAAATGTGGCTACACTATAACTTTTCCGAATAACTTTCCAGAGCAGACGAAACACCAGTGTTTTGCGTTAGATTTTAGAATAAACGGCTTCAAAATACTTATTCAAAAAATTACATCTGCCAAATAAGCACAACATTATCACAAAACGTAAATGCAATTCCTTGCAGATGGTAACAAGTGAAAAAGACACTAGATGTTTTCGTCAATCTCATTTCCTTGTCTCTTTTGCATTCATGGTTAAACCAGGGGTGAGCAAACTAAAATATGTGATACATTTTAATGTGACCTGCGAAGAGTGCTGCCACAGCCTTTTATGCAAAAACTGCTAGATTCACAGAAAAATTCACCAGATTTGAAACCAATACATTGAATTATAAGTTTCTGCGTCGAAGTTATCAGTTTTGCTATAAATCATTTAATTATGTATTTTACTGCCCAAAAACCTTAACACCATTTGCAAGTTTGTTGAAAACGATCATGCTGGAGCGTGGAAAATCTTAGATTGAAAACCTTCAGGTTTCTTTCAAGTGCTTAAAGCGACGACACTAATGAAGTATTTCAAACAGCACAGAAGTGAAAACAATAAGAAACTGAGGTTAGAAAAACTTGCTTGTTCTGGTGGTGCAAATATTCACACAACGATTCGCGTAATCAATTGTTTTTCTGAAGAAACGCGCTTAAAAGCTAGAAGCAGGACAACTGATCTTCTTCAAACAAATACCTTGCAAAAATTCACTAGATTACAATGAAAAATCACTAGGCGTCGCACCAGCGCTTACGATCCTTTCATGGGTCGGTATCTTTTTGGTGTTTTTCGCAAACTTCGTTCATACGTGAGTGAGCATGTGGCAACTGCAAACAAGTAAAATCGATAGTACTTGCTTACAAAACGATGCATGCCGAATTCAATTTTTTGCTGTGGTGTACACACCAAGATTTTATTAAACTATATGCGTCAGCTTGAACTATGGTTTTGCTGCTAGCAAACTGCAACTTTTTAATAAGGTTGTGGTGATATGTTGCAGGAATCATGCCGGCAGTAGCAGCCTTTTTAGCCTGGGTCTTTGCGATGCCTCCAGGCCCAACTCTTGGTCTGCTGATCGTCGGATCTTGCCCAGGTGGGTCAACGTCCAATGTCGCAGCCCACTGGTTGAACGGAGACATGAGCCTCAGGTAAACGTTTGTAAGTTAAGTAAAAAAAATTTCAGAAGTACGCATCTCACCAGTGGCAGTCTGTTCAAACCTTCGTTAGAGTTTTATCTTCTGCACAGCTGAAAAATATCAGTGCTTGTAGGACATTTTTGGTGCTTCACCCAAGAAGTGCGAAGCAACTTGTTCCGGTGAAAGCTCGAGTTTCAGTGGGAGCCTTCACTTAGCCTGCAGTGGGTGGTAAAATCACGTTGTAATAACACAAGTTTGATTTGTATTTACTTAAAAAATTAAACAAACAAAAACAAATTCAAGGAAAGTTCGACTGGTGTGCAAGTGTATTTTTCAAGAGAATAAAGTGCTTTAAAGACGCAAGTTCATAGCTTGTAACGCCCTTGAGCCTATACAAGTGATTTATGATAATGCACGATGCCTTTATTTATGATAATGCACGATGCCTTTGTTTATGATAATGCACGATGCCTTTGTTTATGGTAATGCACGATGCCTTTATTTATGATAATGCACGATGCCTTTTCAAAGGGTACGTTGTTAAAATGAAAACCACATGGCTTCCTTGTTGTATTTCCACCCAAACCACGTTATTTTGTAACGTTGCGACTTTAAAGCAAATTCACAACGTTTGACAAAGACTTTGTAAAACAATTCTACATTCTTAAATTTACAGCGTCACCATGACAACAGTTTCCAGCGTGCTCGCTCTGGGAATGATGCCGTTACTTCTTTTCATCTACTCCAATTTCTTCGATTTGGGAGAATTAAAAGTACCGTATGAAACTATTGGTAAGCTTTGCTTCCTGAAAACAATCGAGTATAAGCAAACCTTGGAGGTAATCTTGCTGTTTTGAATTCGTAAGCAAATAGCGGGAGAGCGGTGCAAATGTGTGGATGATGAGGCCGGGGAATCTTCTAATTTCATTGCATTCTATTAACGGCAAATTTACAGAATCATTCGTGTTTCATCGTTGCCAAATCATTTGTATAGCTTATTGTTGCTGATCATTTGTTAGTGAACGAAATCTACTTATAAGTACTAACAGAGGCTGTATTATCTATTTTGAAATAATGCAACAATCAAACGAAATTGACATATGACTTCAGGTAGTCGAAACTCTTGTAAAGGCCTTCGTTATTAATAATTATGTTTCATTTTTATTCAAACCAAATCCTTACTTCCATCCTAGTTCCTAACTATTCAACAAGCCTAGACTGTCATGAAAAGTACTTGACGCTTTCAAAATATTCTCTGAATTTTTATCATGACAACATTTCTTGTTTTTGTGCTTTGCAAGGACTCAAACAATTCTGATTGGTAACCGGGGCTTTAACAGCAAGAACTTTGCAATTTAAATATCCAACTTTTACAGCTCAAGAACACGTCCATTCGATAAAGCATCCTGAGTGAATAAGCACCATTTCGTTCACTAACAAGTGCTCAGCAGCAATGAAACCTTAAAATTATAAGCGGTTATGAGTATTTTATGAGCATTTTCTTACACATAAGCAAAAAAAGTGCCTTAAGTGGTTATGAACATTTTTTTCAATAGCACCAGGTTTTGCAAATAAAAACCTATAAATCTAAGCAAGCACAATACATATATTTTTTTTATCAATCTGCTATATTGAAGTACACCAGTAGACTGTTACCAGCTGCCGATAGGGAAAATTAAGCTTAAAATATTTTCCTCTTGAAACCTAGCCGGTCACAGTGGGTCAATTAAGTTTGCGGCCATCACATCAAAGCCACAGAGAAGAAACTCTGTAAAATAAGGCAAAGGATTTGCTGTAGTTATTTGTGGCTTGAATCCAAACACAAACGGCCGAGCGATGCAAATATTACAAGGCCCATCATCAGACAAAAATGCTGAAAATAAAATAAAGCCCAAGTAGCTTTGAATTAACCTGTAACTTTGAAAAAATAATCTGTGGCTGAGCCAAACACTTTGTCAGCGAGAACAATGTGCACTAAAAGATATACAGTTGTTGTCCAATGTTTTGCCTTTAAGCGATTGTCCACTTGTTTTTCTGAACGAGCCTCTATAAAGTCACCATTCGATTTCCTGTTAACGATGTTTGTTTCAAATAGTCTTCATTCAAGGTTTTCTCTTCCTTATAGTACTGAACATATACATGTGAATTATTTTGTAGGTATAGCACTGGCTACATTCATCGCTCCTATTACGATTGGTGTTTTCATTCGATACAAATGGCCTAAGCAAGCGAAAAAGGCCATAACGGTAAGTGTTTCAGAGCTGCAATTCGTTTTTTTTTTCACGAAATAAGCACTTTCGCCATTGCTTTGACTGGTGAAAAAGAAATGTAGACTTGCTAAAAGTTGAGGAAAACGCAAAGGGTGGTAAACATAACAATTTCTTGACTTTCAACTGCTGCTACCTTTGTTCAATTCAAACAATTGCTCTTCATCTCTTCTTATTCATTTATTTTTATCTTCTTTTCCTATTTTTCTCTGTTTCCATCTGTCTCCCCAATTTGTCTGGTGCTGACGACCAAGTTTGATTACATTTTGTCGCTGGACAACACTTTCTTAAAAAATTTTCTGCAATATTTTTGTGAAGCTTTAGTAAGCCAGGTTTTTATTATAAAAGCAATGCACGTTATTGATTCGTGTTTTTGGTTTCTTAATTTTACAGATAAAGGTCATCAGTAATATAAAGTCGTATATCAGTTTTATGCGGTTTCAGGGATTTTCAATATTTGGTCTGTTTGCCATCACCGGGACGTCCATTGCATCTGTCGTCACATACACTGGCTTGATCTTATTGTCAACAGCGCAAATCGCATGTGCCGCTATCTTTCCAGGAATAGGAATGACTTTGGGTTATGGTAAGGAGATGAAGCTAACGCTCTACATTCAACGTAAAACTTAGAATAATATTTGCCATAGAGAAGTTGCCGCAGCTAAAACTTGTAATGTGCTGAAGAACGTGTATTTCAGAACTATTAAAATTAAGACAAGCTTTTGCACTGTCAAGATACTTACGAAAAGTTTGTGTCAAGACTCTCAGAAAAGGAATATTCACCCACAGATATTTCAACGCAGCAACAAAGGCAATTAAAAAATAAAGGAATGTCGTTCACCTTTGAAAGGTAATCAAGAGGAAAGTCCCAGATTTTCTCTACTGCAACACTGGTTACTATGCAAAAAAGCAATTGATTGCTTGCTAATTATGATTGTATATATCCGTGGATTTCAACCTTTTTTGTAGCGCGTCCAATTATAGCAATCCACTATGACCCAACGACCCATCTAAAACTCGATCAAAGCAAATGAAATACAGTTGTGCGCATAAAATATCTCTCGCAACTCCTCCAAAATGGCTTAAGACTCCTCTGGGTGAAGTGAACCCCAGTTCGAAAAGCACTGGTAGATTAATCCCAAAAATACAAAATCTTCCTCATCTAGGTCTGTATTTATGTCAAAACCCCTTCAGTAAAAAGTGCACAGGGTTTGTCGACAGAAGATATTTTTAACAGCTACTCAAGCAGGTTTCCAGGTATTTTCACCAATTTTGTCCAGTGAATCAACAAATTCGGTCAATCATCAGCAAATTTAAAGATAAACACATTCTTGCCATGTTGTGTACTTACATAAAGCATCTTAGTTTGTCGTTTCACGATTTGGCTTGTGTACGTTTCTTTCAAACATTTCAAACATCTGCGTAAATTGTTTGAATGTGTCCAGCGTTGGCATCATTGGCATCTCTTTGCAAGCCTCTTTACCTGAAGCAATCCGAACGAAGAACAGTTGGCATCGAAACAGGCGTTCAAAACTCGCAAGTAGGAAGCGCGGTGATACTGATATCCAGCTTCCCTCCGGAAATCATTGGCCAGATTATATTGTTTCCGCTCATCTATTTGATTGGCCAGGTAAAAAATGCAATATTGAGATGCTTTTTTCTGTCATCATCTCGTATATTCATTAAGGCAATTTTTTTCCAGTAATTTGTTGTCTAAATCTTCTCTAGATCATTAAAACAGGTTTCATTTTGCATCTTGTTTATAGCAAGTTCGTTTATTTGATAGGAAAATAACCACGGTCCTGTTTGTTTAATTATATTGGGCCTTTTTAGTGCCATTTGAAATGTTTTGTCGAATATTCAAGTATGTACTTTCCACGATGGGTGTAAGCAAGGAATCGATCAGCAAATTTTTAATAGGAAATCGATTTCACGTAAAATTACGCATCCTCAGTC
>JGI24158J21664_10010934_pt1 | contig 12086 bp, 8 predicted proteins | sample Ectturendosymbi3_FD_21664 | JGI IMG/M metagenome (IMG submission 21664) | reverse complement strand
TCCCATTAGCGCAACATCAGCTATTTTTAATAAGACTGTTACCAGTTTGCAAGTGTAAGTATCACTTAAACACGCATGGAAAAAGTGTAACAAAGGTCATGCAAAAGTCATGGAAAAAGTCATGGAATGTCATGGAATTTGGTTTTGAAAATTGTGTGGGAACCCTGTCCAAACAACCCGTAAACACGACCAAGGTTGGTCAAGGATGGGCTGAAAAGCATCGATCGACTGCAACTTCACCAATTTTCAGTGAATTCCAGCTGCGTGTTTCATGCCGCGAACATCAGCAAACATTGTCGCTGTACCAGTGAATGTTTGGCAAGGACCACAAGTAGCTAACTGTAGCTGAGCTATGCATCAAACAGCTTCTTTTCTTGCACAGCCGTGATATTGTTTGATCAGGTACGCGCACTGGATCGTGACCACTTCGCAACAACATGGCCATGACGTATACCTGAAGCCACTGATGAACGAGCTGCTGAAAAGAATCCTGGACTCCAACAAGCGAGTGCAGGAAGCCGCGTGCAGGTTCGCCTAGGGTGCATTTCACGCACTTCTGAAAATTTTTTTACGGTAACTTCTTTCTAAAAGCGAACGCATTGTGTATAAACGTGTAATTTAGTAATAGATTATCTCGAGCATTGTTAAATCAATCGTGGAGCTCAAATGCGGGTGCTCTTGTTGGCATGTTGTGCCGGTTACCGGGATAACGCAAATTGGTAGACTTCTTGCATTTGGCGTTGATGATAATCAAAGCACTCCTGACTGCTTTGACAACTGTTTTCGCTTTTGACGTTGGTATTCCGCGCGTAAGCACTGTCACTATTTTGATTCTACAATTTACTGTATATAAATCGTGTATAGGGCTGTGTCGTGCCCTGCAAAGTTGTTTCCATCGAGACAGTGATGCTCAATTCTTAAAAGTCGTGCTGATTCGTTTTTATTCTGTTAAATCAGTTCGCTGTTCGAGCGACTTGTGGCTGATGCATGTGAAACGTGCGTTTTATGCCGCTAGTATCTAACCAGTCATTACAACAGGTGTTTTCACTGAATCCCGTTCGTCTTTGCGGTCATAAGCCATGCATTTTTTGCTTTCTAACCTTCCACCACGTGCTGTTTGTTGTGACCTTCATCTAAAGGTTCGTTAATTCGAACATATTTCACGTTTCAGTGCGTTTGCAACTCTGGAAGAAGAGGCGTGCACAGAACTTGTTCCTTATCTTTCTTTTATTCTGCAAACGTTGGTTTATGCCTTCAACAAATACCAGCACAAAAATCTTCTCATTCTCTATGATGCGATCGGTAGGATGTGGTTGTGTGCGGTCGAACCAATGTCGTGTTACTGCTGAGTTTTGCCAGACTAGTTTGCCGCTACCGAGGAAATGTACAGGATCATTTTCATAACAATTCACTGTTATGAAAAACAAGACTTGCGCAACATCTTGTGCAAGCTTCGCGAGACGATGTTTAATGCCGATCAGGTTTCTGGACTTCATTTAGAATTGCATGTGATGGAATTCCTGTGACGAAGCCATGGATATTTTTAACACAGCAAAATTTGTAATCTTGATAGATAAAAATCGAGTACCTCACATAATATCAAGCTCCTCCAAATTCAATCAAGTTGCAAATTGAATAACGTCTTAATGTGTTCGTTCGTTGATGTTTTTTAAACTTCAGGCTAGACATTAGCTTGTTGCATCATATGCCTGTATTTGTGTCAGTCTTGTCTCTTTCCCTTTCATACCATCACTAATCGCTACGGTTTTCGAAGTGCGCGATTTGAAAAATAATTACAGACTTCTGATTTTGGCTCAATGCTTCAGGTACCCTGGCTGATTCGGTTGGAAATCATTTAAATCAGCCGGAGTTCATACAGATGTTGATGCCACCGCTCATCGCCAAGTGGAACAGTCTCCGGGACGAGGATAAAGATTTGTTTCCTTTGCTAGAGGTGAGTTAAAGCGATAATTTTCGTCTAGAACTATTCAACACTGTGAGCTGCACGTGTTCTTGAGTATTGTTTTTATATTAAGTTTTAGACACCAAACCGGCGATGAATTTATCTTGACTACAGCCTTACCACCCTCTCATAGTAGATATCTGTGATAATACTCAGCAAAACTTTGTAGAGTTTTCATTTACCAACGTTTTTAAGCTATGAGCTGTAGGTATTTAGCACTTGAGCACGTTGAAAACGTGCCGCTGAAAAGTCGGTAAACTCTGCAGTTGTATTGCAGTAGAGTTAGGAATGAGTCTGGTGGAAATGAATCGCCCATGAAACGCTATGCAATGGTGCCTGAAGTTTGATGCTCGGTAGGTTGCTTCTCCAGTAATATAACTTCTCAAAATGTGTCTTCCCATTCGCGGCGAAAGCAACTGATACCGGCCCCCGGCGCATTCACAACGTTTCACGTATAACAGCAGCTGGTGTGACGTAACAATGCCATTTCTGTTGTCATATTGATTGTGACGATAGATGTGGCCTTTGCCGTGGCAACGCTCGTGAAATCAATTACAGATTGTCTTTGGTGCTGATTTTACTGTCGTTCGACCTTTGATTCTAGGACTGTGGAAATAAATTCTTGCTCTTGCCTTCTGTCGCACGTAAGGTTTATTGAAAAACTCGTCTCCGCCTTGAAACATCTAATCCCGTCTCGGGGAGGCTTAAAGACTATCTCCAGAATTTTTTTTGGTGTCACAGGTGTTGTGTGTTGTGATGGAAACAAAAAATTGTAATAATGTAGCTTGAATGGACATGGTGGTCTTCAACAAAGAGAAAAGCACCGTGTTGAGAACAGGGTTTTCCAGCGGACCTGTATTTCACCGCAGAAGTTCCATTTATATTTAATTTGTGTTTGAGTGATATCGTTGCGGTTTTCTTAAATGTTATTGATGCTGAAACTCATGGTGCAGTATAAAAAGTATGCTAACTTTTATGATTGATTTCCTGTTGTTGACGTCATTACATGTTTCCAATAGCTTTTAATCTGATAATGACGATGAGACTCTCGAATTTTAAAAGGCACAATATTGAAACAAGTTTGGAGAGCCTTTGTTTATGACAAGATAGACAGTTTAAGAATCATGTCATCGTATTTTTTGCAGTCGCCTGTGAGCAACACCGCTCTGGCTTTTATGTCACATTGTGTGTTCCATTTCTTCGCTCGGAGAGTAGTAGAAAAAAGTATGCATATCGTGTCGCGTGTGGTATTCTTAGAAGCTCGCAGTGCATTGACTATAACGACTTGCAAGCAAGCAGAATCAGGTGACTGAAATGAAACGTGAACGAGTTGTTTTGTGTTGGCGTCCATACTCGCTTGAGTTTGCACCATCTAATCACAGACAAGGTCCCGCTAATATCAAGCGCTGTGACTATGTCTCGTGCTTTGCCTATTGTCGATGTATTAATTTCGGTTGACCGGTTTGAATAGTAGCAGCGCCTGCTGTTTGGGGCATTTGTTTTGAAAGCAGTTCAAATTATTTTCAGTGCCTGTCGTCAGTGGCAACCGCGCTGCAAAATGGTTTTCTGCCTTACTGCGAACCTGTTTTCCACCGCTGCGTCAATCTCGTGCAAAGCACGTTGGAGCAAAGCATGGTACGTATAGCAAACGCTGTGATATTCCATTGTTGCTGGTAGAATTGGGTGTTGTTTCAGTCGCACTGTCTTCCGTTTCCTTGTACACATAATAGCGACCAGTTCCCTGCTGTGATGTGAGTCCTGTTGAACTGTGGTTTACTTTTCGATTACCGATACTAAATCTTGCAACACCCTTTACTGTGAAGATTCGCCGGGTAAATACTGCTGCGATAGTCCTTCCAATATTTACCTATTGCGTATGACCTTCGATTTCACAGAGTATAGCTTTTAATCCTGATCACGTTGTTGTGATTGTGGTTCATCGTAGTCTACTTAAGCCTGGGCTCTCTTTGCTGCGATCAATACATTAACGCCTAGTAAGCTTAGACTTCAAAAAATTGTCTTTTTCACAAAATTAGACGAAGAACTGGGTGAAGCATTTCTGAACCGCGCATTCGCACTGTCGTGTAGTCAAGATCAAAGCACATTTTTCTCGCGATCGGTCACGTAGGTCGTAAAGTGAGAATTTTATAAAACTATCAGCTATCTCAGTACGTGGGTGAGGTTCCAAGAGGCCGCAAAGGCAAAAAACATATCGGTGATACGACAGACCGTTGTGCAATCTTCCGGGGCTTGTGTGTACTGTGGAAGAGATTCGTGAGTCAAGCAATAGTCTGAATGTTCGCCTTGTTTTTCTTTGACCGCGTGGCTTTCATCAACGTTCGATCTGTCCGGCAGACTTACATGCAAAATCAAGAGCAATTCGAAGCTCCGGACAAAGATTTCATGATAGTCGCTCTGGACCTGCTCAGTGGCTTGGCTGAAGGGCTCGGAGCTGGCATTGAACGATTGATCAGCGAGAGCAACGTCCTGCAGCTGATGTTCAGTTGCATGCAGGTGACTTTGCAGGGCTACTTTTTTAATATTCATGTGGAACAACTCTGCGTCGGACGATTTTTTTTGAGTTGAAGCCGATGAGCAAACTGCTTTTGGCGCGCAGTTGAGGTATTCACAGTAGGTTTCGATTGGACGCAGAATCGCTATCATCACAAAATCGATTTTCTTATGCTTTTAAGTCAACAAATTTGTTAAGCAATTCTATGAAAAGCGATCAAAGAAGATGGGCTACGACAAAAGTAGGGAAAGATCTGTAACTGTTCTCATGCTTCTGAAGACAGGTGATTGTGTCATTGCGAGTACATTTCAAAGTGCTTTATTATTTGCTCAGGATCCGATGGCGGAAGTGCGTCAGAGTTCTTTTGCGTTGCTTGGCGACTTGACGAAAGCTTGTTTCCAGCACGTCAAGCCTCACATCGCCGAGTTTATGCCGATTCTGGCCCGAAATCTTAACCCCGAGTTAATATCAGTTTGCAACAACGCTACTTGGGCAATCGGCGAAATCTCGATTCAGCTCGGTGAGTAGCTGAGTTTTGATTTTCCAGTATACAGGTTCTGCGCTGTTCCAAAGTTTGTTTGTGACATCTACAGAATAGATGCCTGGTAAAGCGCTTGATCAGAAAAAACAGAAGCTTTTTGGAACAAATGTTTACACCGAGAAAGCAGCCGTGTGGTTTTCAGGAACGTGGTCGCATTGCAACATCTCACATTCTTCAAACTGAAATTAGTCTTTCGGAAACATAGTCTCGATGTGCACTATCTATGGAAAAAAATCCGTTCACAGCCAAGAATCAAACCGTATGACAGTGGTGCTCAAACCTTGGCCCGCGGGCCACATGTGGCCCGCAAGGCCCTCTGGAGTGGTCCGCGAAGCAATTTTCATTGGAAAGAAAACTTAACACTTCAATCATTTAAGATAATTTTTGTTGAGATTATTAATTCTTGTGGCCCGCAAAGGGTTTCTGAAAGACAAATGTGGCCCACGAGCCAAAAAGTTCGAGCACCACTGCCGTGTGATCTTAATTGAGTGCATCTTTCGCCTACACCTTCAGCTCTTATTCAAATAGAATCCCACCTCTTGCCTTGGTGGAATCATTTTTCCGGTTGTTGACGTAAAACAACGAAGTTGCAATGTCAGTGCAAGACTCATTCCATTATTGCAGGAGCCGAAATGCGACCCTTCGTACAGATGATGGTTGGTCCGCTGGTGATGATAATTAACCAACAGGGCACCCCGAAGACCTTACTTGAGAACACCGGTGAGTAACGCGCATTGCCGGACGGCTTTGGTGCGAATCGCCGATTTGGAGTTGAGATAATTCTGGCGGATCAATACATGTGTTTGAATAAATGTAATTCCTCTTTGTTTACGTGCGAACGTCAAGTCACTGACAAGTCTTGAACAACAGTTGCTTGCGAAAAAATCCATGAAACTATGTATTTATTTCGAAGACGCGCCTCAATTCGTCATAGCGTTGTTGTCCCGCAGTATCTTTGTACAGCAAGAACCGAACGCTGTCAGGATTTTCAGACTCTTACGTCGAAGGCAGTAAATCCACATCAGAATGACACCACAAACTCAATCGCCACTCCTTGCTGATCTCTGTAACGAGGTCTGCAATAGTTCAGTTCAGTTTATTCGGGAAACTCACAAAGAAAGCTCACTAGGATAAACACGATAAAAGAAACAAAACGTAAGCGCATAATCACAATAACGGAAAGATTTCCAAGTTAAAAATTGTTGTATTATACCAAACCTGGTTCACTCACACAATAACATCACAATCAATGGTAGATTAACTTATGCCAATCACATTGATACCACGTTTTCAACTCTCCCAGGGTACCTAATATCAGCAGGTGTAATCTAGTGATGTCCCCCACTAGGCTTTTGGTGAGAGGATTTTATTAATGAGGAATAAATAAGGTAGCACATATTTTATGCTAATATGAACAGTTCGAGAAGAGTTCCTAATAGTTTACGAGGTACAATTTGTGTTTTTTTTGAAGTATAAAAAGGCTGTACTTTTAAATTTGTATCCAAGACTCCCAAATCTTAATCCCAATATAAGCAGGAGATTTTTGTCTGGTAACCAATCCTTTCCTGGAAACTATATATTCATGAAGGTTTTTGTGTAGCATTATATGAATGCATATTGTCCAACTTTGTCAATAGTTATTAATTAAAGGCTGATGGTGGACAGCTATGCTTGAATGGATGCATTATTTTAGCTGCTTGCAACTTGTAAATGTCATTGAAATGTAAAACTTTAAGCTGTGCATACAGTTTTTCAGCATTTGCTCTACATGAACTAAATGTAATTTATCTTATACTTTTACTTTGTATTGTTTTTATTTGTTGAAGTAGGTGTGGTGAAGTTGTAACCCAACTAATTATTGCACACTGAAGATGAGAGTAGACAAAAATATACAGCCATTAAGTTATTGCTCATACGAATGAACGGTGTGTCTGTTCGTATTTTTGTATCGTTTTTATTTTTGTTCGAATCTTCTTTTGTGAAACATCAGTAACACACTCATGTCGGAAAACGCACTTTAAAATTTCTGTTTTTAACTACTGGTAATTGTATATTTGTAGTGTTTGTATATTTTTTATAGTGTTTCTATAATTTTTCTTTATAGTGTTGTACATTCTTTAAAGTGTTTCTTCCTGCACTTGAAACTTTTCTCGATCGATTTTTAACCGCTGACAAGCGATGCCATATTTCTCCGTTTTTTTCACTTCAACATCTTTATAGATTCAAACTTTGATAAAACAAAATCTAAATTAAATAAGTTCGTGTAGCTAAGACGTTTTTGCTTTTTCAATGTTGAGTCTTGGGAGTTCAAGGCTTCGTGGTTATACTGGATAAGCTTGCGAATCGTGTGTGTAAATGTTTCGCGTCGTCAGCAACTTCTTCGTCGCATGAATAAAATTGCCGAAGATCGGCGCTGAGATCAACAGACTGACCCAAGAAGTTAGCAACGTTTAACTCCACCAANTTACTCTGCTGAATCTCAAACCTGCTGATAATTGGTCAGANAAGTTGTTCATGTCCGAATTGTTTCTTACAGCAATCACGGTCGGCCGTCTTGGTTTCGTTTGTCCCGCCGAAGTTTCTCCATTCCTACCGCAGTTCGCGCGACCATGGTAAGATTGATTCCACTGAGTAGGAGCGCTTGAATCCGTCACATCGATTGCTGAAGCGGCATTGCTCACTAATCGCTGTGTATATCATCGGGCGCTTGTGCAGAGGAAGTACCTGCTTGTGGTGATCATCGACGCGTCGTTTGCTTTGTTGAGACCCGTGCGTTCGCGCCACCGTTTCTGTCAAGCACTTCGGTGGACATCTCGGGTTTGGCCGGATTTTAATCAATTTTAAATGACGTGATCAAAAGATTATGAATTTTCAAATCTAATGATGTTGTACGTGAACACGTGAGTTTCCAGAAACTATTGAGCGGTTGCGCGAATCTGCTTTTGAGCACTAAGGGGCGTCCCAGTTATATAAGAGAACAAACAGATTTGCTGTCGCCGGTGTTGGTGATGGTTGGAAAGGTGGCATTTGGTGATTTGCAACTACCGTGACCTGAAAGTATTTGCTTTTTTTACTGAAAGCCTGTTGTTTTATCGATAATGTTGGTCGCTTGCTCATGACGCTCAACATGTTCTACGGAAATTCGTTCTGTCAATACAAATTTGTTTGAAGCTATACAATAGAATTGATGATTGTTGTTCCATGAACGGAATGAGAAATTCCGCGGATTGAATAAATGAACAAGAACGTTCTTCCGTCTGCCGACAAACGTCAATTCCAGATTTACGAATGTCATGATTTCCTAGACTTTTGCGCAGCTTTTTTATCTCAACACAATGTTTCGGACAATAGCGATGACGCCCGGAAGTTGAGCGTGCTTGCTTACGACAAACCTGGCAGTGGAACTGCACAAAAGCAAATTCCTGTACCATTATGGTCTGATCGCCTTACTACTGCAGGTGATTGCATGGACGCGAAGTATCACAATCACACCGTTGCGCTTTCAGATGAAAGAAACTGAGAAAATGAGGTCGTAAAGTTAATATTCAGTTATCTTGTCACGCAGGTGCACATCACTGCGTAACATTCGCGACAACGAGGAGAAGGACTCGGCCTTTCGTGGAATCTGTGCCATGATTGGCGTCAACCCTGGTGGCATTGTACAGGTGAGCGCGGCTGATCATCATCCCTGACTTCTGTGTACACAAGGTTTGTATGCCCGTCTTCGGTGCCTTTACCTCAGAACATTTCTTCTTGCAGGACTTCATTTTCTTTTGCGATGCTGTTGCGTCATGGGCGCAGCCTAAAGCGGATCTCAAAGAAATGTTCTACAAGGTTGGTTTTCGCAAGTATCTGTTTCCTTGCCTGTTCATGTGTGCTGTGAACATTCAGTTGCATTGGAGGCACAAAATTACAGAAAAGTTCTGGCTCACCATTGCGCTATAGTGTTTCCTTTACACCAGCGGTTCTTAACCGGGGTGGGGCTCCCCCCCTAGAGGGGCATCAATAAATTTTCAGGGGGGCGCGAGCCCTTAAGCGCTGTACAACATTGAAAGTTTTTTTTTTTTATAACTTACAAAGGACAAGTACTAAAGGGAGGCGTGGTAAAGAAAAGGTTAAGAACCACTGCTTTAAACCAACGTGTTGCTGAATTTAGGTTAATGATTAGTTATAGCTGTTAAAGAACTATACCGGGTTTATGTAGATCTAGCGTGGTGTACGGCTTCTTTTGGTGCTGCAAATTATTGCGTAAGTTTAGCGGATTTCCTTTTTACCCAATACATTTTTATCGAACTGGCAGAGGATCACACTGTCCACACTTGGCCTGCCTTTCTGGTTTTATGAAGAAAATATTAATTGACTTATTTTTCTGCCACCGACTTCCTAATATTGCTTCAAAAGGTTGTCCCAAGCCAAGCTGTGTTTGTCAAACTTAGCCCCTGACCTTTTTTATCTTGATAGTCGATCTTGCATAAAATTCGATCTCTGAGAAAAGCCAGGTTTGAAAATTCAAGAAACGGTTGCGCCTTGATTTTGTAAACTTTGAGAGCGTGTGAGTACCAGAAAAAGAATCTAGTTTCTTCTTTGAAAAGGTTTTAGCGAGACAGGTGAGTAAGTACAACTTACTGCATCAAATCGTTCTTTAATGGTTTGCTACGTTCCGGGTTTTCTGGTGTTTTTGCGGAGTTCTCGATTTTCAACTTACAGGAAAACACGCGTCAAATAGAGCAGCCGCCGTATGTGGGATATTGTTTTATTCGTGTTCCTCCCATCGCAGATCTTGCACGGGTTCAAAGAACAAGTTGGCGACGAGACGTGGAACAGATTCCGCGAACAGTTTCCGCAGCCTTTGAAAGAGCGTCTGAATGCCAACTATGGGGTGTAAAGCAATGATAACCCATGTGGGGCTAACCAGGGTCACCTAGGGTAAGTTACTACGTAGGGATTTTTTATACCAGAATGAAAAAAACGTACGTTGTCCCGCGTAGAGTTTTTTGTACCAGAAAGTTCACTGACGTCAGGGCGATTAAACTGTTCTGCATTTTTTCTAGTAACTTGCATTCAGTGTCAACTCGGGATAGTCGCAAAGGCTCGAGCTTTGAAAAAAATGCGAATAACGGAAACCAACGTGTCTAGTGTTCTGCTCCAGTGAACCTGGCTTTTATTTCACTCGTGCTTTCTGTCAAACCAGTGCCGGATTTCGATGTGTGGAGGCCTGTGTGCACAAAGCCATGTGGAAGGCCCTGATGTACCACGTCAATTAACTTTGAAATAACAAGATGACTTAAAATTACACACACACACTTGGAGTGAATCACGTAATTTTCAAAGGAAACCTAGAAATTTACGAGCCCTGACGTTGGCAAAGTCATTGATGTCATCGTCGAAGTTAATCTGTCGCCAGATGTCATGTTCAATGCTCGTTGGTGTCAGACCATTCAGGTGTTCTTAGGTCATCATTGCCTCGCGCAACTTGTAGTTGTTAAATGACCTTTTTCTGCTGCAGTTGCTGATCATGAGCACTTGATATAATTGCAGAGTCGTCTCTACGTTGGGAAAAGTGTCATGTACAACTAACTTTGTCTATTATCCACTTGTACAAAAATTGCTCGTGAAAAATGTCCTCCGGTTTATTATTCTTGAACAGTTTCGTAAATGCTGAAAATTGGACGGATTCATTACCAAGAAACCAATGTAAATTGACATCATTGGATAGCTCTTGATAATGTCATTGCTGTTGGGATGATGACTAGTCATTCAAGGAATACTGACACAACAGACCTCTACTCTGAGCCGTATCAGCCGCACTCCATACCCCCCCATTGGGTGGGGGGCACGCTGTCACAGGGGTCCCAAAATTCAGTCCCGTCACTGCTTAGCCCCCAAGAGGAAACGTGTCGGGGGCCTCGCGGTCACGGCTTCGCCCTGATGGGCCTCGCGTTCATTTATCCGGCCCTGTCTACATGCCTAGTTGTGTACGTGCAAAAGTCAGATTTCCACTTGATCAACGTGTTTTATGTAGGCTAGTGATTGCTGTAAAAAATGTAGGCTACTATGCCTAGGCCAGGCAGCCTTCTCTTATTTTGTACTGCATAGCAGCAAGATACCTCTGGTGCTTACGACCAAAGTTACGCATTTGCGCAGCCTGCTGTTAAGGTAACCAGATGGAGTTAATTGTGTAGTTAGAAGAGTAAATTTTGGCGGTTGTCCCAAAACAGAGTAGTGCAGTTGTGGATTATGGATGTCCACGTAGGCCTTAGTCTATATTTGTTAACATTTATAGGCGATTGAGATACAAAATGTTATTAATCTAAACATGTGCCATGCAACAGGAGATTAACAGTCCAGACATCAGCAAGGTTTATGCAGCGTATTTCGGCCAGTAAAAAGCCCAATGCGCACCCTGTATAAGCATATTTCACTTAAGCTCATAGTAAAGTTTATCAATTTGCGCTAATCGTGAAAGACAGCGTTCATCGCGGCGCACATGCTTTGACCGACCTCATGTTTGCTCCTTCGGTAATAATGTTTTCATAACTGAACGATAGGATTGATTCTGACTTCTAGCAAATTTTTTTATATTTGCATTTCATGACGACATGTTCAAATAATCGCCGTCAATTAATGACAATGACTGACGACCCAATTCCTTTTGTCAAGCTCGTTCAAAAAGTTTAGTTGGAAACTACGACCTTCTAAGGGTATTTGCGGGAAAATGTTTATAATTAATTTGCACAATCTGCAAATGCTAATCATGTTGTGAATTAAAAATAAATTATCAGAATGTCTAATCCCCCTGCACAAACATGAAGGCTCCCAATGGAAGACTTTCCGGCCACGGTTCTCCCAAGACCGCAGACACGGTGGGGCATTCACCCCCAAATCTTTTTTGGTCCCCCCCAAATTTTGTTGTGCTCAGAAAAAATTGTTTTGAAAGTATGATAAAAACACAAGTCTTTCCCTCTGAAAATGTATTTTGCCCCCCCAAACCTTAAAACCTGGCTACGGGCCTGGTTCTGCCAAAATTGTGTCTGCAATTAGGATATTTTGTTTTGAAGGCCATTCGGCCT
>JGI24158J21664_10010933_pt1 | contig 12087 bp, 6 predicted proteins | sample Ectturendosymbi3_FD_21664 | JGI IMG/M metagenome (IMG submission 21664) | reverse complement strand
TTATGGAAAAAATGGTAGAATATTAATATGGGAAATCTCCTGAAGGCCCTTGGGAATTCCTGACATATTTGGAATATTTTTGGCATAACTTTTGAACCAGAAATGCTAGAAACTTGATCAGGGGCTCTAAAAATGTGTATTTTAGCCTAGAATCCAAAAATACTGCAAGCCACAATATTGGCGCGTGGTTCGGATGATGACGTCATATAATTAACCAAAAAACAGACCCCCATCATGAGCCCATTGGCCCAAAACCCCCCATCCAAATTAAAAAAATGTTTTTTTTGTTTTAAACTACATGAAGCCACTAGTCATTACAGGGTTTGAACAGCTCTCTAGCTCTATCTGCTGCCGAGTTACGGCCGGCCAAACTTCGGCCTGAAAGGGCAAATTATGCTTTTTCTGAAAAGTTAGGAATTAGGCCCAAAACTGGGTTTTTGGCCCATAATTTTGGCCACAGATGTGCTAACAAGTCAATCAAGGGCTCTATAGATGCAGATTTTCACCTAGTTTTCAACAAAACTTTGAGCCAAAAGAATGGGCCAATGGGTTGGGGCCCAGGGCCGGCCAAAGGTGGCCTACTTTTCCAAAACATGTCCTTTTTGTGACATCACCTTCAGAAAACCCCCACCGAAACCGAAAATTGTTTTTTTCGATTTTGACTACAAGACTTGCTGAATCCGTAGAGGGTTTGAACAGCTCTCTAGTTCAATCGCCTGGCGGGTTATATGATTGCAAAGTTCTGCAAGAAAAGTGGCGCACGCGGGACTGAAAGGGTTAAAGGTTTGCCAACAACCTAACCATTGCTACTTTGAAACATAACTTTTCTGATGAAGTTAAGTTTTGAAAATAATTCACTATTTCACTTGACAGTAAGGTCACATCAAGCATTTCACTTAAATGTGACTTTTGGCTAACTGCATTAAAAGTCTTGTTCAATAAATGCTTATAGACCTTTGTTCTTTTAGTTTAAAAAAGTATAGAACTTGTTAGTTATTGTAGACTTTATTTGGAAGGTTTAGTTTTATGATAAGCATTATTGGTATAGATTTGGTCCTAGGTTTGTTTGCACATGGAAGGTTGTCAGTAAACACACTAAGTTACAACATTTGTTCATTGTTGCTTACTAAGCTTTGCTGCAAGCATGCATTGTATTGTACTTGCATCTTGCTGAATCTGCAGAACAAATTAAGTTGCACTCAATTTTATCCAGCAGATGTGAGATGTGAATGTTAAGGCTGTTAAGATTATTCTAGCTTTTTGGGCAGCTATGACTATTAATGACAAAGCATTTTGGCAAAAAATGTATGTAGTATTTAAAAAAATTAAACAAAGAAACTCAGGCATTTTCATGAATTGATTTTACTGCTTCAAGCTATGCGTGAAAATATATGCATCATGCAACCAACAAATGCTTCATCCACAAACAAAGATTTATGTGGTCATTTTTATTTATTTGTTTTTTAATTGGTGAAGAGGTGCAACTTAAGGTATCTTCTAATGTTTTGTGATTGCCATTTTTGTGGCAGTTTTTCAGCAAAAGACTTCATCTCATGTTTGATATCACTGAGGAAGGTCAAAAGCACTTGTGAAATGTGCGTCCACATCTTTAAAATATTTTCAAGGATGTTTTTGTTCTGTTGTAATATGAACTCGTGATGAATGCTCTAGATCAGTTGTTTTTAACTTTTCCAATTGGGGGACCCCTGTTCCTCAACACATTTGTTTGGGGACCACTCATCTGTAGTTGTCATTGGTTGAAGCGGTGGACATTGTTGTTTGTGCATCCGAGGGTTAAAAGAAAACACTTCCGGGCATTTCTTCTGTAGGCCTCAGCTTTTTCACTGGGTACCCAGTTAAGAACCACTACTCTAGGTTCTGAAATCCGTTTCAGAAGTATGGTGACAACCGATCAGTCAGAAAGCGATTCGTAATCGATGACATTTTGCAACGGATAGCTGAAGGTAAAAGCTCGCAAGTGACCACCAGGAGCCGAACTGCAGCAATTGACAGGTGCGTGAAGCATTTAGCCTTCATGTGGTGAACTTGACCTGAAGTTACTCAATGAGTTTCAACCAGCAAGACGTTTTTTTTTCAATTTCCAGCATGTGCGTAGTTGCACCTGTGCCTTCACCAAAAGAAACCTTCATGAGATCCATTCAGCTACAACATTGCTCTGTGCATAAAGAAACAAAGGAAAGAGCATTTATGTCGGACCATGACTATATTGCTGATACCCTTGTAAGCTGGCTTACAACTGGACTTGTCTGCAAAATGTTTGTTTCTGTATTTGTAAACAGTTTGAATTAGGCCATTGTTTCAACTTAGTGTTTTCATACTTTGATTTAGTCCGAAGCCGACGTGTGATGAGGTCGATTTAAAAAATAGCTGATTTTATGTGTAAAACGGTACTCTTCCTTGTCGTCGGGTATACACACCCGGTGCACCTTGAGAGTTGCTAATATGGAATTTTGTTGAGGTATGTTTAAACAACAATTTTGTTAAAGCAGTTTATATCAACAGCGGTGACTGGTGATACTGAAAAACGTTGTCGTGATATGTTTCAATTTCAACAAAACATCTGTTTCGTTTGTTTCGGAATCATTGCATTGTTAAACTCGCCCGTCTCGTGTCTAGCTGTGTATCACGTCCACACTAAAAGTTACCTCACGTCCAACCAGTTCACGCATCGCTAATTTTCAGGTGAACTTCGTGTCAGGATAATGCTAATTTTCAGGCATCAGTCAAGCACGGGCAAAACGTTATGTTATCCGACTTTTTGGAAGCACTGCGCGACCCGTGTGAACGTATTTTCAGGGAAGTTTGTGTTAAAGAGGGTTTTTATTGCACTGGTCAGGTCGTTTGCTGTAAGTATGCCCAGTTCTTACTGTTTTATGTTGTTCATTCGTGACGCGTGGTCCGTGTTGCATGCAGACTGTGAAAAGATTGCTATGCAAATGCAAACCATCGGATTCTACCTCTGCTAAAAGGAAGTATCTTAGTGCTCCCAATTCTACGAAGAAAGAACGTGACATTGTAGGTGCTTGCGTCAGTTGTGTGGTTAGAAATAGTGTTAACATGAATCACTGTGTACGTTAACCGTCAAAGGTATTTCATTTTGTAGTGTGTCAAATGATATCAGATAAGCCGTTGCTGTCACATGCGCAACGCTTGATATTCCTTTTTTTCGCCAAAACCTCAGGAAAGATGTAATTTGTCTTTGCAGACTAACGATAAATTTCCGACTGTTGCAGCTCGTTTTGCAATTTCAGAACGGAAAAAACATATATTTTCATATATTTTGATAAACACTCGTATTTTATCAAAAATCTTGGTCATTTGACCCGCTTGCGTTTCTTGTGTGCTGTGCAAGAATCACTATCAAGTTTTTTCAGTAAATAAAGTAATCAGGACAATTATTTTCAAACGTTTTTCATGGGTTTCTCCCTGTTTCTTAATATGCTCCGACCTACCAGCCACTGTGCTTCCTACAGACAGTCAGAATAAATCAGATGTGCTGCGTGGAAAAGTGAGTTACGACTGTAATGTTTAAAGCACTTCTCAAGTTTTGCCTTTCTTCCTGCGCTTGAATTTTTTCCGATTAAATAACTACATTCTTTTAAAGCGCTCATCTCGCAGCGAATAATCAAGATATCGACTTCAAATACGCGCTTAATTTTCTAGAAAAAAGACTCTTCGTCGCGTGCAAGTGATGAGAAGCCTGGTGCGCAGGTAAGTGCATGGACTCACAGGTTTTAGATTGTCAACTATAGTTGACAATGTTGCCACTCCTTTTCAGAACGTAATTTATCTGCAATACACATGTTCAACCATTTTAAGAAAGATGGTCAGAAATTACGCCTCTGTTGTAGCGGACTTTTTCCTCGAGAAACAGGCTCATTCTCACTATTCAAAACAGTAGTCTATTTGTTGGTACGGCGAGTGGTAAGTCGTTCCTTTATGGTTATCAACATGACTTCTAAAACAAGAGTCGCAAGACACGATATATTACTTTTGTGAGTGACTGGAACCGCTTTGCTTCTATTTTTGTGTACTTTTTTGACTCTTCCAGACAAATTTAATCATTATACTAGTAGATTTCATTTTTAGTTAGCAGCCCTTTTTTCCGTCAAATCTTCAACCGTTTCCAAATTTTGTGTTATGTGTCCGACCCTGTTGTTTTTTTAAATGACCGAGAAAAATTAGGTGGTTTCGGTCAGAATGTCTGCAAATGTAGGCTAATGAACACACTGTTACGGCGAGTTTTGATACAACTGGAGACAAACGACTGAAATGTTTCGGTGACCAAATGTCTTGCCGAAACGTCTCAGCGAAAAAAATAGGTTTGACCATCTCAGATGTCAGTTTGCATTCTGTGAAGTGCTCCGAAGAAAATTTAATTTTGACTTTGTTTTCTCTGATTCCAAGCTTCTTGTGCAATGCTAATTTTATCAGATTTCCGCACTTCATAAAACGCTTCAAGAAGCTTCCAGAAGTTTTTCCTTCATACCTAATCCCGATTCACAGCAGTTTTTGAACTTGCTGGGTTTGGAACAGGTAGGTCGGGTGGAAATCATTGGCTACTTCTTTGTGTATAAATCTCAAAGCTGATTTCCAAACTTACTTTTTTACTCTGGGTCGTGTATCATAAGCTAATCGCAAGTGCTTGTTATAGTGTCTTGGCGCCTGGTGTTTTTCGGTCATAGACCGAAATGATTTTGAAATGACGGAAAAAAATTCTCATTTCGGTCAGAGTGTCCGAAAATTTAAGCTATTAAAACACTGTTACGGCGTATTTTAATACAACTGTGAGACAAATGACCGAAATGTTTCAGTGACCAAAATTTCTCAGCAAAAAATGACCGAAATGTCACAGCGAAAAAAAAACAGCTTCGCGCATTAATACAGGAGCATTGTCGAGTCATTATGGTTTTGCACGAAAGTAGTAGACTTCTGGCGCTTATGACTTTTTGTCATGAGGCAGTTAGACCAAAGTGCGTATTTTTTGCAAGAACGAAAATGTATGAGTAAAAGCAAAATTTTGATTCAGCACGCGGTTTCACAGACTCACTTCTACGCAAGCTGAACGATTCGAGAATAATTCTGTTGTTGTGCCTGATTTTTTTTGTATCAAAGCAAAAAGAAACCTTACGTACTCGTTGAACATTACACAAGTTGGGAAGGGACTAGTGCTACGTCCCCGTGCAACTACACTTTTTTGCAGAATGTTTGAAATTCATGCTGCAACCATAGCAATACAGAAAGTTAGAAAGTTACATTACATCAAAATCTTTTTGCAAGTAAGGAGTGCGCTATGTGCTTCAGATATGATCAGGCATGTAACGTGAGCGCTAATAGAGCTATGGCTTTTGCAGATTGCTGACCGACTGACGTATACGTTAAAGCCCGATTACAACAACGAGACAACACATCCGATACATCCTTTCGTTTGCGCTTGCTGTAAGTGCTGGGGTCTCATTGGCTATTGTACTTGAATCAACGGTAGAGACGGTCACCAACTTTTTGCGTTCATGCAAGTAATCGCCATTGGCCTTAACGTTTACTTGCAACCTGCATGTCATGCACTGTGGTTGGTTGGTATTTGTTTCCCGGCGGCTGTTGCTGATGCTCTGACCCAAGGGGTCGGAAAAGTTGCAACGTCATGTTTAGAGTGAATGTTTCGGAAAAGAAACTAAATCGTTACCTTCGATTGGAATGTTTTCCATTCCGGGAAACAAAAAATTGAAAACATTCCAATCGAAGGTAATGGTTTAGTTTCTAAACCAATCAGAATTTAATTGATTTAAAGTGGAATTAGCCTTTTGTAACCTTTTTGTTACAAAAGGCTGACACTGTCAGGGCACCAAGACCACTTTTAATTTTTCAGCACGCATTTGTTGTGGAACTGAATAATACTGCACTCCACTGCGGTAGCCAGTCTTTGAAGTAACTTGCTGTTAAATGATCGTTGTTCACAACAAACGCCTGCAAGGGTTGCCAGAATCAATACTTGTAAGAAAGACAAACAATTTTCCGGTATGGATGTCATTATTGCGGAGATTATGACGCCGTGCAAGCGCAACACGTTGTGCCTCGAATTTTGACCGATTGATTCAAACCAGTTTGCAAAGGAAAAAAAGTAAAAGCAAAGAACATGACGGAAAAAAACCACACACGCTGTTTTTTATCCTAGTAATATGGCATATTCTCTGAGAAATCAATTAAGTTCAACGTTCGTAAAAATTGGAAGGAACTTGTGCTTTTCGCCCTTTCCTTGCCACGCACCCGCTTCGGTGCGTCTCTGGACAGCCAAGCACGGGTGTGCTGGACCGTCTTCAGTGTTGCTGAAAACCTGTAGTTTGTGTTTTGCGCCGAGCCGTTGCAATCCGCGACAATGTCGCGATGAAGTGTATCACGCTATGCCTGCCGGGCTACTTGCTGTTGTGTGGCTGCGCAGGTAAGGGAACCTACACGCAGAGCTGGCACGCGAGTGATGGCGGTGTAGTGTGTGAAGCCTGCGAAAAGCGCAAACGGAGCCGCGATAGATCCTCGAGAATGAGTTTCCTCCCCTCATCTGTGAAAAATCGCACCGTTAAACCTCAAGCAGCCAAGGTAAGTTCGTTGTATTTTTTTCCTCACTTGGTTGGCTTTGTTTTAAGTTGTCTTTTTCGCAGAAGAATCCGTGTTTCANTTGAAGATCGCAATCTTCTGCTTTGGTTTTAGTGCGAAACACTGATGATGCGGCTCATACGTTGACCNGTTGCACGANCCTCGGTCTTTTCTTCCATGCATTTTTAATTCATATCGGTCTCGTCACCGTGGACTACAAAGTCGAACATTCTTTCCCGGATATTTGAAATACGCGCAAAGCAAAATGTATAATTGCTATAGAAAGATCCACGGTCTCTGAAATCTTCGTCTAGTTTCAATCTGTTGTTCGTGACTTTCCGGAAAGGTTGGTCAGAAATCGTTTCATACTCGCAGGCATTAATTCCCAATCGACCACAACGTCCCGCCTCCTCAATGCCGTCGGCCTCAGCACTTCACCAGAGCATGAGATCCGCCGCAACAACGAAGAGCGTCTCGCCCGCCTCCGCTCCTCCCCCGGTGCTGGCAACCGCCGCGAGTCGCAAGCAAGTGCGCATTTACTACAAGCAGTCTAAACCGATGCAGGTTGTCGTTCCCAAAGTCAATGTGAGTTGGCCGACCGTGCGATATCCTTTGCCGTGTTTTGTGGTGGCGTTCAGCGGATGCGACATCAGTAGAAAAGTACGTCTTGCAAAGGCATTACTTCACAATTCTGTTGACGATTCTAATGTTCACTGTAAGTGATCATTCATCCCTTATTTTCATCTGGCAGGATGTACATTGGTTTGCAGCGAACTGTTTTTTTATTTTTTTTGTTTTTTACTTTCAACTACGTTTGAGCTTCTGAGCGTTCACGATTTATGACAAACCTTGTGCAAAAGCAATGTTTACCTTGTGAATTGCGAGAATTGGAAACATTCAGGTGCAAAGGAAAAAACTCCGGGCCGATATTTTCAGTACGTTTTGTTGCATCGACACGGATGCTGTCTGTGGAAATAGTGATGAGTATTCTCCAACATTCCTTATTATCGTTAACAGATAGTTAAACGAATGATCTGACTTCTGAGCGGCACCTTCACTCAACAAAAATCGAGTTGGACTTTGCCACGCCTAAGCTGCCAGCCAGATGTTTACATTCGAATCGCCGGTTGTAATTTTATACGAACTTTTGTGCTGTTTCATTTGCAGTACGTTCCAAGCGTGTGGCGACCGGTCGTCCATCCGACCACGAAGAAAATGACGCTGATGGAAGCGGCCAATAAGCTGCGCGACCACATCAACGGTCAGCTCCAGCAAATCCAGAAGCGGTCCACTGCCGGCCAAGATGAGAGGCGGAGTCAACCTGTGCGCTATATCGGCAAACGAAAGGTGACGACAGTTTTGATTGGTTCGTTTCTTAATGGATATCTCTGTAAAGCGAGAAGCAACTGGTGTGCGGCAAACAGAAAATTGTTTAGCTCTGAATTATGGCTTCTTTGTCCTGAATTTTAGTAAAATGGATTTTGTTTCTCAAGTGATGTACGATCTGCTGTAGTAATTAAATTTTAAGTGTAGGGTGATATAATGTTGTGCGCTATATAATGGAAAATCAATCTTCTTGGTCTTTTAAGATTGGCTAGACGTAAATCAAAAACGTGTTTATTCCAGAAAGAACGTCAAAACCTTGTCGCTGCACAGATTCGACTGAAATTAGTTTATTGTTGAAGCGATCCACTTCGGACTTGGTTGCTTCCAACGCTTTTCTCTGCAGTAATTTAAGTTTATGTTCTCCACTGCATTGCGTTTGAAAAATTGAGAAAACCTGAATTGACCGGCCAAGCGCATCTTCAGCCTCGACTCTGTTGTCAACAGATAACCGCGAAATTATGTCTCCTAACATTCAGCAGCAATTCACTCCTCATTTCGTGTACAGGTCACAAAGATATCTGCAAATAAGTCTGAGCCACCGGCCAAAAAGAAGCCCTCATCGTTGGACCTCATACAATGCATGCAGCGAGCGGCAGCCGGTATGTTGTAGGGTTGAAGAGCCAAGTGCAAACATGTCTTTTATTCGGTTCCGGTTCCGAATGCGTAAAGTGTTCGTTAAGTTTTTATATTCTACGTCACAATAGCTTCCGTTGCAAAGTTCGTGAAAAGTAGCTTTTCGCCTTCATAAGGTAGGTGTGCCCAGGGGCGGAAAGGGGGGGCACTATTCTCCGGGCGCCGAATCACTGTGGGGGGCGCCGGAAAGTCCCAACAATGTCACAAGTACTTTATTCAATATAGTGCATTTTCTTCCCATGATCTCAGGTTCGAACATGGGGGCACCAAACTTGCTTCTTGCCCCGGGCGCCATCTAATCTCGTTACGCCCCTGGGTGTGCCACAGCCAAAGCCATTCTTTATCAGTGTGCCGTAACGAGGAAAAGTTTGAAAGGCGCTGTCGTAGAGGATGGCCAACCATTTTGCCTTGACTGGCGTGTGGTTTTCGCAGCAAGAATAGAAAAGAAATCGTGAGGCAACAACCACCCCCCTGCCGAAATTCTCTCGCGGACCTCGAGCTGCAGGCGACGCCGGATCTTTGGACGTTCCTTGACGTGAACGTCGCATCTGCGACAAGTCAAAACGTGTGCGAGGAAATGCGGATGAGACGTCGAATCGTCCAAGAAATGTTGTTGTCTTGCGTAGCGTTCACCTCTGACCAGTTGCCCAGTTGAGCTTTCATCAGTTCGGGCGCAATTTGCTGCGGGACCTGATTTCAGTCGCAAGCAATTTACTGTTGTCGTTTCTTTCGAGTTCTACGTTTGCACACATGTTTTGAGCTGGGCTCGAACACCGTATTGAGCGAAGGCTGGACTGATGATCTTACAAGTTTAGTCGTCATGGCACTTAAACGCGAAAAGTCATCCAACTCGTATTAGCTCTGTTGCTCGAACGAAAAACGGTCGTCAATCTGTAAACTCCCATTTACGCTTTAGTAGATGAATTTGAAGCAGTGATGAACTGTTCGTCCACTGAATGGCAGCGGATTGAAACAATGGCTATTGCAGTTATTTATTATTCGCGCTGCTCACGCCTTGTTTTGACATGAATCCTATGACGCGTTTTCCGACCGTACTGGTGAGAGGTTTATTGTGAACCTTCGGATTACGGCGTATTCATTCCTTCGCAGTATAAGAAATCGTTCCCTCTCACCGGCCGCTAAACTGTTGTTTTTTACTTTGTGTTGTTGGAAGAAAAGTCACTTTTTCTTATTCCCCGTTGTGTGCCCGATAAGAAATAGCCACTTTTTGCCAAGTTCGTCAACTGCTGCTACGTAGAACGCTTCTGTCGAATGTAAGTCTTTCCCTGTTTTAACCAAATGGAATCCAGCGCCATTCAAGCGTGTCGTAACTCGAGCTGGCTATTTGTTGACGCGCCTCAACATAGCAGCGGATTTGCGCGCTCCCATCTTCACATAGAATTGTTTATTCATAAGTATGTCATCGTCTACGTTCATTGCAATGTTTTCAGCTTACACTTTAACCGAACGTAAAATTTGAGATTTGTTGTCCCCGACGCCAAGTCCGAGAAATGCTGGTGCCGATAGCAAATAATGACAGGTTGGCGTAACACCTCAACCGACAGTGCTGATTTAAGACCTTACGTTCAGTAGCAAGCTTGTGCACTCACAGTGCTGTTTGTGGCCATCGTACGTAACTCGTGAAAAGCATTTTTTTGGAGCAATTACACATAAACCAGTGTGAAACCGCGTATTTTTGACCTCCAAACAGCGATTTTTAAATCTCTGAAGGAAACTATATTTTTTCTAAAATCTTAGGGAACTTCTACTTCCGCCATGACACACCAATCCTGTCTGAAAAGGGTTTCTGCATCGCATCCCTGCTGGTGTTGCGTGCTTAGAATTAGCCTCAGTAGGCTTCTGACCACCTTGATTGATTGATAATTGTGTTGGAGCCCTTTATCTTTTCCAACACGCTCTCTGGGCGTTTACCTTACCAGCTGATCAAACGTCTTGCAAAGATCATTAACTTAGTAACGAGGCTGGAAAAACGACTGTTTATGGCATTCCTCACAGAACGTATCCTACCCTGGTGTTCTGCCGAGCTCCAATCATAGGCGTAACCAGGAGGGCCATGCCTCCCAATTTTTGGAATATATAGTCATTTTGTGCTTTGAGAGGCGTTCTTTCAAACAAAATAGTGTTATTCGCCTAAAATCAAACATTTTGCCCCCGAAAATTTTTGGGCTGGCTACGCCACTGACTCCAATACAAAAGCATAGCCATTTCGCCAGTTTTGAAATTACGCCATTTTCTCGGTATTTTTAATAAAGCATTGCGATCTTCAACTGCTCAATGTGCTTCACTGCAGTGCTAATGGCCATAGCGGTGGTCTCGCGTGTATTTGTGGCAACACTCCCAAGATGCTGAACAGTCGGTCAAGTGTGCGGCACTCTAGTTAGTATCTCGACAAGGCAAAACTAAAATAGCAGGTCATGTGAGAACTTGGTGGATGGTCCTTGAAATGATGGTCCTTGAAATGATGTACTGATTATATGAGTTACAAATCTCATCCAATTGATAGCATGTTGATTTCTGAGTTTATCCGAAGCAAAGTAGTGCGAAGAAATGAGCAACGGTTCATGACGTGCAAGGTTACTGCAGCGTCGTTGAAAAAGCTTACCCTGCTTTGGGGTTGTAAGAAAAAATTCAAAAATATTTAGCAAAGCGCCAATTCAAAAATGCCAACCAGACACTCGGAGGGTATACGAATAAACACAAACGTACAGGTGTAATTGGTTGGTCACTGATCACGTTCTCTGTTGGTATGGCGGGAGAACTTACCTCCGTGACCCCATGAGCTATGCCGGCGAGAGTTTCACTCCTGGTAGGGTCCCCCCACTTCGTACGCCTATAGCTTTAACGCATAAACTTTGAAAAAATACTAGCAATCTACAGCTTAGTGGATTGAATAATTTGTTTTACGTGGTCATAACAATTTTTGCTCAAAACTTGAAAATTTGCAGTCCAAAATTGGTGGAATGGCGGCGCCTTTTGCCCCCACCTGGCGACGCATCAACCAACAGTTACTGGTGGCTGTGTGGTTTTGAACCTTTTGTTGCAGTTACAAACCCGTAGACAACTCACGCTGGCCATAAAAAGACAAATACGGCATGGTTAGCGAAATCTGCAACCGACAGAAAAATGGTGGTTGTTAGATCATTCCGTTTGCGTCATATAAATTTAAACAAAAAAACAATCTTCTGTTGAAATCTTTAACTTTTTTACTGGTGACCGTGGTGTTGGTGAAGGTTCGTGGTTTTAAATTGGTGATAGGCTGATTCTCTGTGTTTTCTGGCCTGGCTGGATAGAAGCAGATCCATCGCCAGATCAACAACATTGGGGGAGCTTTGTGTTTCTTCTGGGGCTTCGTAATAGTATACAATGAATTGAAAAATGACTTCATGGGGAGACTAGAGCTTGACTTTGGAGGTATTGATTGTGAATTTGGGGGGCTCA
>JGI24158J21664_10010932_pt1 | contig 12088 bp, 10 predicted proteins | sample Ectturendosymbi3_FD_21664 | JGI IMG/M metagenome (IMG submission 21664) | reverse complement strand
AGCTCAAAACATTGAACTGCATGTATTTTGAGTATTTAGGAAGCTGTTGGAAGCTGTAAAAAAAAGTTGCAAAAGTTGCAAAAACTTGCCCTACTCATGAGACGTGAGCTGAAAAATCCCGGTCACTTCAACAGGTACTTGCCCACTGCGATTTAACATATCCTTGCTTAAATGGTACGCGACGCTAAGTTAAGTAAGGCAAAACTTTTCTCACGCTCCCAACACTAAAAATTTAAACTTGCACAGACAACGGGAAATAATCAAATTTACCTCTTCGAAGAATGTTGCTAACTCGAAAGCCAGGCGACCAGGTCCACATCCAAGCACAAGGGCTCTCTTCCTTTGGTGAGGCTCAAGCAACTCGACCACAAGCGCTTTGATTCGCGAAAATGTTTCACTCATTGACGGCTTAGCACTGGCGTTTATTGAATACTGTTGCTGAACTTGTTCTAGCAAGAACGCTTCTGAATCTTGGAGGTATTGGTTGTTCGTGCATTCCTGGACCAGAGGTTGAATGCCACGCGGTGCCTCGTCGTCGTTATTTTCTTTTTGCGGTTTTGAAAAACAAGCATAAGAGGAAGTCAGAAGTTTGCGCTAAGGTGACAAGACAACGACACATTTGCTCACCAAAGCAATTCTGTAGAAAAAAACAATAATTTAAGCATGCAACGGAATCAACATTTTCTTTTCCATCCGGAATTCGAAATCAATGTTCATCAACTGCCGCATTAGGTTTTGTGACAATTGCTTTTGTCAGGTCGATCTCCCCAAAAGTCATTATTAGGAAAAAAACTGAAGGTGTATTAAAGAGAAAAAGTAAAAACGTGGAGCGTGATGATACAATGCACCTTGTGCTGTAAAAAACATGGAAAATAGCAAGAACATGAAAACTGGATGGGGTTCATCCACAAAGTTTGGACAAGTGCAGCGGGCTGGATCGAAAAGCTTAACGGGCCGTAGTTTGCCCAAGCCTGATTTAAACTAATCTTGCTCTGTTACAACGAAAATATTCTGCGAACCTTTACGCCACACTGCCACAAGTGATCTTTTCAGGAAAAAACATCAGAAGTAGTAAACTAGGACCCATCTTACAGTTTTGTCTGAATTAATTCATTTCCGGTCGAAACGGAATTCTGATACATCATAGCGTGGGATGCGTCTTTCAAGATGCAAACCGGGCATGAGCTTAACAAGCAATTAATTTGGGATTGACTGATATTGATTGACAACATGGGGTTGTTGGAAAATGCACATTTTACTGATAACCTTGAGGTAACGTTTTCTACATTTGTATTTGTATGGAGAAAAACTCTCTGGCCAAATGCAAACATTTTCTCAAAAATTTATCATTTTAGTGCGTTTGTTGTCATGCAGTTACCAGAAAAACTGAAGAAATTTTTCATTTTCAGTGAGCAAACACAGCTCCGTCAAAAATCTATTTCAGTGAAGCATCATTTCCACTTTGCAAAAAAGCGTTTTACTAATGGTCACTACATGGGGGCTCACTGTAGAAGAGTTAAGTGACCTTTACGGAGCAGTTTAACTTTTAGGATACCTGCATTTTTGCTTCCAAGAACGAACACCTCTGTTCTGATCATTTTCGCCGGCGACGCTGACGAGCAGCTTCGGCACAAACGGAACCCCGCGTGTTGAATAAAGTGACGGCGAAAAGCGAAACGAGCGAAGCGAGACGCTTCGTTGCCAGTCGAGATCCAGCTTCCTCCCTAAAGAGTGCGAGGGTCGAAGTTTTGCATTTATGACATTCAGGGATGTAGTGCTAACAAAACACGTGTGGAAACGCACACCCAAAAATAGCCATTTTAAAGCTGCTTGAAACTCATTTTAAAGCAAAACGTGAAAACGGTGTGGGAACGCCGTTCCCACACGTTCCCGCCCCACTACACCCCTGATGACATTCACTAAAGTGACCAAATGACACATAATCTTTGGCTTTAACTACTTTTTCGTGAAACAAACCGCTCATAAATGTTACGGAAGAGACATTGAAAAAAATTGTTGCTTGGTCGAATACGTCTAGTTCAAGTTTAAATCATAGAAATAATTGAAGTCAGAAGCCGCGAAAGTTGAATGAAACGATAACGACAAGGTATCGACGTTTTTTCAAAAAAAAATTAAACTGAAAGAAAAAAAACATATTTACCAAAATCATGTTATGCTTTCCATCAAAGCAAGGTGAAGAGAAATCGTCGTAGTATTCACTTGTAGAAAAACCTGGAATTCCGTTGAAATGATCTTCCACCCAATCCCAAACGTTACCGAACGTGTCACAGCAGCCGCTGGCAGCTTTCGGGTAAAGGTTCACGGGCTGAAAAATCGACCGAACTTACCACTGGCAAGAACGTGCAGGTCAAAATATTGGCAAAAGAAGCCTACCGTGGACGATCCATACGCAAGATTGACGTTGTACCTCTTAATGACATCTGCGCTGTAGATGGGATCGGTCTCGAGCGTTTTCGCTTCGAAAGCGGGTAGGGACCTCAGAACATGCTGCTCCGCTTCTGTGGTAAGCCTGTATTCAGCGCCTTTCCACTTGCAGAACGCCTTCGCTTCGTGGTAGTTAACTTCAGCTGGCCAGTCGAGCGGCAGCGGAACCACGTCAAACATCAGTCGCAACCTGTTATAACGAGAATCATTAAAGTAACTTCCGATACAGGTCATGTAGCCGATGCTAGTTGTACTTTCAATTTCAGAAGCCATGCGCACTTACCAATATTGACAATGACTGTTTCCGTTTATGATTCGATTGTCTTTCGTCTCCTTCTGGCAGTGGCTGTACTGCGCAAGGTCAGCTCCACAGTTTGACTTGCAGTTGGAATCGCAGACCCAAAATGGTGGATGTCTGTATTTCGTCAAATACTCGTTGTCAAGTATTTGTATATTTCACACAATACGTGGGTCATTTTTCAACGTGAACGGGGTTTTGAGCGATTCTGATACAACAAGCAGAGTTCGTAAACAGCTGTAGCTTGGCGGTGGAAAGCCGTGGCTGTTTCCTAAGCAAAGCTTTCAGCAGAAAGGTTTGTAGAGAACGAGGTCACGAAGTGTTCATGCCAGCGCCAACCTAGGTTTCCTAGTAGGGTTCGGGTGAGCTTAAGAACAGATTGTTGCACCAAAGAATCTGATAGAGTTTTTCAAAATGTGTTGTTTTCAAAACGGATGTGATCTGCTGCAGTTGTGCCGAGTCAACGACAAAACATCCAAGATGTGCAGGCCCGTAACTAGGGGGCGCAGGGGGCTTCGTCATCCCTGTAAAATGTGTTGGACATAGTTTAAAAAATTTGGATCCCCTCTCAGAAACTCTTCGCCTCCCCCTGGTGCCCCAAGATGATTACAAGCCTGAAGATGTGCCATGCGTGCCATGTTGACGGCGTATAAGTCAGATTGCGTTTAGTAGTCTGTAATTTATTAACTGAATATAATTCATTATGTAATTTTAGTTATTGCAATTTATACTTATTGTTTTTATGTATTTATAATGCAACTGAAAATTTATTGGTTCTTGTGATTGCAATGCAACTGAATTCATCTAACTCATCCAACTCCACTCCATGAAAGCCTTTGCAACACCACAAAAGTTGACCCTGTAGGATTGAAATCAGGCTCGCTTTGTTTGGATAATCCCGCATCTTTATGCTTGAAACACCAGAAACTGGTGCAGCGAATGCGTTGTTTGCACAAGATTCGCCAAATTACTCAAAGAACTTAAAGAGACAAGTGTAAATCCAAAATGAGAACTAACAATTCTACTCAGCGTAAATAATGGCCATGACTGCCAAAAATATCACAGACGCATGAAGTTTATGAACGTTTGACAAAAGTTAGACATAAATAAACTTTGTCGAACTAAAGACAGATTCAGCAAATCGAAATAAGAAACACATGTCAAACAGATTTGAAGCTTGGAAAACTGAAATTTGTCAGATCGAATATCAACGCAAATCAAAAATTACTCTTCATCGCAGCCAGTTGAATACCGAAATATCTTAACACGAAATAGCACGTCGCGCATGCTGCGTTTTTTGTTTGATGTTGTTGTAAATGCGATTTCAATCGCTGCCCACCTTTCAAAGTCATAATACCAAATTCCTTTACATTTGCAATCACGGGTGTTGCTTCGCTTGTGAAAGTTTTACGTCGAGATTTAAACAAAACGTTAACTTATTCCAATATTTGACAACAACCTTTGCGATAGGTGAGCATAACAAAGAAGCGTGTTTTCCGACATCGCCATGGCGTTGCGTGCTTTTTTTGTTAAGGAAAGGAGCAGGAAATCTGTTATATGCGAATTTTACTCGGTTTGTTCGCAAAGAATAACTGGAAGTTGTTTGCGTAGTGTTGCTGATTTCTAAATTTTCTCTCTTGCTTGTCACCCGATAAAAAAGTCAGTAACGTGCTTTTCAAATTGTTCTTAAGCTCTATCGCACATTCAAGCACTAATTGCGATTTAGATCACTGCCGCATTGTTCAACTGCAGTTTAGACTGCCCTCATTTTGGCTGGAATTGCGGAAAAAACTTATTGACGTTGACGTAAATCGTTTATTAAAAAGGCTTTGTCAGAAGAGTGCACGGTAAAGTAAGAAAGAAAAGAAATGAAGTTTCGCCACACTCCTTGTACCGAACACACAGGCTGTCACAAGTTGTCCGCCTGCGATAACCTCCGGAGGTCCTCCACTATAGCTCTGCGCTGTGGACCACGCTTACTACCGTAACTAGGGGCCTGGCCAGAAATTTTGGAAAGGGGGAGGACAACAACCCAGTCTCAACATTTAAATATACAGTGCCTCTTGTTTTTAAAGCATCATCCATGAAATGTGCCTTTTTCTGGCGCTTCTTTTTCTGAATAATTATGTCCAGATTTAAGCCGGTAAATAGGAAGACCGCTTTCACTGAATTGGCAAGTTTTAGAAGTTTGTTTTTAGTAAACTTCCAAGTTTCTACTTGAAATGAAAGCCATCATTTTCTCATATAACTTTCTTGCGAAAGCGCTTTTGAAAATCTCAATGCTGTAAGTGCAAGATCTGCAGCATGCCCTTTTTAGCCAATTCTGCAGTTTAGCAAGGAGTCATCGTGGCAGCCATTGCCATTGCGCTTTGTATATTTACACGCTTCTGATGTACACCAACACACGTTCAACCGAAGCGGAGAAGCGTCTTAGCTCTAAGACACCCAATTGCGAATTAGGTCTACAAAACTTGCGCGCATGTAAGACGTGGATCTTAGCCAATTCCTGAGCGACTGGTTGGCGTCTGCAATTGATAACGTAAACGCGTTTGAAAAATGTTTGGATTTTATGTCATTAAACGCTATGAAATGAGACTGCGGTAGCATTTTTGTACTCTGCTTGCACTAAGCCTGCTTCCTATAAATGATTAGGTATTTATCGATCTAGCTATTCAGAGACCAAAAACTTGATTATCCTGAAAATTGTTATTGCTACTTCCGGAATTGGAGGGGAATTGCCCCCATTTCCCCCCTGGCTACGTGTCTGGCCGAAACATGCTTCAGTGATGGCAAGCCGAAGGCAGTATTGCGCGTGAAACTTAACGATACGCCCATTCTTAACGCCGGGCACCAGGCTGGGACATCAGCAAATAATGCGCTTTATGTCTTAGGTATTGACAAGACAGGCACAGAACTCACAGAGCTAATTACAATTTTGGTCATGATACTGCTGGAGCGAGCGAACGGTATTTGTCAAAGTACTGTAAACACAAACCTAAGCTTAAGTTTGAAAGCATATTCCTTTTCAACAAACTGCATGTCAATTTGCTTGTTTGTTTGTGCCAATCAAAAATTGCTCAGTAGGGATAAAAAATCAAACTACACGGCATTCCGAATCTTAAACATGAATGTTTGAATGTTGAAATAATATTAGAAATGTTGGGTTTCTTGCACACAGGACAAGAAACATAGCAAAATTTGAAAAAAGCGAATAAAATGTGCAGTCGCTGTGCAATTGTTCGAAATTGAATTAACCAAATGCAAACTCGTAACTCCATATGAAAGCTCAGACGCACGTTTCAAGTCTACCACATGCCATAATCATAAAATATTCATGATACCCAATCGAACGTCTTTTTATAAAAGAAACCTATTCAGCTGTTTACAAAATACAGTCAATATATCGCATTAATATCCACCAAGACGTAGTTTATTGACCATTGCCAGCTTACATCAACGTTTTCAGTTCTTCACTTCACGGTGCTGTAAAGTGTTACAGGCAGAATTGCGGGCAAACTTACATAGCGAAGTTTGTGAAATATGATGACCACAATTTTGTTTATTATAAACAGCAGCAAGCTGCTTAAAAAGTCTTGAATGCCGCCATTCCTGGCCAGTTTATTTTGAACCATTTCAATATTGATTTCGCAAGCTGTAGCAGCTGCTGATTACGAAGACAGAACTTAGATCACCGGCTTCGAATTTTAACCCGCGTCACGCGTGAACCTCGGTAGTTTCGTCTTTTTGCCTGAATATCGCTGCGCCATCTCAAATTTACTGCATCAAACCTAACAAGATGTAAAAAAGCGTATAGAAGAGCACCTTGTTGACAAAGAAACTTTGCTGTCGGTACGATAGTGAGCAGCTGAAAAATATATGTATGTATTTTGAAAAACATTTATGTTAGCCAACAGTGTTCACGTACAGTTTTCTTCCCTCATCTGGCTTCAACTGAAGGCGCGCGATAATGCAAGCGAAAGGTTTGTAAAAATGTTGCAACATGGAAATTATTGAAAAGGGATGGAAAAATCAAAGTCGCTGGCGGCGATGTAAAAGATTTTTTGTAGTCATTGTTGCTAACAAGCAGAAATCTGACCTGCATAACAGAATCTGTCACGAAATATTTGAAGTAGAAAAATCCTGCCTAAAAAAACACGATCTCTGCATACATTTGCACGAACATGGATTTAAACCATCCAATAACTTTTGTCGGTCGTTAAGTGAGTAGGGACGTAGAAAGAACGTTTTCGAAACCAATCCTACACGTAACACTGCAGATTAATGTCAAGTAAGGCGTTGATGGATGGATTTTTCATACTTTAAAAGTGTAAATGCACAGTCTTGCTACGTACTTCACGTCGCGAAAAGTTCTCCACTGCCAACCTTCTTCCGACCAAAACTCTTTCTTCTCGTACCCTCCGTCATTGACAAACTCCAACATCTGGCGGTTGGTGACTTTGTACATTGACACTTCAAACGATGGAACCCTAGCAAAGGAGATGCGAGTGACAGTGTTAACGCAGATGTTCATGTGCAAAAGAACACAAGGTTTTCCGCAGTTAAAATGCAAGATGCTAAAACAATTTGGATCTCACTAATTTACGCAAAAAAAACTAAGTTAAGCAAAAATAGATCATTAGGCAACAAACTCTCATGAGAAACACGAAACTACCTGAAAACATGCTACTGGTTCTGCTTCCTTCTCTATCGCAAAGAGGGAGAGTTTCAGAGAAACACTGCCTGTGGATTTGAAACTTCCAACCAGAAACAAAACTAGGGCTTTGCTATTTTTAAGTTGTCGGCGTGTCGCACAAGTGCTTTTTGTTGAAAAAGATATCCTCAAAAATGTCCAGCACAAAATAACAGGACAAAAATGGCAAAATTAATAATCTCATCAACCCACGCGGGCTTAGTCATAAACAACGCCGTCTTAAACGCTCAATGCACGGCGTCACCGTTGATAAATTGCAATGGCGTCAGTCAGCACCGTGTGGGGGGCCTGGGAATATGTTTGTTTTATCGCACCCCAAATGATGCGTCAAGAGGATCACGTCAAGAGCGTTGCTTCTCTTAGCGCACCCTTGCTAGAAGTGTTGCGCAAACGGTGACAAAACTTTTACAAAAAAATGGGCACTATTTGTTTGAAATGTCGTGAAGTGCAGTAAAAACTTTTAAACTTTGCAAATTGAACGGAATGGATCATGGATGACTGTTTTCCGGTCGTTCTGACAATAGTTCCTACATTTTCGCATTTTGATGCCCAAACCTGGAGGTTTTCATTCCACAGATGTTTTTAGACTTCTTGTTTATACAAGTAGTGCTTATTAGTTCAAGAGTGATATCATATCATCGTTTTGGGGAAAGTTTGGCTTCACGCACTGAATAACTTTTGTCGCGTGAATGTTTCTACTTTTGTCCTGTATCCACAATTAAAGAAGTTGTACCATAGTTATTTTAAAGCAACGCTGTTCTACTCAGTTATTAACCTCACGTCACTCCTTCAGCCACGATTGCAAACGTGAAAAAAAAACAAAAACGAATTTACTCGATTTCCATTTTTCCGTATTCGTTGTCCCATCCCCAGGCCGGTGATGATTTGTCTTTTCCAAGACTGACTGCCTTCGCAGGCTGCACAATCATTGGGTTGTCCATCACTGGATTTCCTGCAAGACCACTCATAGGTGAGTTAAACGCGAAAGCGCGCTGTTGACACACGCACGCACACGTGCCTTGAAGAAAGCATCGTGTTCAAAGCTGCAAATGTTAAGCTTGTGGGATGACCGTCAGGGTTGACGCAATGCCATGCAAAGGGATCTACAGGCCTACTGTAGCAGGCAAGCTGCCTTGAACATGTTGATCGAAGTTTGGGAATCGAGCAGTAATCGTTCTCTGCTGCTGTGGTAAGAGCCTTCAAACTAGGGCTGTGGAGCCGGAGCCCAAGCAATTTTGGATGGCTGGAGCAGGAGCCGGAGCCAAAAATTTTAGATGGTGAAGCCGGATCCTGAAATTTGGCTTCCCGTTAAACAGTCATAGTTTGTGGGGAAAGCGAGTTTTTTAAACAATATACTAGTGTTTAGTTATTTGAAGAACCAAATCGTTTTGGAGCCCGAGCCAAAAAATTTAAATGACTGGAGCTGGAACCGGAGCCCGAAAATTGAGTTCCGGCTCCACAGCCCTGCTTTAAACTCTACAGCTCTATCTCTCTCACCCAAAGGAACGCTCCACTGGCTGCAGCTAAGCTCTAGTGTTTATCATTAGTAACTTTGGACTCATTCTCGGTGATTCCTGAAGCGGTGATTCTCACGTTACACCCAGTCAGCCATGACCTAGATATCATGACAAATAGCTGTGGACAATATCACTGCAATACTACTGCACCGAACAACGGTTGTCAAATATACAAAAAGAAAAGGTCTAAAACTTACATCAAACAGGTCCAGATTAACGGTCCACAATTTTTCGAAAAGGTCGAAAACTAAGGCCAAACCATGTGCACTGTCAAACAACTGCGTACGTGGTTGAAATGGGGAGTTCTACTTTTATCACTTTCTTGTAAAAACAAGGGACAAAAACATTAGGAAATTTCACAACTGGAACGTAAAATTGGCAAGCTACTTTAAAAATGAAATGCACAAGCCCCACAATGTCACCCATGAATTTGAGGTCATAAATGCAGATTACCAATCCACAAATACAAAAGATGCAATTTATGTAAAAAAGTATAGCAGACAATCCATTGAAGAAAGTAAATTGTTGGGCATCGTTTCAACTTTGAATCCATCACAACCATGCCATATACCTGGTAATACCAGATAATCACATATGGGCATGTGGGGATTGGAGGCATCCATGCATCCACCACACACAACAGCTTTTCAAGAGAAAAATCAAAAGAAAAAACGTTTTGACTCACCTAATTCTTAATACAATTTAGAAAAGCACTGCATGTTCATATGCTGTCTTAAGATTAGCTAGCTTAACACAGAAAAAGAAACTTACCAGAAAAATTATCAACTTTTTAACTAAAAGGATAAGCCTTGTAAAGTTTCTTGCGTAGAGACTAGCAGCAAAGACGGAAAAATCAAGAGCAAAAGCCTTACGAAGCCTGTCTATGGACTTGATTTCAACGTAGTTACAGCATATGCTACAGCACATACAAGTAATGACAGTGTTTCTACAATTTATGCGCATTAATGCCGGTAGGCCCGCAAATTTACACACTTTCCAATAATATGATCTCTATAACAGAACAACAGCAGTTGCCACTAGGCCTACAATCATTACTGTAGTATCCAAGTTGCTAATCACTGTACAACTACTGTACTTCTCATCGTCAGTTAAAAAATATAGAAATGAAAACCTTCACCATTTCAATCCAAAACTACAGTACATTCAAAAGCAACGAAATCACCAAGCAAGTAACAATAAAAAAATAAAACAAAATTACTATTGTTTTAGATATCGGCGTTTGCTTGTTACATGTGAGCCTACAGCCCTTAAAACAGTCACGAATGACTGCGAAGTGCAGTTGTTGACCCGTTTTTCATACGAATGTCAATTTCCAAGAGTTTCTTTTTATTTGTCGCAAACTACCACTATGAAAACAACTTAGTAACTATACGTAATAATTATTAGGTAGTAGGTTGTAAAAGGAGTGAAGAACGCTGTAGATCAGGGCTGCACAACCTTTTTGTTATTGCCGGCCGCATCACGTTTATTTTTATGAATTACGGCCGCCAGTCAGTTCAAGATATTTTTATTTTTTGCATTTCTTCAGTTCTGCTTCAACACACTGAGCCTAGCCCACTTCCTCACGTCTGTTTGGCGGTATTTCTGCAAAGTACCTTCATACAGCAAAAAATAGTTTTGATTAATGCGCAGCCAGTTTTAATTAATACGGTTTGAATTCGTTTAGTGTGAATTAATGCGCATAACTTACACATTGAATTATATGTGCTCGGCCACATAAATATTTACTGAAAGCCGAGGTTGTGCACCCCTGCTGTAGATGATTAATCTGAAACCTAAAAACACTTGTTTGAGGAATTCTTCCGCATTGTCTTAACATCTGTGTTTTAGTGTTCATAAATGATATTTGCACAAAAATTCTAAGACAAATTGCAAATAAGAAAAAGCAACAGCTTGAATTGCAGTAAAAGGCTATAGCAACTACTTTTTACATGATGGATTGCCAATTATCCCAAGTGCCGGTTGGTGGGGATGATGATTCAGCCAGCGAGCTATTCATAAGAAAAAATCGAATGAAGAATCAACATCCCAGGTAATTGTCTATCATTGTCTGTGTCGTACAGCAAACAATGTAGAATCTTATTACGGGGAACCAGTACTGCTGTAAATAAAAGTGCCCAAGTCTTCCCATGAAGTTTTGTCTCTGCCGTTGAGCGACCCTCGATCCTCTCGCACCCTTTGCTTGAGTATCTCCTCACATGAGATAATGCAAAACGAAGAAAAACATTGAAAATAGCACCGGCCTGTATATTGCCTAAACTTACTTTGCTGCATTTTTTGCAGGTTTCCAATTTACTGTCGCGATTAGTTCGTTAATTTTATTAATAAAATTGTGACCTGATACTTGTACACATTTGATTAAACAGGAGCTGTGTTAACTAGAACCGGCGATAAAAGGAAAACTTGTGTGTCGCATTGAAAATCACACAAAAATTAAAAACAGTTTTTGATAGGTGAGCAACTATTCAAAGCGTGAAATCTTTTTTGTGGTTTGGTTTAATGTAGAAGACTGTGCTTCCCTTGGCTTATTCCCAGTATTAAATAGAACTCAAAACATTCGAAACCCACACTATACTTCAAAACGTGTGCCAAAGGTGCATACTATGAACAATAGGGCTTCACAACAGCAATCATTAACCTCACCCCCACGCCATTTGCACATCTTAACACATTGTCACCACGCATTTTTCGTCGTAACAGGTTTATCACAGCTAAGTGTTACGACGAACAAACATTCAACATGGCGATTGCGATCATCAACAATCTGTCACAGCGACATCTACCTATATAAACATTATTCGCTACACCTGATATTTCACGCAAACAGTTTGGCAGTGAATGATCTACTGCAGTGCTTTTCAATCTTTCAAAAGACGGTTCGCACTCTTCTGTTCCACAAAAGTTTCATTCGCACAACCAAATAGAGTTGTTGAAAAATAACCGTAAAATCAGGTTAGTTTCTTAAGAAACACTTACCCTCTTTACACTGCACTGTTATCGGATTCGCGTTGGATTGGGAATCCCATAAATCACTCAAGCACGACCGTGAGTGTCTCACCGAGCGGCTTGAGCGCGCATTTTTTCAACCATATGCGA
>JGI24158J21664_10010931_pt1 | contig 12088 bp, 9 predicted proteins | sample Ectturendosymbi3_FD_21664 | JGI IMG/M metagenome (IMG submission 21664) | reverse complement strand
GATATTTGTAGATGAGTGCATGCCTGTAGACATAACCCACAATTATTGTGAGGAGGTGGGCTACTTAAATTCACTCACAGGTGTGGAGAGAACAAAACACTATAAATTAATGTACATTTATGTGAAAGTGATAATATGAAATTATAAACAAATTGGAAAAAGATCAGATATAAGACAAAATAATTAAAAAAATAAAACGCTCGAATAATTTTTTAGCTATACCACTTAAAATGCCACTTGTTTGCATGTTTTTTCCATTGAAGCAATCTTCCATTTTTTATGATAAGACAAGATGTTAAGCATATAGTCACTTAGTGCAAAGTTAATCTACAACTGACAGGGCAACAAAACCTGAAATATATTAAGTTAGCTAACCTACACTTCATTTGTGTTAACTTTGCTGACCTGTTCTAAAACTATAGTAGTTGATAAAATACTGCATGACTTCAAATCTTATGTTAGTTGAACTATTCTAGTTAATATTATATTAACTATGCGCTCCAAATACTTGTCATTAAGTTAAACAGTGGCCATTATTGCAAAATCACCTGTGATTTGCTCAAAAGTGATATGAAAAATTTTTCCTTGTTAATGAAGCAAGATGTCTGTTTTCAAAATGGCCAAACTATGCCTTTGCGGTGTGCTTGAAATAAAAAGCACGAGTAGGTGTGATCACATTTTTCTTAAAAATATTAAAATAGGTTTTGCCACTAATCGAGTAGCTACCCACAACTTTCAAATCCTCACACCTGCAAGCAATGTGAGAAATCTTGCCTGCTCCCACCCTGCACCCGTAGACTTATAACTCGCACCTGCCCCATACTGTTTCTTTCCCAAGCCTGCACTGTGTGTCTGAAAACCACAAAAAACTCGTGGAATGTGTTACATTGCTAGTGGCGATTTATTCAGTAGTTCATTTCAAAGCTAGCGGAAGGTCTTAAAAATGCTGCAAGGTGAAAGTGTGAAACCTAGTTAAACTTCAGTGCTTTTTTCGCAGAACACTATTGAAAAACATTGTCATTCAGGAACTCTCTCTGGCAAATTGCTCTTGACTTCTGCTGTTCACAACGTATGCATCGATACTAAACACTTTTGTTCGTTAGCAGCACTGGTTGCCATCACGCAGAACATATTTCCTGCAAGATCACTGGAGACTTCAATCTGTAGTCTTGCCACCACTGGATAACATTTCTAAAATAGCCATGTCGAACCCGAGGCCTGCATCATGCAGCCCAGTAAGCGTTTCATCATTGTGTGTGTATAACACATTATTTTGTGAACTCAATTTTGACATTTATAATGCAATATTTCTTAGTTCATGATTGTCACGTACTATACATTGGTAGATTTCCATGTGTCTGATGACACCTACTTCCAAGATTAATTTCTAATTTTCTGGTTGCTACTCAAGTCTTCCTCTGCACTAAAGTGATTTCTAACTACCCTTGTTCTTTGCCTATGGCATCACAGTTTGAGAATGTTTAAAGTACCATACAGTCGTTACCATTGCAGTTAGTATTCAAATGCTCACAGTGGCTTCAAATTAAATTTTTGGTTTGCTAAGATGAAAGTAAGCCATTCAGTGTGCAGCCCTCACAAAGATAGTGACATAAATTTGGCCCAGAAAGGTATTTCGGTTGGTGTTGCTGCTCAACACCTTGACCTTCGTACTGATGCGATCAGAAATCCTGAGCGGCATGTGCGCAAAGCTTCGCATCGTGGCAGCAAGCAACAATAGAGTTCACATGCCATGATCACTCTGTTATTGCTTGTTCGCGCCACATATATGTATGGTGCTGTTCTTCACGCACATCCCGTTCGTGGTGAATCACACAATCATCGCAACACCACCGGAGAGGTTGCAACAACATCCCCTCCTTTTTACAACGAACCACACCGATAGCACATTCTTTGTGTGAAGGCTGAACTCCGCACTACCTCCACATCCTGGTCACAGCAACATTTTCATGCGATTGGAAATCTCGAGCGGCATGTGCGCAAAGCTTCGCATCGTGGCAGCAAGTAACAATAGAGTTCACATGCCATGATCACTCTGTTATTGCTTGTTCGCGCCACATATATGGATGGTGTTGTTCTTCACGCACATCCCGTTCGTGGTGAATCACACAATTAACGCAACACTACTGGAAGGTTGCAACAGTACCTGAAGCTCTCTGTAATATTAAATTTTTACTCATGCCACGTTCATATGCATTGAGTTGATATTCAGTAACCCGCATGAAGAATTGCTTATCCAGTGACCGCACTGTACCAAGTTTAACCTGCGCCTGCCTTGCAAATGCTAGAACCCGCATCCCATGTGGGTTAACCTACCTGAGTCTAATAGCTACTACGTACAGATTATCATCACATTGCTTAACTGTGGATATGTAAATAGGAAATCTCTTTGCTGACAAATGCAAATTAGAGGCGGGTGATAAACTCAATAGCAAAAAAACACGGTAGTTTCGTTTCATCTGAGATAAAACCTGCTTTACGTTTAAAGCTTTTTGAGTAAATGGCTATTATTCCATATTTTATCATGAAGCTTTTTTTGAAAAGTCATTTCAAACACAGGTTTTAGACATGTTATACAACAATTAAAGTTTGTAATATGTGGCTATAAATGTCTTTCTGATAATATTTCATTGAAAATAGCATCTTATTTGAACAAAAATTTGAAACGTACTTGTAGCATATTTGCATCAACCAGCAATCTATAGCTGTGCAGGCCATGTGTGACTGAACAATGCTTTATGACTCATCCAAATTGGCTACTTCAAATCAGCCATTGATAGTTGGTGCTGGTTTAGTAGTTTAGTCTCTCATTTTCAGTGATAACAGCTCATGGCAGGCGTCTTGAACATGTAGAGTTCATATGTTTTCTCTACAATTGGTGCTAGCTTAATCTTGCTGTTATGTGATGACAGCGTAATGGTCATGGTGTGTGTTTTAAACTGTAGTTTGCATGTTTTCTCTAAATTCTAAAAGCCGTAGCGTGTGTTTGAAACTGCAGTTGGCATGATTGCTTACATCAGTGTTTTTCAACCTTTTGCTGCAGTGGAACCTTCTGCAAATGTTTGCATTGCTCATGGAACCCTATGCAATGATCCAAGTGTCTATCCTACTTCCTGCAATAAACCTGTGAAACAGTGGTATGGCTACAACTGCATAGTACTGTGGTTGCAAATTTTGGTCTGTTTCGGCAGAACCCCTGGCAGCCACTTGTGGAAACCTAGATGAAAAACACTGGCTTATGTGTTGGTCTAGTTTTACATCATTTCACCTGTAAGCTCTTGCTTGCAATTTACAGCACTGAAGCTGTGTAACTGACGCAAAATCGATTTCCTAGCAAAAAACTTTGTCAGCAGATATAGCTGCTTTGCCCTTGTGGTACTTGGTCTCCTAAATGCGGATACATGCAGCCAGAACCCTTGCAGAGTTATGAAAGCACAGCATGGCCGGCAGATTCCTTGAAAACCCTACTTCACATACATATCATATTTGAAATCAACATGTCCTAAAATGGTGGAGGTGACCCATTGATCACATCTTTGTCATTAGTGGAAAAAAAGAAAGGGTAGTTATGCCACCTAGTGGTGAGCAAAACTTTAAAAACCCAAATCTTGGAAACCACTGGAACAAATTCAAAAATTTTTGTATTTTGCTTAGATTTTTAAGGAGTAGAAAATATCTAAAAATGGTGGAAGTTATGAGTGTGGGTTACAATCATTAGTTGAATTATAATGGAATGCCCAGAGCAAACAAATGTGGAAATAGTTGTGGTGCATACATGCAGTAAAAATTTTTGGTTACATGAATGGGTTTCTAGGTTAGGTACATTCTGTCAGTTTCATCTTCTAACATGTCATTCTGTTTCATGGCTAGAGTAATGATCCGCATGTGAAAAAATCCAAAAAGCATGTCTTCAAATATTTGACAATTCATCTCAATCAGAAGATCCACATGTCAAAGCAAAACAAAAGGTGGCCACATACTTGAATGAGCCAAAGTGTAAACAATGTATGTCAATTACAGGTGTAGATGGAACAGTGCCATAGATATCTAGAAATTGCAACAATAACATGAAAATATCTTAGCGCACTTGTGTGTTCAGTCGCTAGCGAGCAGGAGTTCAAGTGGCAAGAGCAAATGAGAGTAGAACTTGGTTAAAACCTGATAATGTGGAAAAAGTACTGTTTTTGAAACATACCTTGAAAGCAATTGGCTATGACTCAATAACTTTGTCTCATATAAGATTGACTATGCTAAACCGCCATGTTTGGTGTGCAGGAAGTGAAAGTGACACTTCTTGCTCTGACAGCGATGAGTAGAAGAAAAATAATGGAGTAACCAAGTACCATATCTTAAAAAAGTCCATGGTGACTATGGGTGTGATAGTTTGATGCATAACAAAAACTAATAAAATACGCAGTTGCTTCTTTTGTTTATAAGTGTTTTTCACGTACTAACATCTGTAAAAGCCATATGGCCTGGGCAAAAAAACCTTGTGTTTTCTTGCAGCTGTTCTGTCATGCTATGTAAGTATTGTCATGTGAAGGAGTGAAGGCTCTTCTTTTGCTGCGTTTCTGTCAAGTCAAGTGGTGTTGATTTTTGCATTTGAAAACTGACAATAACAGTAAAAGATCTGTGTAAATTAAGTGGTGACATGCACTTTGCACCTATACATATGGCTGGCAAATTGCAGGTTTGCCATCTATTTTATTAGGATTTCCACTTCATATTTTTGAAAAAAACTCTTTGTTTTGCATTGCGAAAAATTATAAGAACACCTTTTCAAGATCACATCCACCATGGCAATATATGTACAGTATACATTACTCTTGCTTTCTTTCAAATAACTAAATCTATAAATATGTTTGAATGCCCCAGCTGGGGCAAAGTTCAATCCCTGGCCGTGGCCCCAGCTAAATTTATTGCCCTGGTCATTCACTACTCTCTAGCTCAACCTGCTGCCAAGTTATGGCCGAACAAAGACTTGCCCAAACTGGGAAAATCTGAGACGTGAAGGGCTGAACAAGTATAATATGCAATCCAGATTTCTCTGAAGAAAAAAACAATTTTCTTGCATACAAATTGCAGTCAAGTGTTACCAAACCTATTGTGCTATGTATTTTCATGTCTACAATTTTTTTAAATTCTTGAATACGACTGTGCTAGTTTTTGTCACACAAATTATTCTAGCTGTCACTACCCATACTACTTTTATTACAAAATTGTAGTCTGTAGGCTATTGAGATTTGATTAATAATTATTGTTGGATGCATATTTTGCACAGAAAAAAGAATGGGAGCTGGTCGAGTGGTTTCTTTTTTAATGTGTGTTATGTTATACTGTTGTTTTATGTGCTGCATCATGCTATTGCTGTAATATACTTGACTTCAGCTTGTTGATTTGAGTTTTTTGCTCAGGCAGTAGTTACATGAAGATCTTTCCATGCTATGGCCAGTATTAATTTTTTACCATTTGTCTACTGTTGCAACCTCTCCGGTTGTGTTGCGTTGAATGTGTGATTCACCACGAACGGGATGTGCGTGAAGAACAACACTACTGTTCAAGAATATTTAAGATACATTTGTTCAGTTCCAATGACCTGTAGAAGGACAGATTCACAAAATGTACTAATTCAGCTTCTACTGTTGTGTAGGGCTTATTTGTAAATGTATGCAGTCAAGGCAATAACAAGACATTGTTAAAACTGCCACACCTAGACTGCTTTGAAAAATCCGAGACTCAAGACTTGAAAGTCTGTGTGTTATGCCGAAATAAAAAAATGTCATGACTCCTTTGAAGTTGAAATTTTTTTGAATTTATGGCATTTTTTCTACATGCTGTGGTTGTTTCTTACCTGCAGATATAGCAGAGAAAAAACTTGATGAATTACAGAAATTTTACAAGCCGTATCGTTGCAGTATTCAAAATCTCAAGGCAATAAAGCTTGTGACTGAGACTCACTAAATGGGTCTTGAGACTCCATCACCGGTATTTACATTTATGAAAAATTTAAAATTGATATAGTTGTTTGACAGTGCTTGTCACTTTTTGTCAACTTCATCTGGCTGTAGAAACACTATAATTTTGCTTAATCCAAAATTTTTCATATCGCTGGTAGTGATGCATTGTAATTGCGTTTATTTATGGCTGCAAAGAATGATCAGTAGATGTTTTTCTATCAGTATAACCAGTAGATGTTGTACTTTAGTGGATTGTTGTACTTGTTGCAAATCACAGTGCAACTCCTGGCCACTGACTTTTTATGATGTCTCTGTTACTTGCAATGCAGTTTAACAGAGATGCTCTTTAGTACCTAGAAGATGCAACGGCAAACTTTGTTCCAGCGGTAGGTAATTTTTTATGTTACAGAACGTATCCAATTAACCAGCTTGGTACTGTTTTGAAGACGGCTTATTTTAGCTGGTTAGTTACAGTTTTCCCATATATAGGGGCAGTGCTAGGAGTATATATGTCGCGGGTTGGCAAGGTCCGTTCAAAGGCCTGCTTGTTTGAATGATTTTCCAGGTATGATCCCATCGATTTTTAGAAAATAAAGGTGCGGATGTGGATCGAAAACAAAGCTGCTGAATTTGCGGATGTAGATCGAAATAAAGGTGCTGAATTTGCGGATATAGATCGCAACACAAACGGGCAGGAAAAGGCAAGATGCATTTGCCATAAACTGTCGCAGGATGACTCTTATTAATATTTGCGGTATTTAAGTCGATTTTTTACGGTGCGATAGTCGAAATTAAAAAGTATTTTAGAGGAAGGACAGTCGGTCATCTGTCGATTTGCAATGCAAACACAGCACTGCAAACCACTTTCTAAAAACTTATCTTCAGAAGCGCAAAGCCCGTTGACGTTTCATGTTCTTTCTTGAAATTGTCTTCACTGACTAGCTTCCTCGTCAGTTTGTGCTGCTGTGCAAATCAAAGCTCATCTGAATGCGTTTGAGAAGAGCCTTACCTTTTCCTTAGCATTCCAACAAANAGATTGGTCATGCTGTCATATTGTGGCTATTACAATCACGTGAGAACAAATAAGAAAAATTTTGTGTTTGTGTACGCTGAGAAGCTGTTTTTTTCGCTGAGACATTTCGGTCATTTTCTTGTCGAGACATTTTGGTCACTGAGACATTTTCAGTCATTTGTCTCACAGTTGTTTTTAAACTCGCCGTAGCAGTGTTCATTAACCTATTTTTTCAGATATTCTGACCGAAATGATTTAATTTTTTCGGTCATTTCAAAAAAATTTCGGTCTATGACCGAAAAAAACAGCTGAGAAGAATACATAGTTGTTGATCGCAAAGCATCCGACTGAAACGAAGGACAACTGTGTCAGTGATGTTACCCTATGCTATGTTGTCCTAAAATTTGTTAAAATGTGGAGCTACTTTGCAGAAACAATTCCAATGACGAATTTTTTTCCACTTTTCAAAATAAACATTCGAATGCGGGGCGCTGATATTCCATTGCTATATTGGTGTCTTAGGTATGTTGAATACAGTCAGCGCAACTGAATTTCTTATCTTTTCTGCTGAAAAGAAAAGAACAGCTTATTGCGAATACGTGGTGGTTGATATGTATTTTCTGAATGCTTGATGGGAAAATCCAAATGCGGGCTACTCTCAATAGCGTTGTCACTCTTTTTGACCCGAGTTTCCATTGTGCATATGCTTCAGGTCTTGGTAGGTGTGTCATAGCAGTTCTCTTTACTGTTGGCATCGACTGAAGGAAAAAAGATGAAAGTTTTAATTGCTATGGACGACAGCAGTCACGCCAGCAAAGCCCTTAAATGTAAGCACTGTTTTTGTGCAATAAGTAGAAAAATGTATTATTAGTTTTCATAGTTTCAATAGTAAAGTTAAAGTGACTGTTTCTTATATCTGTGCTTGTGGCTGTAGCGTATGCTGCAAAGTAAAAATGCAGGATTTTTTTGATACCGTTGCTTCCATGTTTTTTTCAGTTTTTTTTTAACTTTTAAGGGTATGTTACAAACGTACACAGAGAAGGGAACGAAGTCGTTCTTTACAGCTATGTTGACGCACCCTACGTGCCAAAGACCGTCCTTGGAGGTAAGTGGCTGCTGCAACATCAAACGCAAAAATTAAAACAAATAACCTGAATTTTCTTGCTTAATATTTCAAAATGTGTGATTTCGTTCGTCTGCTTCATCGTTCTCGTACCGTTACAAGAGAGCGGCGATTAAATTACTACGTCTGATAATTTTCGAAAATCCATGGAATCGGATGAATTCGAGCTAAGGCAAAATTATCTCACGTTTAACTTCACAAAATTCCTATATGAACTTCAAGCGATTACATTCGTTTTTTAATAAATTGTAATTGTGGGATAGTGTCGAAGGAGTTGAACATTTTTGTTTTCTGCGAATTTTTCCGTAACTGTTTTAATGCAGCTTGTGATGTCCTCTGAGGTTGAAAGCGTAGACGTTCCTATTTCTTTAAGTAATCCCGAAAGAATAATACTATTTGGGACTTAAGTCGCCTTATCGGATAGCACGCATGCATCGTGAGTTTTTGAAGGATCAAGAATTAGCTCACAGATGCGGAACCTTGCCTTTGGATAGCTTTGAATTAAGATATCAACCACTGCGGAATTAACTGCGTAATTTGAATTTCGTACACATCGATCCTGTTCTCGATAAAGCGGCATAGAGCAAACACTGCAAAAACGATAGAATTTTGTTCAAGCAAGCGCAATCGAATGTTTTCGTAATGATCACTGGAATTGCAGGAAGCATGTGAGGTGTAAAATAAATATCCGTGCGCACCATAAGAACTGTGGTCCGAACTTCGCACCTGCTGGGCGAATTCAAACATTGCAAGAGACAAAAATAGCAAATACTCCAACTGACTTGATCCAATCGAAATTCGTAACGGATCCAACCAACCAACTCATTTCGCACTCACTGTAATTTTGTATTATTCTTATAATTTGGCAAAGGGGCTTTCGATCGTAAGTCCGTTTTTTTGAGTAAGTCAATTTTTCATTTAAGGCTTAAGAGGTAGGACTGAGGAGCCGGAAGCCAAATTTCACGCTCCGGCTCCAATCATTCAAAATTACTTGCCCTCCTGGCTCCACAGCCCTGTTCAAACGTCCACCTCCCCATCGCAGACACTCTGTCGTACGCGCGGAGAAATCGCTGACGCTTGAATGTGTTTGCTTTTTTTCTTCAACGCGGCGACCGTGCAGGGGCGCCAATGATGTCACGGAGAGAAGTTGATGAAATGCTGGCGGAGCACGCAGCGACGTGCACACGGAAAAAAGAGAAACTTGCCGAAATGTGCAAAGAAAGCGGGGTATGCCAATATTTTCCTTCGTGTACGTGGCTTATACAGTGTACTTGTTTACCTCCGCAGCGCAAGGTTCCCACGCGGTATTGAAGGTATTGAAAAACTATTGAAATTCAAATAGGTTTTCAAGACCTTGTAAAAGTAGTGACATTGGCTAAAATATGCATTAAGTATTGCAAAAGTATGAAAATTCGAAATGGAAAATAAATTTTAAGTGTCTGAGCAGAATTTTACTGAAGGCAAAGCAATGCTTAATATTTTGGCCATTATTTATGCAGTGTTATGTAATGTGCAAAATTGAGTTTCACGATTAAGAATTTCAAAAAATGAAGAGAACTACTGGTATTGAATGTTTTTAATTTAGTATTGAAATGGTATTGAAAAAGTATGGAAAAGGATATTTAAAAACGTGTGGGAACCCTACCTCCGGGTGACAGTTGCTGAGTTTGAACTGGAAAAAGTTTAGATCGCTGAGAAAAAACGCGATACCAATTTCTGCAGTTGACAACGCACAATTGAGTGCTAATAACTGGAAAAAAGATTCGTGTATTGACGGCCAAATCTACATACATTTCTCACTTCTATTGTTTTTGCTAAGACGTAGTCAGAAATTTCTGAACCTTGTCAAAAAGCGTTTGAATTTTTGCCGACCAGAAGTTCCAGGCTAAAGTTACGACATTTCAGTTAACAGCCCAGCACGTGATTGTCGAGACGAAGGACGGCGGCGCTGGAAGGCACATCATTCAAACAGCCGAAGAACATGGAGTCAATGCAATTGTGACTGGAACCCGAGGTCAGGGCGCCATCTCGCGTACCGTGTTCGGGTCCGTGAGCAACTACGTTCTTCATCACTCTCACGTGCCAGTGTTCATTTGCCGCGACGCATAATGTCGGGCGCTGGCAGTCACGATATAACCCACGCCAAACTGATCGTAGCGGTACAAGAACAAAGTTGGCAAACGATGAGACCTCGCCAGTTGCAAGTGTCTTCATTAAATAATTTTTTTTCCGCCGCGTCACACTTTCAATCATGAACGATGTTGCTTGCTTTCATCCTGTGATCAAGTATTCGGTTCTGCATGTATCTACTTTTGCTGACGTGTCATCTACTTTTTGTGTGAAAGTGATTTTGAAAATATTATATCAATTGCATTTTGTAATCAAACAGCTTGCCGTAGAAGCGATGCATTTTGTATTTCAGCTCGCATAACTGCCATTGTCTGGTCGTTTTCATAGCGCTGTGTTTTAAGTGTTTTTTTGTGGGTACACGAGCTGATTGTGGTACAGTCTCTATTGCTTTCTTTCAATTTTCACTTTCGATCCAGTTGCTACGAGCACCATGGTGTTTTAAAGTTATTGGGGTATTAGGTTTGCTACAAGCAAAGCATCTTACCTTCACTGGAAAGGCTTCGAAAGTGACGAAGCTGATTTCTCATTTGACAATCATGGAAGCTGTCAAACGTTAGCTAGTCGACTTTAAAATGTTAACGACCCGGTTTCAGTTCAAACATTCTTGGTCAACTTTCTTAAAGGGCTGTGATCAAACAGAACTTGTATTTTTCGCTGAGACATTTCGGTCATTTGTGCGAAATGTCTTTAAAACTTTGTCATATTTTATTTTTAGGAAATTTTTGTAAGACTGAAAAAGGCATTCTGACCGAATTGATATAATTTTTTCGGTCATTTCAAAAAGATTTGATGAATGACCGAAAGATCACCGAAAAAAAACAGGACTGAACAAAAACGTCCCTTTCAGCAGGTCATGCCACGCAGTTGGTTACCAAAAGAACCTGCCGCGAAATGCAGCAAAACCTCGCAGGAAATGCCATTCTACGGTTCTGTTTGTGTTTTGTTTTCAGAACCTCACGTTTGCATGCTGCTGTACATGGGATCGCTAGTGCTGCTAAGCGCATTTGATGCTGTTCAGTTTTAAGCTTGATACCGAACAAAAGCATGTGAACATTATCGTTTTTTCAAGTGCTGCCAGTTTTAAACATTGCGTACGATGAAAGTCTTGCGTTTCGTTGCTTACCGGCGATTTTCTCGAAAGTCGACGTAGGGTCATTTCTGCATGTCAGTCCAAGACGTGACAGCCCCGAAGCAGTTGAATGTGAAAAATAAAGAATGCAGCAGGTGGTGTGGAAAAGATGCCGCTCGTGAGACCTCTCTGCAGTGAGGTGAGAGTTCGCGTTCGATTTCGCGCGCAACGAAACACGTGAAGTCGAACCGTGTCGTCGCGATCGTCAATTTTCAGTAAGTGGCGAGTGCGGTCACGTCGACACGTTTCTATACCCGAGAAAGTCTTTTTCAAACGTCAAATCCACTAAATTAAACAAATACAGCTGTCTGCTCGTTGGTTCGATTTACCCTCTGCGCGTTGCGTGAGTACGTCGATATGAAAACGTGCTTTCCAGTCTCGGAACATTTTCTGGGGAAATCTTGTGTTACGACAGCTAGTTCGATAGTTTTTGACATGTGTTCTTAACCCTTTAACGACCGCGATTGGCCGGCCCTTTTTTGGCCATAAATCGCCAGCCGCTGGAGCTAGAGAGCTGTTCAAACTCTCTACGGCAGTGGTTCTTAACCTTTCTACGCACTCGTACCCCCTGAGATTTCATAAAATTCTCTCGTACCCCTTGTCTGAAGGCAAGTAGTTACTGTTACCAACGTAGTTCACATGGTGTCACAAATTCTTCAGCAGCTGTATAAGGCTCTCACACAAGAACGTAACTTTGCAACATGCCAGCAATAATTGTT
>JGI24158J21664_10010928_pt1 | contig 12090 bp, 6 predicted proteins | sample Ectturendosymbi3_FD_21664 | JGI IMG/M metagenome (IMG submission 21664) | reverse complement strand
TGCTTTGGGATGAGTGGATGATAAATTTTTCACCAAAAGTAAGGAAAATGTATGCGCGTAACACCTCAAGGGGGGGCCCCAAAATAGGGGGCCCGAGGCAAGTGCCTCGCTCGCCTCCCCTTAAACACACCACTGGTTGCAGGTTGCGACGAAATTTGAACTGAAATGCTCAAGCCTTGATTAGATAAGACGTTTCTTGATTTTTACTCGTGTGTTTCAAGTGATGTGGTTTCCACGAAGGGCACCGAAAAATTGGCAAACTGGGTTGGTCATCCCCACACAAAAGAAGGAAGACAATGTATGTCATGTGCCTTGAAAAAGATGCCACGAGATAATTGAACCAAATCTGGAGGAACCCAGTGCGATTTTCGTTCTGGCCGTAGCACCACAGACAAAATATTCACTCTCCATAAAATTTTGGACAAATCTTTAGTATGCAAAAGATGTTCATGCATGTCTTGTCGACCTTGAGTAAGCATGTATGACCGATTGTCTCGGGTAAAGCTTTTAGGAGTGTTGCGGTATTTCGAATTGGTACTGTTCGCATCCTCTGAACATGTCTCCAACATACACTTAATCGGTTTTCGTTGTAATGAACATCAGCACTGAAAAGACCGAGGCGTGATGTCTCTCCAGAAAAACAAAACCAGTGCTCATACAAAGGAGGGAAACGCCCTGCAGCATGCCGATAGGTTCAAGGACCTTGGGATGGTATTCACGAGTGACGTAACGCGGAACAAGGAGATTGATGCAGATTGATACACGGATTGGTAAAGCAAACTCAGTTCTGCGTGAGTTTAATCGTTCTGTAGTCACAAAATTGGAGCCTTCAAAATCGCAAAGCTGTAAGCCGTAAGCAGGTCTTTGTTCCGATCCTCACCTATAGTCACGAATCTTGCGTAATGATTGAAAAAGTGATAAGTCAAGTGCAGGAGGCAGAGATGTTTTTTTGCGAAGGGCACACTCCGCGTCAAAGTTTCCAGCTGTGAAATTCGTAAAGCCTTGAATGTCGAGACACTTCTCCAAATCAAGAGATCTCAGCTAGGATGGTTCGACCACATGAACAGAATGCCCCAGGAGAGATTGGCGAGGCAGGTCATATTGGAAACACCCAAAGGAAAGCGACCCAGTGGTCGACCAAGGACCAGATAACGTAATTTCATTTCCGACCTCGCTTGGTTCCGTTTTGCTGTGGAGCAAGCAAAACAGACGTTGCTGAAAATAGTGAGGTATTTCGAGTCTTCTGATAAAGCAGCTATTCCTGCAAACCCTCTGAGAGGAAAAGTGCGTATGGAAATGTCATGAGATTTTTATTCTTGCATTACATATACTGTCGTTCAAAATGAAGCCTTTCAACTTCAGAAAATTGTTTGTTTTGAAGTTTTTGAACCTGATTCAGAACGTAATTTCCAAACAGAACCCAGTGCATACCATTGCCTACAGTCTCCACGGTTCGATAGCATATAACTGACAGAGATAGGAGCTGTTGTGTAAGCGCAAGAAATTGGGAAGAGATTGAATTGTTTCGTAACCACATGATGATTCACAGCCAAACAAGAAATATTCAAAACATGTAAAACGGTTTAAGAAATGGCCATATTTTTAGCGGTGGCACAGCGAAAGATCTTGCGATCACCTTGACTGACTGCACCATTTCAATACTCAGTAGCATCTTCTAATTGTGGACACCATGTGTAAAGTGTCTTTACAACAACAATCACGTTTTATGTGAATAATCATTGTAATTTCAAGTGCTGATAGAGCACTTTGGTCTCCCAGTCATCTATTTGAAAACACGTTGATGTTGAGCCATATAGCCTACATTAGTAGTCTTCTAACAGTAATATTCGTAATAAATCCACTATTGCGTCACAGTAGCAAATCTCCTAGAAACAGCTAGACTACAAGTTATATCAGTTTCAGTCATTTGCTGTCCAATCGACTAAGGTGAATGCATATAAAAATGATTTCAATGAAATATTACAAACTGATTCCTACCGCGGCTGTTTGCATTCTCTGGATGGAGCACATCTTTAGAGAAGCAACGCCGGATCAATTGTTGATTGCTGTGCGCTCTGTTGCTATCAATGGGGGCTCAACTGCGAATTTTTCGCACACAACCGAAGAATGACAAATTGGCGAAAACGCAACGAGTCGGACGGATTTGGACTGGTTGATCAGTGTCGTGCCCTTCTCCATCTGCTGCTGTCTCAACATTGTGAGAATATTGGTTGCAAAGAGGAACGCTCACAATCCGGTGAGTGAACAAAATAATATTCATTTTTTGAATTTCTGCTGGTAATAACTCGGTCATTCATACATGATGTGTCCACGACAAGTAGATCATGGTTATGCTGTACATGCTTAACTAAAGACTACCTGTGTAAGTTGTGCATGCTTGGGCTGGCTGTCTCGTTACTAGCACCCTTTGCTAGTTAAGACAATCATGTGGGTACATTTGACCCATCATTGTAGCAGAGCTGTTTACTTCAATGAAAAGTCTGCTGTTTTTTTTCTAAAAATTTTCCGATAAACGCATTGGTTTTCATGATGAAACTGAAAAGCTACAAAATTACTAGAACTTCAGATAAATCATGAGGCATTTACCTTCGACTGTGACAACAAGATTATGGGAAAGCGTTAGGGTAGGAAGTTCAAGAGCGTTGCTTTGATGAAGTTCCAAATTGCCTTGGTTTGACGCCTGTCGCAGTTTTCAATGTTACTCGACTGAATTACTATTATACTTGTTCAAAATATCTGGACAATTTTTTACTACTAAGTCAAGTCTGACTCGTTGAAAATCGTAGGGCAAGCATAAAGTTTATCCACATATATTTTCCCAAAGTTTTGAGGAATTCTATCCAGAAACCTATCGTTTTGAATTAAATATATCATTTGGCTAGTTGCTGTATTTTCATTATTTCAATTAGTAGCTAAATAAGATTTCGAATGATTCAATTTCATAGAAACTTAATAACCAGTGCTTTGATTTTGTTTTTATCAACGGTTTGAGGCGGTACCACACCCGGATCCTGCTTCTCGTACAGTTTTGCTTTCGACTGCAAATCTGTGTGGCCTCAATCTCGCATTTGATGCTTTGGAACAATTAGCACAATAAACCGTGGAAACCAAGAGAAATGCCCCGAGTCAAGAAAAATAGACAAAAGTTGAAACTCAATTAAATTCGTAAAAATCAGATAGGGTTTTATTTCCAAGAAATATTGTCACATACTACGTAAATAACAATCGTGTTGATTTACTTTTGTAATTTAAAACTCTATTTTCCTTTTTACATTTGGTGAAAACTATTTCCTTGCTTTTGGTAACTACAAATATTTGATTCATTTGGATCAAAGGCAAAGACCAAAATTTAATATTTGATGCGTGAAACAAAAACTATTTTTATCTGTTTCGATGTTGCCTAACTTCATCACTGTCGAGTACAGACCAACAGAGACGTATTTGTTATATTAGTCTTTTGCATTTCTGGAAAGCTGTGTTTAGCTGTTCACATGGAGAACACTATTGTCAAAGCAATCAAATATAATGTCGTGCTTCAAAGTTTTCTTTTCACTTACAATTTTTACAAAATACATAGTCAACTGTGTTAAAATACTGCTGATCTGAAAAGTTATTTTCCTTAAATGTCTAAATTTAAACTGCCTTCCTTACTTTAGGGGCATCGACAACAGCAGCAAAAGCTCCAGGCACACATCAGAGCTGCATCGATGATGCTGAAAGACATCGTTGATAAGGGTGAAGAGCGGGTCTTCAGCTGCTCATTCTCAAGTATAAACCCGGTCGATATTGAAAAGAATGACGGAAATGAAAAGTCTGTCGATACAATTGGTGACTTCTCAATGGCAAGCAATGCCGCTGGTCATCGGGCAATGAAGACAGACGAACTTCTTGCAGCCAGTTTGAATGATAACAACCAGTTGGGACTGGTTCGTCTTGAGCTTGAGACCATCGTTCAAAACAATGGACTGCAAAGTGATGGTTGCACTGAGTCACCATCTGATGGCTGCTGGTCACCTTCCAAACTGCGTAGCACTGCCTCAACCGCCAGAGAAAAATGCGACACCACTTTATATCCAATCTGCTGTGAGATTGATGCAAAGCTGGTGAAAACAGCATCAGATCCAGCAACAAAAGTGCAACAACTTGTGAATGTTGTTGAAGAATTTACCGCTGAAATGGACGCAGCACTCCCACATCTCATTGAAAATGCTCAAGCAGAGGTAAGACAAATGCAATACATTTTGCCCATATTGCGTTTTGTCCATATTTATTTAGTCAGCAGGTGCAATGCAGAAAGTATAGGTGATGAAGTTGAAAACCGTTGGTTCAAACAACAGTTTTGGAAAATGTTAAGAGTTCATTTTTCATTAGCTCAATGTTATGAACTTGTTTAGCCTTTACGGATAGTTTTAAACCAATTCACTTAGCAACTAGTTATGATATTTTCTGGAATCCATATAAAGCACATCAACTTGAACCATGCGACTGCATACTGATGAACTCAACATATTTTGCTTCACACAAGAGTTACTGTGTAATCACCTTCAAACGTTTGACATGCGAGTTGACTCACACTACAAGTGTAACTGAGTTAACAAAGCGTCAAAACAGTTTTGTTTTTGTCACAGATGACGTCGGAACTGCAACATATACAAAAAGATTTTCATCTTCCCGATGAAAAGTACAACTTTTCCATTAAAGAAATCTATGATTGTCCTGAGTTGCAACGTAGACACGCCCTTTCCACCAAGATCTCATCGCAGATCAACCAAATGGAGGAGCAGATCCGGGAAACGAAAAAATCTTGCAAAAGACTGATGCGCCATGAACCAAGGCCAGTACCGGTAAGAAACTCTACTAAGCTGCAAAACATTACACAGGAGGCCGGTTCAAGGCTTTACATATCCGCATAAATCCAAATGATATTGCAAACAAATTCTGAGCAATCATGATTGCATTTGGAAAATCACAGTATGGCTTGCAACGATAACAACTCAAAACTTTTCTTGTGTTGGGAGAATTGTTTTGATTTTTTGACAAACGTCTGTATTAATGTTCAGGATTCATATTGAGGAAACAGAAAAACGTAATTAAAAAATGGATCAATTTTTCATTAATATTGCTTTCTGTACAGTTCGTCCGCTCATCAAGACTAAGGTATTTACGGGAACATTAGTGCTGTATATTTCCTGTGAACACAATATGTCTGAAAAAGTCAACGATACATGAAGTTTTCATTGCGATACTTGGGCGCAATTTGTTGATAAAGCATTGCCAGAGACATTTTATAGTTTGTCTGCGCATCACCCACGGTTTTGTTTCCCTGATAACAACTGACCAATGGAGATGCTCATGTTGTTTTCAACACATTTGCGCTGGAAAAACGGCTGATAAGATCCAAAACACGTTTCAATCTTTGCAATTTTCCAAAACATGTCATGGAATGCAAGTACTGTACTTTAAACGAATAAATATTTTTGAAAAGTTTGCTGTGCAATTTAAAACACATCATCGCCAGACTGAAGTCGGCGATGGAAATGCGATTGAACTGTGCCATGCAGAAGACAAGGAGACATATGCCTAAACCAGAGCCAGGACAAGCTCTATGTTTTGAATGTGCGAGCGGAGGACATGAGTTGTACGAGATAGAAGGTTTGCAGAAAGAGATTAGCAAGTCGCATTGCAAGTTTTTGAACAAACTTGACGGTTTTAACGAATCTTGCCCACTTGTGGTGCTCGTGAATTGCTGTGCGACAGCTTGGTGGACAAGCGTGCTTCGAACAGCGAGAAAGCGGATAAATTGAAGGAATTGCTTCACCGCGTTTTGAAAGAGTTTTACTGAAAACGATGTCTTCAGCGCGGACAATTGATAAGTCAGGCATACCGCACTGTGTATGGTAAATGCTGTATCTAAATTGTTCATACTGAGTTATTTTTGTTTGCATGCATTTTTTGTTTGGTGCTTTCTATTTGTGTTGAATAAAATTATTTTTATTTGATGAGGCGATGGTCTGATTTTCAGTGAGTATTTATTGTTATTAGAAAAAGGCAGAATTCTTTATTACGGTCTGTTTTCAAGGTAACCAACTAGTGCAGATCCACTGCTTACCAACGATTCAAAAAATGTTGCTCAATCAAACCTCCAATGAGGCATGTGAAGGATTGCAAAAACGTATAATGAACAGCTGAGCATGTCTTCCTTGTTGTATAGTTTTTTTTTCTGAGAAAGGTTCGAAAATACTTACAACAAACCATAGTTGCTTACGTACATGAACTTTGAAGGCAAGATTCGGACTTTGCAAATTGAAATACCGTGCAGGTATTTTTCAGATCCATGTTGGTTTCCACGTACAGTGTATGTACCAACCTGGAAATAAAGATTTTGTGCAATACGAAATATCTCTAGCATGTTTTTGTAGATGACTTCGGTTAGATACCAACAGACAGGAGTAGGAGCAATACGAAAAAGCGTCTCGACGTTCATATTTCAAAACAAAATCTAAAATTCTCTTCATCTTGAAAATCAAGGACCCGTATATTACTTTCATTTCTTTCGTCGGTCTCAGTTTGGTAAGGCAATGGTTAAAGTTAGAGTTGGTAAAATTTTGTGGAATCCGAACATTACCTTTGATCAGTTATTTTGAGATTGTGTGACCTTATTCGAAGAAGTCATTTGATATGCGGTTTTTGCTTTGTCAAAGTACAATTTCATTTGTTTAAAGAACTTGCAAAACATCTCGCCAGCTTAGTAATTAAACCAGGAAATTTAAAAACTCTTCCAACTTCACCATAACATGATTAAAATGATGAATGAATTTATTGAGTAATATTGGATTTTACCTCAATTGTGATGAACTTTTAAAAGCAACGATTAGGCGATCGCACAATTCTCAATAAGCACTATCATCTGAAAAAGCATAAAAATATCCACTAGCAGTGTTTCAACATAAGATTAAACGTTGCAATATTTTCTTATTGTTCAATGCATGTTTCTAAAAATGTTCTATTATCAGGAAATCTCCATCCTAAATTCATGTACAAATTTGATTTATTACAAACTCGACATTATGACATTTCATGATTTACAAATTTCACTAAGCAGAACTCAGAAAATGATGTGCTAGCAAACCACAGGTACAAACGAGATGTCTCAGTCCTGTTTGAGTTCCAGGCATGTGAATAGAACGCCTCGTGAAAATGTTGGCTGAGGCAAGTTCTGCTGGCTATACCCAATTGCAAAACAACCCACAGTCTGGAAGAAAGTAATTTAACATCTCTTCCCCGCTAAATTACAGTCCCGTCTTTGTGTGAAGACTGCAGAAATGTAAGGCTACGCAATAGCCGTGAAATATTTCGAGTCTAATGAACTGGGGTTGCTCATTTAACGTGCTCAGAACCTCGACAACTGCCTTGGTATACGTTCCCGCAGAATATGGCTCCCATGCTTGGTGCCAAAGTGCACACACACGCATATTGGATTCCCAGCTGAATGAAGCAATGCGTATAATCTCAGGTTGCACAAGATCTACCCCTATAGACCTCATTCCTTTCAGGTTTGTTGCCCCCCCACTACTCGAAGAGATATGACATGTCTACAGCTACATCTCAAGCACAAACTCAATGAGCCCTGCAGACTCCGCTCGAGACGCCCCTCAAGATCGTTCATGGAGAACCTTACAAACCACGACTACTTCCCCATCAGTTCAATGCAGACTGTTTGAAGTCATATATCTCCAGTTTTGCTAACTCCACCATGACGGAAAACGGGCCGCGCAAAGCACGGGTCCGCAACTGAACTGACTGCGCACTGGACACGGCCATTTTAACGCGAACGTTTGTAGAATGGGATTGGCTGATGACAAAAACTGTGTGTGCGTAGACATCCAATCCGTCAGTGACATCCTCGATCACTGTACGGTGCTGGCCCCACCGGGAAGCATCACCTACACCACCAACGAAGATATCATTGGCTACCTTTGCAATTCTTCATTTTAGAAACCGCATACCCCCGGTAAGCTGCGTGTATACGAAAGAAGGTGCGCTGCCGCCCAGACTCTCCCGAAAGGTTTAAAAACGAACCGTCTTCGATGATTTTGTGGAATGATAAAATTTTGCTCCGATGTTTTGCTACACAAAAATCTTCTGTCAAATGTTGTTCGAGGATGGATATCTAACAAAACAAGGTAAAGTTTTATAAACTCTCTAAGCACGATCATGAGGAGCGAGTGAATTTACCATGTAAGAGGCTGCACAAATATTGAAATAATTTTGTGGACAAGCATTGGTCCAATTAATGACATACAGCCTTCTAGTATAGTCAGTGAAATTATAATTTCCTTACATTTACTCTACTTAAAAGTACTTGCATAAAAGTAGTCAGCACATACTTTTTACAGATGGTTGCATTTGGTAAATTCTGGAATGTTTACGATGAGAAAATTCTGAGATCGATGCTTGCTGAGATTTTTTGTCGAACAACTCAATGTCAAAACGCATGTTTGCAGTACCGGCATAATTGTTTTGAACCAAGCCAGCTGTGAATTTCTTCAGCAAATTAATCATTTTGGCAATCAAGAACTTTGCAAATATATTTGCGAAATAAAGCTACATCTTGAAACTACGTCAAACTGTGGATGAGTTGATTTTATACAAACAAAAGAAGCTGTGACAGAAACTTATGCCCAGGTAGATTTGTTATACATCCTTATTCTCACATAACATACAATGTCAGAAAACCTTCAGAACTGAATTGTTGTACATTTTGCGCTTCTCCATAAAATGTTTACCAGAGGATAAATGTTCTAACTTCTAAGTAGATTCATCAACATTGCTTATGCTTTATAAGAACAACGTTATCTTCCCTAAAATCAAGAGGTTTTTAAGCACTTTTTTAGTTCTTACCATTGTTGTTCACGAAACTTTCTTTGCTTACCCTCTTTGAATGTACTTTTTCAACATACCCACGTCAGTTTTCTTCATATTGGAAAAAGAACAATCAGTGCTACCTGCAAAATATAAGTAAAAGTTTGAATTTCACAATGAAAATCTTTCCAATGTTTACCGCATCGTTTTGCTATCGCGCTCACAATTAAGCCAGATTAAACTGAAAAAAACTACGCTTCCAAAGACCTGGTATCCTTTAACGCTTTTCTTAACAATTGCAAGACGATAGACTGCACATTAATACTTGCCTTGCTCACATTGCATAGATATGACTTGCAAAATATTTAACACTTTGCTCTTTCCATGTACATGAACAAGAGTAGCGTCACCCACTTCAATTAAATATATGACCTATAAAAATCAATGTAAAAAAGTCGAAAAGCTTTTGTTGCAGACACTGTCTATTTTAATTTTTTGATATGCTGTTTAGCATTTCAGGCATATTTTCGACTGTGTAGAGAGTGAGCATTTGCCTGACCTGTTGGCTGTCTTTTACAGCAAGCATATTGTAGTTTTGGACCATAGCCAAAATTTAGACTTAGAGCGCCCTGATGTGAAGGCGAAGACATATCAGGTAAAATCCAAGATAACTAAAAGTTAAAGGCATTTCAATTTTATCCTTGCAAAAAGGGTCCGTGAAGTATCAGTCTGCTTCCATTGAAGAAAATCCAGACGCTAAACCATGGAGATGTTGCATGTTAAGCGATAGAGTGTATTTGAAACTAAGTCCTTCGATGTGCATTAAAAAATAGTTTTTCTCTCAGTTGCAACACGTGAGTATATTTTACTCATCGTCGCTTCTCAGATAAAAGCTCACATGACAGTGGTTCCCAACCTTTTAATGTCGTGGACCCTTTTGACGATTTGGCTGAAAGTTGTGGACCCCCTTAATAAAACCAGTTAAAACCTACTCAGGGACATGTGGCTTAATCGGCAGAAAGTAGTTAACTTACTGCAATTTTGTAATTACTTAGAATGAATACAAGTAGCTGATTCTTTCAGTAGCTGCAATGTATGTGCTCTGTCCAGCAGCCATATCGAAATCTGCACAAGTTATGTATGTATCGAGTTACCGGGGTAAATGGCCAATCTTGCCCTGTTTTCTGGACGTGTAACAAAAGGATTTGTGCAATTTAAAGAATATATAACCAATTTAGGGCAGATCACGTGTGACAACTGCGCATGTGATAGCACTAGTACACCGCAACATTTTAACTTTTTTGTGAGCTAAATCATATGGACATTTTGGGTTTGAGGACCTTATGTGACTTAGAAGTGCAAAAGTATCCTTGAAAATAACATATTTTCATGTACACTATCAAATTAATTTATTCTGTTGCATGTAGAACCGCAAACTCGAGCAGAGCATGATTTTGATCTTCAACCGAGGTCTTTACTGTGAGTACGTCACATTTTTTTGGGAGAATCATTTTTGCTTTTTACAAAATAAAAGCTTGTTTTTCAGGTAAGATGAGCTTGTGAATTGCTCAGCAATTGCTAAGTTCTTGAAAAACTCGCCTGGGCTTCCTAAAGTGTTTCAGTAAAACTCGATGACGATGGAACAAAATTCTTGCTAGTTTGGCCTGTAACTCCAACAGTGTTAGTTTTCACTCACTGACCTGAGCAGGGGTTGCTACGTACGAGTGGTCTCTACTAGAAAGTTTATCAATCATTTGATTTGCAAGTCAAGTTTAATGAAGCCTTCGAGGAACCAGTCGATTGGTTCTGCTCACAGGCGTATCCTGGGGAGCCATGGCCCCAGGGGCATAACGAGGGTCAGAGGGAACAATTTCCCGGGCGCGGAATCACTATGGAGGCGCTAAATCACTGCAGAAGCGCCGAAAAGTCCTAACATTGTCACAAGTACTTTCGTCAATACAGTACATTTGCTTCCGAAAGCCCTCAGGTTCGACCACAGGGGAGCTAAACTTGCTTCTTCTCCAGAGCGCCATCTAATCTCGTTACACCTTTGCATGGCCTCCCTCCAAATTTCTAGCATACCTTTTCATTTTGTGCTTCGAGAGGTATTTATCAAGCCAAATACTGTTCGTTACTTTAAAGTCAAAATATTTGGCACCTCCAAAAACTTGGGTTGGCTACGTTGCTGGCTCTGCATTCTTCATTTGGCGATGATTCAAACTTGCAAGTATCTGCATTCGAGTAACAAGTCTCCACAAAAGCGACACAAATTAATCTATCTGCAATTTTTTTATAAGAAATCGATTTCATGTAAGTGTAACATTACACATACTCAATCCTGAAAACATGCAAGCAATGCTTACGAGTGAAAAATTTAAAGGCTGAAACAAGAGCAGAGAATGCAAACAAATTCAAGAACAAAATTAACATCAATAAATCAAACATAAGCTGCAGCCATTACAACACTGGAAAATACGTTGTTTCTGAATAACTGTTTTCACTGAAACTGGAAGACTGTCTAACGCAGGGGTTCCCAACCTGGGGTGCATGTACCACTAGGGGTACATTTAAGGTTATCAATAGAAGAGCAAACTATATTAGCATATAATTTATTTCCAAATATTTACACATATATCAGTGAATATTCTTTTCAAAAGTCATTATATGCTTATTGTGAAATATATCTATGAATAATCATGATAAAATTTATTGTCATAGGAAATCTTAGAGGTACATGTGCATCTGTCGAAATGCTGAAGGGGTACATACATATCTGTTGAAATGCTGAAGGGATACATGCTCACCTGCCGAAATGCTGAAGGGGTACATGGTAAGAAAAAGGTTGGGAACCCCTGGTCTGACGCCACTAGTCGAGCAACGCAACCAACCTACATTGACGCTCGCCGCTATGACACAATTAGCATATTGTTGTTGGCATATTTTACAACGTTGCAAGCCGCTACGTAAACACCATAGTGTGCACATGTCAGGTTTTGCTTCAACGGGAAGGTTTTGCGTTTTGTCATTATTTGTTAAATGTATTGTATTGAGTAACGTCTTCAATCCCACACGCAAGTCGCTTGAATTTAAGCATGCATCGCAGTAACATGGAAAACGCAAATACATGATGGAAGACGAGGATACATACATGGCGGTAGTAGAGAGTATACGCTTGATGGCGCAAATACATTTACTTTGATGAAACAC
>JGI24158J21664_10010925_pt1 | contig 12091 bp, 11 predicted proteins | sample Ectturendosymbi3_FD_21664 | JGI IMG/M metagenome (IMG submission 21664) | reverse complement strand
CGAACAGGAGCGGAGATATTCATCCGCAAAGCCACGTTCGAAACAGCTGCTTTTTGCGAACCGCTTGAATTAACCCGGCAGCGAAAGTGTTAAGACCGACACTTCATCAATAAGTCTGAAACCGAGAATCGGGATTTTAAAATTTGTGAATTATGCCAAAATTTTTATTACAAAAAATTGTCGTCATCATTACTTCAAAGTGGAAATTTTTCAAATTTTTTGCATTTTTTATACCTGTTTTGGTTGTTTCTTACCTGCAGATACAACAGGCAAAAACATGTTGAATCACTTACGTTTCACTAAGTCATATATCGTTTCATGAGACAGCCTGTAGCCATCGAGACCGAGATGAAACCTGAAACTTTGGGGACCAAGACTCGCAAAAATAGGTCTCGAGATTGAGACCAAGTCTCGAGACTCAATCACTGGCATTGCATTTTCGAAAATTAACGAGACAAATCTGAAAAAAACAACTTACTTACATTTCTTCAGAAGAAATTCCAAACTCAATGCACTGATTAATCCCAAAATGTTCTTGCAATATGCAGTTAGTTCAGGCTAAAAACGATATTAATATGTGGCTTTGAAGTCATTACTGTCTAGTTGGCACGTACACCAACGTTATTGAGCACAGTCTTGAAAAGTGCTGCAGGCACAACCACAAACGTATTCCAAGTCCACGCAGATTACAAAATACTGTTGTCTTTTGTGTGCTCCTGCACTACTTTCACATGATTTGTAATGTTGTAACGGTACATGTGTTTTGTGTTGCACCAAATTCACGCTCAGTGAAGAAAACATACGTTATGCTTCGTAATGCTTATATTGCTTCATTTTGAAAACCAACTTGTATCGGCAGGCTGGTTTAGTATGATTTTGTGCTGTGTTGTCAAAATACCTGTTTATTGTTATGAATGGCTATACAGTTAGCATGTCAAAGTTTGTCTTTCTTTTGAAAAAGTATTTGGCATAACATGATGACATGCGATGATGTTTACATGGAAAGGTTTATGGCTTAAATAAAACACCAGCTTAGATCAATCAAAAACACCATCAGTGATTTGCTTCAAATTTGGTATGCAGGTAGGTCACACACAAAAATGCACACATTTCATATCTCATCAATCTTACCAAGAGTTAAAATTTTGAATTTTTGCTGAAAATGGGGGTACCGCTAAATTTCTAAATGCTATATCTCAGCAATCACTGGTAGATTTTGATGAAATTAGTGTCAATTTGTAGGACATTGTCAGAGGATTCCTATTCAACAGTTAATTTTCATGAATATGCATGTTGGTGGAATGACCTCTTGTTTTGAACTTGACTTTGACCTTGTGATCTTGTGATACAAAAAAATTTCAAATTTCAACATTAAAAACAAACTTGTACACTACCTCCATGACATACTAAAATTTGGAAAACGTAATATTTTTTGTTTTTCCATAATTTGCACTCGAAGTTGCTTCGTTGATTAATTTGCATAAAAGCCTTTTCAATAATGTGAATTTGTCAGATGAGCAAACTTTGACATTTGTACCAGCCTGCAGTCAACTGTGTCTGGTATATTCAAGAAGTATTACTGCATTTATTTGATTCTAATTTTCTCTTTAACCAACTTTTCCATGTAAATTTAATCGCATGTCATTGTGCCATGCAAAACACTTCTCGAAAAGAGAAGTGCTAACTGCATAGCCATTCCTCTCAAGAAAGTGGCATTGTGAGATCACCGCATGGAACTGTAGTAAATGAGGTTGCAAGTAACGAATATATCAGCAAATTTTTGCTAGAAAATCGATTTCACGTAATACTATGCAACGTCAGTCCTTGAATCTGCAAGCAACGATCTGCAAAGGCTAAACTACGAGCAGGAAAACCAAAACATTAAAGATAACATGCAGTGCACAGCACCACAACAACGTCTAATTTGTGTTTCATTTGATGACTATTATTTTGCTATTCACTGCAGGATTTTAAATATCAGGGACAAGAGACTGCCAGACTTCTAGTTCTAGCAAAATGCACTTTTGTATCACCCGGTACCAGAAATCTTCATGTTCAGCATCAAGCTATAAGATATTAGGAGTGTCAGGTACATAGTAAGCATGTAGACAAAAGTTGAAATGAGCGGTATTCCACTAAACTTGCAGTTGCGGCTTCTTAGCTGATAATGGATAATTGCACATTCTAAAACATTAATGCATGAAAAAGCTAGGCAAAGCAGCTAAACGATTAATTGGAATCCTTTGTAATGAAGTGAGAAGAATGGTAGATGGTGCCACAAAATTTTGTTTATGCAATCAAAACTGAAACTTCTATTCCCTACATTTTGAAATAACTCATTTTGTACTTTGGGTCCAACCATGTTGCAGTGCACATGTGCAAAGAAGATGGTCTACACCTTGAAGCCAAAAGTGAGTTGCCAAAGACATACTGAAATCTTTCAGGCAATTGGTTCAAGATCTCCTTGAAAAGAGGTGAGGTTCATGAGTTTTCTTCACATGGTGCAAATTTTTGCGCTAAGCCTTTGATATATTGGTACGGTGCCACTGATTGACACATATTTGTCTCCTTCCAAGTAGTCAGTGGCCAGCTGCAAGTAGTCAGTGGCCAGCTTCCAAGTAGTAAGTGGCCAGCTTCCAAGCAGTCAGTGGCCAGCATATTTGTCAGCTTTCCAGGTGGTCAGTGGCCAGCTAACCACAATAACACATTATGATCATGCAACCATGTTCAAGTAAGACAAGTTCTTGTATTATACTGTTGTTTAAGTCATGCTCATGGTCCATTTCACAAGGGTAATTGAACAGCACAAGTCATAGCGACACAAGTTAGTCATAGCACAAGTTAGACATAGCATGTTAGTCATAGCACAAGTTAGTCATAGCGCCTTACAGAGCAGGTGTTGGATAATAACCATCAAAACACATTGAACAAGGGGAGATGCCAATCACTGCCTCAGCTATAACTGCATTCAATCATCAAATAGGAATCTGACAGTGAGAGAAAAATGATGCCATTCTAACATTAGATTCTAAAGTATACAGGAAAATGCAGAAATCATGAGGCGCCATGAAGCATATGGAAGGTTTAGTTGACAACACCAAGACCACGCACCAGCAACTGCTGTAATTGGATCCCCATCATACATGAGCATTAAATAATGGATGAGATTTGTAAAAAGCATGTGATCTTTAAAGTGATCGGATAAAAAAATTAGGTGGGTTTTAGTATGAACAGAATGTTAAGAATTACCTTCACTGGTTTTGTTTTTTCCACTAGTGATTGAATTGTTGTCCAGTGACAATCTCAAAGTGCCAAATGTGCAGCAGATCCAGGTTTTACAATGTGTGGGTTGCTCAGAACTTGACGAACAGGTGCTTGTGGACAGCATAACCTTTGTAACATACTAAAGGTGGATTTCCATCATGTGGCAACATGAAGCTCATGCTCCCGGTTGGTTTCCTCATCTTCTTGTTTTGATCTTGAAGCTATAAATGTTTTACAAGATTGTCTAAAGAATGTGACAAGATACCTGGCTACTCCTGAAAAGGTTAAAGTTGTGTTAATAATAATTGCAGCAGGGGTTGCAAGCAAGGGGTTAGGCGATGAAGTGAAAGATATTGGATTTTGAAAACAAACAATAAATTTCCTGTGGTTTCATGACATGCCTCTTTAATGTGAGCTCTACTGCCTTCACTACTTGTTTACTATATATTTAGAGGATTTTATCATTGAAATAAACTACATTAAATCTGGGTGTTATATTGCTGATGCCCTATTAAACCACTGGATGTTTGCTGATGATATTTGTGTGTTTTGTCCAAGTGTACATGGGTTACAAAGTATGCTAGACGTGTGTCAGGCTTATACAGAATCGTATGTAATTATTTTCAACAGCAGCAAAACTGTTTGTATGACGCTTAAGGCAAAGAGTTCAAAAAGCGGTGCCCTCCCATTATTGCCACTGGGTGGTTAAAGCGTAAAGTCTGTTAATCACTACAAAGATTTGGGGATTGTACTAGATACTGAGCTCTCAGGTGACAAAGACATTCATAAACAAATGCGATATCAATATTGTGCAGCAAACAAGCTGCAAGCTTCTTATTCCCCAATGTTCAAATGCAGTGAAAGGATACTTTTTTGTTCCTTCTGCACATCCATGTGTGCATCACAATTGTGGTTGAATTTCATGAAGACATGCATGCAGAGATTGCATGTGTCCTATAATTTTGGGTGCAGGTCCCCATAGCTGCCATGGCGAGTGGGTGTTAGTAGTCGCCAGGTTCCATTACTGAGACTCCATCCATTACTGAGATCCATAACATCCATCCATTACTTCCATTAACATTACTGAGAAAAATTTGTGCCTAGTTCTTGAACGATGCAGAAAGTTTAACAATGTATGTTTGTGCGCTTTGATGCAGTCAGATTGTTTATATTCGTCCTTATTATTTGAACTGCAACCACATTTTATGACTTGATGTCCTACTCTGGATGTTTTACCTGATGTTATCGGTAAGCAAACAGTAGTGTTAAGAAAGTGTCTGTAACCCTGTTGTTCTACCTCCAGCGTAGCTATAAAACGTTCTTTTGTGTCTGTCTTTTTTTCAATCTGCATTGTGCAGACTGTGTGTGTTTGTATTATATGGACTTTGTGTCTCATCCAAAACCTTAAAATAAAAAAATAATTTTTTTCGTTCTTTTGTAACATTTTTGTACTATTACGTTGAAGAGACTGTTTTTTTTTTTGAAAACTAGATGATCTCCCACGTCGATAGAGCCCTTGCTTGACCTTCTAGCATGTCTGGAACCAAAGTTATGACCCAAAAACCCCATTTTATCCCCAAAATCAGCATTTTCTGATGCTGCATTTTCTCCAGAATTCTTCATTTTCAGCATTTTCTCCTGAATTCTTCTCCACCTACACCATTCTGCTGTAGCAGTCTCAGATTCGTCATGTCTCTATAAAAGAAGAATTTAGCCATCCATAATCTGATCGACTAAATTCTTAGGACAAAATGAGCAAAATTAGAAATGTTGGTCACTACTGTCTTATAACATTTTGTATGTTATTGTTGAAATACGAATGGTGTTAGCTTTTCAGATGAAAAGTGTAAAACTTGAACGAGAAAACACTTTCGACCTTTGTGCAATAAGGAAATCCATTAAGCATTAAGAGTGAAGCTGGGGTGTAAGAGAGCAATGACTTCAATTCTATTCCTTTTAGCACGTTTGGAATTCTTGAACTTTGGAAGTCACCTATATAGCCTGCAGAAATTTACAAAGTGGGCAAAATCGAGAATGTTGCCAGTAACCATGAATCTCCTAGAATAGAATAAACAGTTTGAGAAGTTGTTTAAATAGTTTAAATGGGTCAACTGATGAAGTCAAATAGAAAAAAATTAATTTTATTGATGCACAACCTTCCACCCTCATACGCAGCAGTCTTATATACAGACGTTCAGTGAAAATCGGTGTCACTGTTTTTCCAGTTTCTTTTTTCACTCTGACAAATTGTGCGTAAATATCATATTCAGTTATTTACATACAAAACAAGAATGCAACGATGCTGAAAATAATGTATACTGTAAACAAGGCCTTAATTTAGATAATGGGGGGTGACGGGGGGTGCAACACATCCCAATTACATAATAAGGATGTCGCCAAATTTAAGATGTCGATCAATCAAAGCAATAATTGTTCTTGCACACCAACGAATGCAAGTCAAGCTAAAAAATATACAATGACCCATCTGTTAAGAACAGTCAGCGTGAATAGAATGGCATGAACCATTTTGCACAGAGCTGGATGTTGCACTTGATGCCTGCTGTAACTGGTCAAGCACTGCAGTTTTCGCATTTCCGCTGGTGGTTGTTGACAACAATAAAGTGACCTTTTTCATTGAAGCTAACATTTTCTGTCACTCTGGTCACAATCTCACTTCGATTATGTGACGGACCCGGGCGAGAAGGAATAGGTTGGCTGCCTTGAAGGTAGAATAAAACAATTTCATGACTAAACTCGAAGGAACTCACGTCAGGGTAATTTTTGCTGGAAGATGTAATAACTGTTGACCATGGTGGCATCAAGCAGCCATGTGAATAAGGAAAACCACCACTTTTTCTTTCGCAAAGAAGTGCGATAGCAAGTAATGTTCTGGTCAAGCCGATCAACGCCACCCATTTGAGAGTTAATGGCAATCTTTCTTTGACTGACCAACAGTTTATCTGGATGGGGTTGTCGGCCACTACATTCGATGCAAGCATGACAACAGCGTTGTCTTTCCAGTTTCAAAGAACCACCTTGTTGGCAGACTCAAACACTAAAGTGCTTTCCCCATGTGGAACTTTCTTCATTGCCATTTCTGAGCTCAAGATTCGTTTTTTGGTATTCAATTATCCTGAATTGTTCCAATCAAACCTTGTCCACAGTGACTAAGCTCCGCAATAAGTGGCATTCCTGTGAAATAGTTATTACACAAGTCGTATTGCAGGCTGTCAATAATATTCAGAAGACACCCGCTTCCTTTTCTAAAATTGCCATAATCCTTTCCTCCGCACGTCTTGCCCTGATACGTGTCAATAAGATGTCTGAGAGGCGTACAGAGTCAAAAATTTTTGAAACCAAACCTGATTGGCTTGCCTCTAATAAATTGTTTACACCCATGCCTCCAATAACAAGCAACCATTGACTCATCAAAAGAAAGATGTTGTTCCAGAATGTACGCCTTTAGAAATATGTCTTAAGGTGATCCATCATAGGAAGCAATTTCCCCATCCGGTCATTTGGATCCAAACGTTAGCTGTTGGGAATATAGAAAAACCGAAAAATTTCATGAATAGTGGTTTCTTGGTATTGCATGGCCTACTAAGTCTACCATGAGGTCAGCTTTCAGGCTCCAGCGGTGGTTCTTGCTTGGAAGACGATGGTAGCCGAAAGTGAACAAAATACCCGTAACTATTCACAATTCCTTGACAGTGACACTGAAATTGAGATATCCTTGTTGGGTGGCATAGCACATGCTCTCCTTCTTTATCAGAGTACAGATCTTTATTGAAAAAAAAACTCACACACTTTAGCTGGGGAATCTTCGGCATGTATGTCGACTACCAGAGGATGTTCCTGCCACTCTTTGATATGTCCTCCAAGCAGGACCACTTTCTTAGTCCGTTTGTACTGTAACCGATCTTTCTGGGAAACATGATTTTGGGAAGGTTCCGTGTCATTCCCATTGTCTTCTTGGTCCTCCTCTCCAATTGTTCTTCCGTTTGAAAGGATAACAATTGAATCAGCTTGGAGACGTTTCCTTCCAAGATTGTTAACATAGCTCCCTCTGTCTTCTTCTCCTGCATCCCCATCTAGTTCGCCACTGGGCGGAGTGATGTAGATCTTGTCCGCTACCTCCTCTTCCTGTTCCAAAATTGATACGACATCAACTAAAGGAATAATGAAAAAAAGTAGAGAAAATGACGCCATATTCTACTGATTGTCTATATATAGATGCATGCAGAAAAGGCTTCATAAAAATTATATAATGCTCTTGATTTGAAAAAAAAAGAAATTGTAATCAACAATTATGGTGAAAAAACATGATACATGATCTTTAGAGGAAAATTATTTGCTAATATACGTTTTACGAAATTTTACCCTCTATACGTGGTAATGGGGGTCTTGAAGGACTGGCCCTGGATGTCTTCTCTATTGCAAAATTTTTATCATATCTCACCAATTTCTCACAAACGGAGTTAGAAACACTAACTCACATTACTTTGTTACAAAATTCTATAGAAACAATACCTGGAAAAATGCATCATATCTTGTAACTATATATAGATGTTTAGTAGAATATAACATTAGTTTCGAAACGTTGCTGGGAAAACATGTAGTGTGACGAACATTTCAGAAAAAGAGGATAAATTTTGAATTTTGTGCTGTGTTTAAACGATTAGGCTAAAAAAGCCTGGACTAAACAAATGCAGTGCGTAATGCTTACCTTGTGTTTAAAACACGTTTTGCGGAAGCCATCATAATATTTGGAAATAATCACTTTGCTGTGCTGGTCATGTTGCACTGCAAAGTGGACAAGTCCTTGCATTTTTTATTTTCAAGCCGCGTATGCTTGAGCTCCTGTTGCGAGTTCTCCATTACACCTTGTGTTCCGTTGTGTTTCTCAAATGTCTGCCCCTCTCAAAGAAACAAGCACTGTTGCGAAAAAACAACAAAAACCTGGTTTTCTGCGTTAGAAGAAATGCTGCTGGGTTTTACCTGGATATGTTGACAGAGCTTCTTGGCATGAAATTTTGAATACTCCGCTTCATTTGTGCTGAAGCACCCAAAGTCTCCTTCACAAAAGGGTATAACATATGGCACAAAATTGCCACAAATAGCAATGCCTCTTCTCAAAGAAAGTCTTGTTTCTTGGCATGCCAAGATAGACCACAGTAATGTAAGCGGCATACAGTGTTGGATGAAACGTGTAGTGAATTCAGGAGCATAGTACTTATTATCCATTGCTTCAGAGAAGGAGTGTTGAGTGAAAACTCCAGCATCCAACAATATTTATGCAAAGTATTCAGACACAACTGATTTTGCACACAAGTCATCTTCTATCTAATCTTCAACATACAGTGGCGTAAAATCAACTTTTAAATGTATACCATTAGGGTTGCAGTAACTCTCCATCCGGCATGAAAACGTACCTCCATATTTTCCCCCTGCATATGTTCTCCTTCAATGATAACACCTTTTAGATACTCAAAAACTGATCTTCGCTCTTTGCTCACACGTTGTGTTTGTCAGGACTGTCAGGTGAAAAAAGATCTGAGTAAAATGTGCTATAGCGTTGCAAAGTTGCATCGATCCAATAACATGCATTCCAAATCTGAAATGCTTGTTAAACCTGCAACAAGAAGATTGTCTGCAATTGTATGTTGTACTACTGCCTTTTCAGCTTTCGTAATACATTACAGCCTCAACTTACTGGCATTTAGAGCATATTTCTATGGCTAAGAGGATTCAGGCATAGATGAGGCAATAGGAACCACAAGAAAACAAACGATGGCAGATGCAAAGAAAGGTTGTTGTTAACAGTCATTTTACTGATCAAATAGTTCCAACAGCACTAACATGCTTCTTTCGAGTTTCTTCACCGATTTCATAAAATGGCATGTACAAAGATGAAGAAAATGTTCAGAGACGAATGAAGACTCCTTCTTGCCATGTACAATCACCGAGCACATTCGGAAATATCCTTCAGGGTAATCATTAAATACTGTGCTAACTATGATGTTTATGAGTACCATACTGCCATCGCACATTACAAAATGAAGGTAAAACCCAGATGAACCTTGCTTGTTTCGTACATGCCAAACCCTGTGTAAAAAGTGGGCAATGGAAGGAATATTGTGCGCCCATGTAATCATGCTGGCTACAGCCACAGGTGTTTTTTTCCAAAGGATGATGAACCACCACTTCATACACATAGCAATGTGATTGTCCTAGCAGAACACTGCTGGTAGCACTGATGTGCATTCTGTACTCTTTGCAAATGCAATGCAGCATCCTGATGCTTTACATGCTGTGAAACATCTGTGTCGATGGGTCCATCTTTATAATCTGCAGAGTTGTGCTAGAAGGCGAGGCTTAATGTTGGTCTGGTTTGATTTTCTGTAGTGCTCGCCAAACATTGCCATCGAGGGTTATAATTTGCCTGCTTTCGCTCTGAAGCTGCTTCAAAACATCCTTGTATGGACAACCATCTCAGCAGCCACTTATGAGGGCCTCAGAGTCCAATTAGTTCATTTGTTCCAGGTAGTGCAACCGCGGTAGTTTGTGGAACAAGACTTTTGGTCTGGCTGTTTCAGTATTAGCTGTATTGGTCTGGCTGTGTCGGTTTTGGTCATTTTGGTCTCTAGAGATTTAGGTGAGAGTATGAAATTTTGCAGAAAGCATACATGATAACTTTTTGTTGCAAGCATACTTAAATCAATGAAAGGTTTTATATAAGAAAACTACAAACATGATCCAAGATTCAACAGTTAATCAGCATCAACATTGATTTTCATAATTATCAGCAAGCAAATTAAATCATTGTCGACATTTTGCAATTAAATACAAATACTTCAAACTCATAGTTACAACTCAGATTTAATCGCAGTCATAACTCAAAAGGAAGTTGGTATAACACCAGCTAGCATGACATTTCGCCTGCCTATTTCAATAAACAGAGGTAATCAATTTTTTATGTACAGAAATGTTGTGACTGAAATGTCCCCAGATCGAAATGTTCTGTGACTGAAATGGCCAAACCAAAAAGTCACATACCCGGTAGTTTGTGTTTCAAAACTTTTCCATGGCTTCACGATCACTTCCATGGATGTAACGGGAAACCTTCTCCGTTTTCGCATGGCGAACGGTTCCTTCAAATTAGATATGCAAGTGAAGGTTTTTGTCACCACGGCTGGTGAATGTAACTTAGATGTGCAATGACCTTGACACATGAAAAGAACCTCTTTCCCACTGTCATCACTGCTAAGAAAAACCCAGTGCCTTCGGAAAGCAAAGCTACACAGGGAATTCGCCCTGTCCAAGCCTCGGACCACTTCATTTCTCCAAACTTCGTCAGAGAATGACGATACTTGTGTGTAGCTCTGCACTTTCTCCACACCATATGATCAAAGGCAACTTTAACTTCCATTGTAATCTGTGCAGTGAAAAAGCTTATTTTCCATTCTTCAGCTGTGGTGGAAACCTTGTCATTGAGCACAGTGGATTCCTCTTGGTCTCTATATACGACAGTCTTGTCATCGTGCTCAGCAGCTTCATTGGCTTCTTTAACTAAGGTGCTAGGATTAACTGAAAATGTTAATTTTGGCAGTATCCTCTGAATTTCCCAATTTGCTTCGTACCTACATCTGCTACGTCCAACCCAAATAGCACAGTGAGCCAAAAATTATGCTACTGTTTTGACCAGGGCTGCACATTGAACGACATCTTCATGCGGGCCGCACATAGAATGACTTAGTTTGATCTTAGCAAACTAAATTTAGCTGAAGCTAATGCACTGAAAGCATTGGCATCATATCTGCAATGGTAACAGATGTGAAAGTGGCACTGAGGACCACGTGCATTAAAATTGTCAAATTCAAGATTATTAAAATAAGGGCAGGTTGTCAGTATGTAGGATACTTCTACAATGAGCACCTAAACTGGGTTGCACAAAACCTTTGACTGGGCCGCGGTTTGAACATACCTGACTACATACATCGACACAAATCTATCACAGCTCGTTGACAGCACATAAGGTACAACCAAACCTTTTCACAAAGCAATAGGTGGTGGAACTCAATCACTTGTATAGCTGTTGCCTACCCTTTCACTTACAGATATTATTTTTCCAAATGAGCAAAGGTATTCAGCGCAAAGGCAATTAGCGAAAGCATCGTTGCACGTTTCAGATAAACGGTCAGAACTGTACTGCACACTCACCAAAATTTTTTAAAATACACCTCAGTGCTTACTTTCGTTCCATACACTTCATCTTCAATAAACTTCCGTTGAATTTGCATTGGTATGAATAAAATCAATCAGTCTCTGTTAAAACATTTTTTCTGGTCAGAGCTGGATGGAATTAATATCACGCTGAAAAGTTGCTATGGCGATGCCACTCAATTTCTTGCAAAAAGTGGTAAAAGTTTGTAATGGTTTTTCATAACTTTGCCTTAGTTGTGAACTTTGAAAAGTGTTTCATTGCATTGGTATGAATAAAATCAATCAGTGTGTGTTGAAAAAATTTTTCTGGTTGAAGAATGATGGAATATCACACTGAAAAGTTGCTATGGTGACACACGATTTCTTGCAAAAAGTGGAAAAAGTTAGTGACAATTTTCTCTGGTCTGGTATGCTCTACAGACCCAGTAAAAGTCTCAAAAAACATGGCAAGTCTTCCAGTCTGCACTCGAAAAAAATTTTTTTGCTTTGGGGGTTTGGGTTTTTTTTAGTGACGTCATAAGTGGAGGACTTTTAGGCCACCTTGGCCCACTTTTCCTGGCCCTGGGTGCCAACCGTTAGGTGGTAGTATTTCGCTGAAGTTTTT
>JGI24158J21664_10010924_pt1 | contig 12091 bp, 8 predicted proteins | sample Ectturendosymbi3_FD_21664 | JGI IMG/M metagenome (IMG submission 21664) | reverse complement strand
GGTCGGGAACCTATGGCTCGCGAGCCAGATGTGGCTCTTTTGTTGACGGCATCTGGCTCGCTTGATATTTTCGTAATACGATTGTTGCGAATGAAATGTTTTCTGTAATTTTCCATCTACCAGACTACAAAGCCATCAGCAACGCCATGCAGCACCAGAAGTCGCATTAACAGTTAGAAGCATGTTATTAAAGAGAAAATTCAGACATTTTCCATTGTTTGAAATTGTTGGTTTTGCTTAAAAATGCACACGTTGGTTAGTAAGTTAGTTGCATTAAGTGTTGAAAAATATTATATGGCAGTCACGGAAATACAATCAAAAATATGCAGGTTTCATCGCTCCCTTAGCCAAAAATGTTCCCGACCCCTGATTTGTTGCATTGCCAGTTGACCGTCCATGGTGAAAATTACGGCATTTTTGTGCCCTGTACTCAATCAAAAATTTTACATTCCAGGTTTCACAAGAGTAGGCATACTTTGACGGAGCTCTTAGCCAAGCTGGCTTTGTAAAACCGTAAGAGTCTCACAAGCATCGTGAATCAACATAAGCCCAACTTCTTCCCAAGGTTTTCGAATCTTCCATTTTTGGAATTTCAAACACCCTTATCCTTTCAAGCGTTTAATGCGTCTGATCTTACTGTTAATTTTTTGAAACAAACGCTAAGTGGTGGGTTACGCAGAATCATAGGTAACATTAATTTTTGGGAAAAAAGAAAACAAAGACCCGAATCCTGTGTATGGAAGGAATCCTTTCACAACTAAGGATCATACACTAAGATCTCAACAGAGTACATATATTTCGCCTACTATATTGGCAGTATCAGCTCTTATTTAAATGCTGTAGAATCAATCCCTTAGGAAAAGAGTGAAAAACGAATTTTCTCACTTCAAAGTAAAGGAAACAAGCAAAAATTACAATAAGTGAAGATGTACCTTAAGTAAAACAATATTCACTTTGAAACATCATCATTATATCACTAATCACTAACATACAGTTGGAAGAAAAGATTAGTTGCAGGCATATGTTGCGAAATTATAAAATTCAATTCATAAATTAACCAACTTCAAACAATTTAAAACTCACTGTCATTGCCCCATCATCTTTACAAACTCTGATGGATTCCTATCCTTTAAAAAATCTGAAGTTCAATTATCTTGCGTTTGGGCGTCACAGATTGCAAACTCGACAAGGCATAAGTTGTGCCGGTTACTCAGGTTTCAATGAAAAGCTTTTTCACTTATTCAATATTTCCTAATTTTGTAAGTCATATTAAAATATGTCCTGAACCTCGGCTAAGCTATATACGGCTCTCTTTGTTTCAATAGCTTTGCGTTGTGAACCTTTCATTTCAAAAACATTTTGCTTTTGCAATTGTCAAAAATTTCCAAAAGTACATTGAACTTCTGTTATGTACAAAAACCGGTTGTACACGGTAATGACGTTTTCTTCCACATACATCATTTTTTGCCGACATTTGTTGTAAACCGCCCTATATATATTAATTATTAGGGACCTACTGACCAAGCCAAAACGTACTTATTGAACGTCAGCTTCTCATTCCTGCCTCATTAACTGCGAGAAAACAGTGTATCAGTGCACTATCGCTTACACATGGGAAAGAAGCAGCGCAAACCACTAGGCTATCGCTTAACGAAAACCTCCTCGTGATAGTTGAACACCACACAATAGCCGTGTTTGGTGTGTGGAATTAATCCTGTTATCACAACGTGTAACAAGACTCCAGCGATGACACAGCAAGGAATGCAAAACCGCGAGCAAGCAGGATGAATAACAGAGAGCGAGTGGCCCACGAGCTATTTTAATGCTAACCGAACTTCGCACCAGAGTGGTGTTTTAGATTGTCACTGAACATTATATTGCTTCTTTTAAAGTGTGCAGGCTTGCGAAGAACACTTCTCTGACGCAGGGGCGTATCCAGTCAGTAAGTTTAGAGGGGACGATTTCACAAATATTCGGTAATCAAGTCTCATTATGAGTTCACTACTGTAAGAGAGATGAAGTATACTTCACAACACTGCTGTGACAAAATAATTAACGGCAAAATGGCCTTATATCGCGAATGCTATTTTCCGAGTTGTACAAAATCAGGGTGAATAAAGTTACTTTCGTAGGTTTCAGGGGAGACGGTCACCCCAATCGCCTTTGCTCTGACGTAGTTGTTTTAACTACGCTGCTGTACCAAACTTTTGTATGAGGCATATATCAAGCAATAAATCTTTTCATAAATTGCTTAAAAGTCGTTAAGGCGTTGCTATAACGCCTCCATTCCGGAAAGGAACTGATACCAAAAACAAATCTGGCATTTTTGCCGAAGATCGCGGAGCTCCTCACCAATTAAAAAAAACAAAGCTATGAGTACCTTAGTTGGAAGCAGACGCTGATCACTCACAAGATATTAAAATTTTGCTGTTTTAAAATACTGTTAATTTTCAAGCATTACAACGTCCAAGTCCAGCGATAAATAGCATTTCATCATGGGCAGTGTCAAGTAATGTTCAGCCAAACGCTTCCTAAATACAAATGTTACAACAAAATTGTGCTTTACAAATCATTTACTTGGACAGCGTCACTGCACTTAGCAGAGACAGCCAACCCCTACTCTTGCAGGGCGTAATCACGGCGTGCCCCCGGCTCGTGCCCAATACTGCTGTAAATAGCTGTGGAATTTCGTTAGTGTAGAGAGTAGTTTGAATTTGTTTGTGTTGCGTTGGAGGAGTTAAATGTTGGCTTCACGTTTGATGCGATTAGTACAGCAGCGGTAAAATCGGTCTTAACCGATCTTTCGAATCTATTATCTTGAACGACGTTCTCTTTGTTTAGCGTGGTTGGCGCGAGTGCACAGTTTGATTTATTGAGTAGGCAATCTTCAAAGCGCGTACTAGTGTACTGTAGCTTGAGCTTATGCTGCACTATTCGCTAGTAACCAGTGTTGCCCACCTTGCGGTTTTCCCGCGAATTTCGAATTGTTTTTTCTGAATTTGCGGATTTTTTTAAGACTTGCGGGTCGCTTGTTTTTGGTCTTATTTTATTCGTAATTTGCTTGCTTTTAGGCTTGCTTTTTGTAAGTTTTTGTTTGGCGGTTTGCTTCTTTTCTGAATTTTGTGGAACTTTTACTGCTTCAAATTACTGTAAAACACAATTTGGGAGTGCTTATGTGTAAATTTGCTCATTTTGGGCTTGTTTTTTGATATTTTCCCACTTTTTGTTTTGAATTTACTACAGTGACAATTTTTGTAGAACGAGTTGGGCGCGAGTTCGCAGGTGCTTTGTTTGATCACAGCTTTATCGAATGTACTGATAGTATATAACACTTTGGCGAATGAGCGCCCGAGTCACCAGTGACAATAATCTTACTTGCGTTTAAACTGTTGTTTTCGCTTTGTTGATTTGTGATTAAAACGATCGAGTTAAAACTTACATCCTACTCTATGTCGCATGCTGCAACAAATAATTCTCAAAACTTGTTCTTATCGCAATACATATAGTTGGTCCCACAGTATATGTCATGTTTCACGATACGTACTTCAGTATAAAATCTCTCTCAATGGGGGCAGAGGCGAATCCAGGTGGGAAGGCGATCGCCCCCATAAAACCTAAGAAAGTAACTTCATTTTAAAAAAGTTACTACGAATGCCACTACTTACTACTACCAAATAATACTTAAATCGCCCCTACCGTTACTATAAGCTGGATCCGTCACTGAACTGAGGACATGGCGAACGCTAGGACATGATGCTACTGCAACAGAATTACAGGTGAAAGGTGATTTAAGTCGAAATGGAATACTTGAAAGTTATTCACCCAATGCTGTGGACGCTCAACTCCTTGAAGCTTCAGCTTGCTGCCAAGAACAACCTCGGTTCAACACCGAATGTTCGAACGCTGCACTGTACGGCAAACGGTCGTTGTTTCGGTTTCGTCTAGCAGCAGCGATAAAACTATCAGGCTACAGGTCGATTGTATTAGCACTTTTTCATGCGTCATTTATTGGCACAAAATTCATTTCAATAGGATATACATCGTCGTTCTGTTCAGAATCATTGTTTTCGATTTTTAATGGATACATTGTTATGTGTCCATCCTTGGTGTCTCTATCGTAATCGGCGCTAGGTTCGCTTTGCAGCATTTTGACCAGTTTTTTCGTGTTCTTACCGACTGATTCCTGTATCGATTTTTGTGTTATGCATGTTGCGAACCGAAGGTTCTGCAACAAATGTATTAATCCAATACGTGTAACCCTTGCTAGCCCAATGCTATTGAGCTCCGGTAATGTTGGTGTGCCAGAGGGCTTTGACTAGCTTCAGATGGATTCTTTCGCATGTTCTTTCACTCGTTGCGTTAAAAAATTAACGAGTTGTTATTTCGAGTATTGAAATATGTATAAAAACAGAGACTCACCAATACCAGTTCTCCCCGATTGGGTGAAATCACTGGTGTAGGAGACTGGGGTGCAGGAGGATGAAACCGTATCCCCAAAAGTTTTGATTTGGTGAAAATCCGGGCAAAACCCATGAAATCCGGGTAAAATCCTCTAAAATCAGGGAAAAATCTCTGAGAACCTTATAAAACTCCCTGAAAATCTGAGCAAAAATGGCGCCCAACATAGTTTGATTTGAAACTAATGGCGCCCGAATTGACACGAAGAGCTTTTTATGGGAGGACACTTTTTTGAAGTATTTTTCGAGCAAGTTTGGGAGAATCCGGGCAAAATTTCTTCGCACACCCAAAATTTTGCCTGCTCCTAAACCTATGGGTGAAATGATTGACATCAAGAGCAAGGCTCTACCGATTCTGATAAATGTTGCTCGAAGAAGTTTTTGTCAGTCGTTCTGGAAATGGATAGCCTGAGGTTGAACACTGTATGCTATCACACGCCATTAATTTACTGTCATGCTTCAGTTGCAAAGTCCCACATGGGCTACTAGCAGCACACAAGAAACACAAAAAAATATGTATACTTCGAGCAGGATTGCGAAGGCCTGAATACATAAATGTAATAAACTGAGCAAAAAGGTTTATGCACATTACCTTTTCTGAGAGTATGATGAATATATTTTTAGGTCAGAGGAGTTTTCACGTTTCCAGAGCGGTGTATGCTGACGACTCTCAGTTGGCATACTGCGCTTGTTTTTAAGTCAGTTTCTGTCTTTCATGCATTCGCTCCAAGCATATGCACCTCATTCCCGGGCTCAAACTTCCCTTCCTGTGAAAGAGTGCTTACCTAGACAATCGTATGCAAGAAATCATTCCGTATGGGCTGAGTGGATTGAAGTGACAAATGGCCAATTCTTGCGGGAATTGCGAAGTAAAACTCCAACATTTCTTGTTTAAAGCAATAATCGAAACCACACAGCCCCATTCCGTGAACACGATTGCCTCCTGAGCTTCATTCAGGTAACAAACTTGCGTTGCAAGAGTTATCTACATAGGCGAAGCTAAGGGGCCATGCCCTCCAAATTTTTAGCATATCTTGTCATTTTGTGGTTTGAGAAGCGGTGTCCCAAACAAGAATACTGCTGTTTATCATTTCTTGCTGTTCATATTGCTTAAATTTGTGATATGTTCCTAACTTATTGCAATCTGTTCTTTCATTTGTAACTTGTGCAACTCTATTCAAATTGTTTATGTGGCCTGCATGAAAAAAATGCACTGTCATGTCTTTCAACAGTGGTTTGAGTTATGCAAAAATATCGGTATCGGCGTCGGTTACCGTCAGTGAAAAATGAAAAGCATCAGTATCGGCCCAGAATTTTGCTATTGCCCCTAAAGATATACCAGTAGAAGATATCCTTGCCTCGGACTGACCTAAATGGTGGCAAAGTGGTTACAACCGTACGAAACAAAAAGCGAGGTAGATCAGATTTGACGAAAAAGAACACATGACGTTGCAACAGTTAAAGAAAGATCCAAGTCTTATAATCACCAAGGCTGACAATGGTAACATCACCACAGTCTTAGACAAAGAGCGGTATGACCACAAGATTAACAAAATGCAGGATAATCAAGAAACTTACAAACATCTTAAAACCAACACAACTGCATCCACAACCCAAGATGTCAATAAATTTGTTACCAACTTGCTGGAAAGCAAAAAGATCACAAAAAAGCAAGCTTTAGACTGAAAAACTCAGATACCACAACACCCGGTTGTACGAACTACCGAAATTACAAAGAGAAAACAACATTCCCCTACAACCAAGTTTTTTTCACAGACTCACCTACCTACGGGTTAGCTAAAGAATTATCCTCACTACTCAAACCACTTGGAAAATAAAAACATCACGTACGAAACTTTTCAGACTTCGCATGATCTATTGCTCAAGAATCACTCCAAACTGATGAAGTAATGGTCTCATTCGACGTTGTACCTGTATTCACAAAAGTTCCAATTCAATTGGCATTAAGCATAGCTAAGCAGCATCTACAATCCAATCCCGAACTGAGTCAACGTACAAATTTGTCAGCTACCGAACTAAATCAAGGACTTGAATTTTGCTTAAGTTCAATAAATTTACTTTTCGTGGAAAACACTATAAACAGGTTTTTGGAACAGCGATTCATGGTTCTCCCGTTTCATCAGTAGTCGTAAACCTAATCATGGAAAACGTCGGAAAACGCGCTTTGGAAACTTTCGCAGACCTCCACGTTTGTGGAAAAGATATGTAGATGATACATTTGTGATCAACAAAAAATCAAACTTGACCGAGTTTTCCACCAGTGTGAACACAATAGAGAACTTCGTGCAATTCACTATGGAACAAGAAAAGTAAGAATGTCTTCCGTTTTTGAGCTTATTGATAAAACGCTCATCAAATCGCCACTTATATCAACAGTCTGTCATAAGTCAACCCATGTAGATACATACCTCAACTTTAGATAAGAGCATCCTATAGTCTATACAACAAAAGCAATCAATGGTTAACACGCTTTTCTAACGGGCTAAAAAAACTTTCCTCCACACCCCAGGACCTGAACAGCGAAATGAAGTATGTGAAACGGACTCTCGTGTTGAACTGTTACTCCAAATGGATGATTCAAAACAAAAAGAAGAAACAACACAATGGATTTTCTAATTTTATATCTAAAGTTATTTCACCGTACACAACTGACTTGGTAGAGTCTTTGAAACGAAATGTGGAGAAACAGTGTAAACGAACTATATCTTCAAGCCTACAGTACTTTCAGTACTTTCAAACCAAGCACAATCCTATCTTCAGGAAAAGATATCGTACCCGTCAGCAAATGTCGAGCATGGGCGTCCGCAGAAATTTTTCCAGGGGGGGGGGCAACGTCGCCAAACTTTGTTGTCCTTTTCAGTTTGCTGACGATGCAAATAGACGTTCACAAAACGCTTTGCCCCTGCTACACCATAAAAAAAGGGTGCCATGTTACGACAGCAGTCACAAAAATGCGTTCGTTGGCAGCAGCCAGGCCCGGGAGTCGGAAATTTGTTTCCAGAGAGGGGCCAACCAGAGCCGCATCAGCCGCCCTCCATACCCCAATTGTGGGGCACGCTGTCACAAGGGTCCAAAATTCACTGCCGTCGCCACGGAGGGGCTTTTGTGGGCTTAGCCCCCCAAACAAAGCTTCAATCCCCCAAATTGAAATATGAAACACTAGAAATCAGTGAAGTTTTTATCAATCCGTATTCTATTATGTAATTACAGATAGAGCAGTACCTGCCGTTGTTACCGACAATAACATCGCCTGATCATTTATGATACGTTTGTGAGGTAATACACGTATTTGATGCTTGAGCCTAAAGCGTCAGCATATTCATTGCTTGAATTGTTGATCGTGAAGTTAGCCTACATGCCTAGCTGTATATGTCCTGAAGTTAGACCTCCATTTGATCAAAACGTATTTTGTGTAGCGATTGTTGATAAAAAGTGCATTATGCTAGCCCAAGTAGTCTTCTCGCATTTTGTACTGCATAGAAGCAAGATACCTTTGGTGCTTACGACCAAAGCTACACATTTTCGCAGCCTGCTGTTCAGACAACATGGAATTAACAGTGTAATTAGAATATTTTATTTAGCAATCACTGCTAAGCTTGTCCCAACAGAGTAGTACAGTTGGTGGATTATGGATGTTAACCTTGTTGCGTCGACGTAGGCCTTAGTCTATAATCGTTAACATTTATAGCTTATTTGAGATACGAAATTTTATTAATTTGAACATGTGCCATGCACCAGGAGATTAACAAGTCTAGAAATCAGGAAGGTGCATGGATGCGTATTTCGGCCAGTTAAAAGCACGGTGCTCATGCAAAATAAATTTACGCTAATGAACCAAAACCTTCATCGTGACGCATTGCTTTGACCGGCTTCAAGTTTGTTACTACGGCAACAGTGTTTTCATAACTGAACGATAGACTTCATTCTGATTTGCAAAGTTTTGTTAACATTTGCATTTCATTACCTCTGTAAAATCGTCGTTAATTAAATACAGTGATTAAGACCCAATTCGTTTTGTTAAGCTCGTTCAAAATTTTTAGTTGCAAACTATGAGCCTCTTACGAGTATTTGTGGGAAAATATTTGATAATTTTATAATTTATTTAATTCGCACAATTTGCAAGTGCTGTGTAGTGAATTCAATGTAAATGTTCAGAATGTCTAGCCCCCTGCACAAATATGAAGCCCCCAAATTAAAACTTTCTGACGACGGTTCTGCCGAAAATGTGTCGGCAAGTAGAACTAAAAAAATAGTGAAATAAGAAAAAATACAAAATTAGGATATTTTGTTGTGAAGGCCATTCGGTCTCGGGATGTGCCATAACGTTGAAACCTTTTTGAGAAGCAACTATTAGGTGGCCCTGTACCGCTACAGAACTGGGGCCAACCATGGTGAAATTTTCCTTCCGACGCCCATGCAGCCAGGTATATTACGATAATTTGATGCAGAACATCACTCAGGTTTCAAAAAAATTGAGCAGATAAAGTTTGAAAACACGCCTCAGCAAATTCAGCTTTGCACCCAGTACTCACTCTGAAGTCACAGCTAAACTTTAGCGATTAAGACGTATTCCCGTAACTCTGCATAGCCATATTCTAACAAGCCACGTAGCTTTATACTGTGTGAAAAAAAGCTTGCACAAGCGTATTTGAAGCTATTGGCTCAGGCACATTGATCACACCCACACTAACAATGGATTTTTAAAACTTGTGGAAGCACTGCTACAGATTCACTTATGCTTTTTTCCACGCAATATAAAACTACGTGGCTTACCGCTATCAGCAGTCACTCTCTCCCTGCATTACTTGCCGCAGATGTCTGTGGTCGACAGTCACAAGCGGGAAAAGGCCTGCTACCGTAACTTGAAGCGAACCATTGAAGATTTGTGGCCATGTTATTGTTACGCAATAAAGGACAACAGCAGAACAATCGGCTCGCAAGTTTGGCAATTTCCTTTACAGGCAAATGAGCGGACATAGTGAACTGCAGACTGCATGACACCAGAACAGTTAACCTGGCTGTTGTGCAGTCAGTGTCATACCGGAAAATAAACTGTTATTGCAAAAATTAAATAAGTAATGGGATCTAACCTATTGCCTTCAGATTTACTAAAAATTTTTGGTTCTTAGCCCCAAATTACAGGGGGGGCAAATGCCCGTTTTGCCTCGCCCCCTGAGGACGCCCATGATGTCGAGGTGTAGTCTATGAAATTCCATGTACAAAAATACAATGGCAAAGCTTGAGCACTCAAAAATACAATGGCAAAGCTTGAGCACTGAACAAAAATACAATGGCAAAGCTTGAGCACTCGACTGAAAGAATACCACAGGGACGCTTTGCCTAAAAATTATTTTTTAAATCCAGATAAAACACCTTTAACGAAACATGCAGCCAGAAGTGGCCATGTTTTCGACTGGGATTGAGCCCACGTTTTATATCACGTAAATAGCTAACAGAAGCTCATTTTTCTAGAATCCTTGTGTATTTAAAACTGACACTATGAATGATAAAAGCGCAAAGTTCCCAGCTATTCATCATAATTTCTTAAAACATGGATGAAATTTATCCTTACTGGACTTCCTCGAGTTTGTCATCTTATTCACCGCTTTAGTGCTTGTTGATTTGCTAGCTTACCACCAGGGTCGGCCCTAGCAGATGCGGGGCCGAATGCAAGACCTAGGCGCGGGACCCCTCTGAGCAGTGGTTTTATGATGTCATCGTGTTGAGTCAACCGAGCTATACGACCATGGTAGAGCGCAGATAAAAAGCCTTCGCACGAGGATTGAGCACGTTTGCTAATGTTGCAATCGGAAAGCCCCAGCGGCAAGTGCGCAACGTTTCACACTGTGGCAGCAAGCAACAATGCAGATCACGCGCAGCGATCACTCTGTTATTGCTTGTTTGCGCACATATATATCGGTGTTATTTTTCGGGCACATCCTGTTCGTGGTGAATCGCACATTCAACGCAACGCCAGCGGAGAGGTTTCAACACTAGCGTTCGATAATAGTGGAAATTCATCGCTCGCTCTAACGAGAGCGTTGTTTAAGCCGTTTCTACTGAATTCTCGAGCGCAAGGAGTATCTGGAAAAAATGAGCAATCTACCTAAACACCATGGCGCGGGGCCCGATGCAGCTGCATCGGTTGAATCGGCTGAAGGCCGGCCCTGCTTACCACTCAGTGTATCCTATTTGATCGCTATTTACCGCATACATTCTCACCATTTACTGCTTTACTTCAAATAGTAACATTTTGTGCATTTTTCGGTGCAGGTTTTACGCTGTTTCATTGCGCTGTTATATACTGTCACTTCCCGGCGTTTTAATTTTACACTTCTCATCTTCATTATCATTTTACACTTCTTATTTTCACTGTCGCATACTGTCACTAATTTCCAATAGCGTCATGGTCGGTTGGCCGGTTCTGCACTTATTGCCTTTGTACGTCACACTGCTCATTGTTTTTTGTTATTGGTAAATTGCATGTTATGTGGTTAAAAACATTGCCCTGAGGAAGCCTATTTGAATAGGTGGGCGAAACGTCCGCTAAATAATAAAAATAATCGCCAGAGAAGAACGAACTTACCTGCTTGCAAGATACTGTTGCTCACTTAAAGTCAAAAATTTTGCTCCCCCATAAAAAATTTGGGCTGGCTATGAATTGGTCACCATCTTTTCTAGTTGCATCAATGGCATTGCGCTCGGGCTGTGCTTCGTAAATCCGTTGTGCTTTACCTGGACCCACCGGTGACGCTTGCTGTTTGACCCATCCAAGGTTTAGCGCTAAAGCTCTTCGATGGAATATTGGCTTGAATTTGACCAAGCAATCATATGAGGGTCATATGTCTCCTTCGGCTTAAAGAGACGCACAGAGCTGTTGCACTTTTTGGCACACCATTGCAGGGACGTGCAGAGGTCTGGTGATGATTGATTGTATGCCCCCTCATAGGCGGATCCAGGATTTTTTTAGGGGGAGGCTCAAGGACGAGTTCATCCGGATGTGTACTGACTGCACAGCAGTGAAGACCCAATTGCTCATGGTACTTTTTTTAACTAACACGGTAATAACCATACACGTTTTGGCTAAATCGCATTCTCACCATTACCCAGGGCCCAGGCGTACTGGGACATTTCCGGAGCAGAAGCCTCCTTCAAAACAATTCAGAAATTATTCTCAAACTTATCTAACCTTAAAAAGTAAGTTGCTGAATGTCGGAAAAGTTTTATTATTAGCAAAACAAACACAGGACTACGCCGAAAAAACGCGTGGGTCAGGCATAGAAGTGACACAAATATACACGGAGAAACCTGAAATGCCGCCAGTAACCTTTGTTGGCAATCTGTGCAAGATCCATCATTTATTGTTTTCGAAAATTGCAGATGTTCATGGAATAGAAGTGCATGACGATCGGACTTGAAAATTTGTTTATTTTTGGAAAATTTTCTGATTTTTATTGCATAACACCAGAGACGTAACGAGGGGGGCAAAGGAGCAAAATTTCCCGGGCGCCGAATAACTGCGACGGCCCAAAAAGTCACAACAATGTCATAAGCACTTTTTTCAAATCAGTACATTTGCTTCCGAAAGACCTCAGGTTCGAACATGGAGGCGC